>Ga0209597_1000293_pt1 | contig 33332 bp, 37 predicted proteins | sample M_140625_MF_Meta_FD_187316 | JGI IMG/M metagenome (GOLD analysis project Ga0209597, IMG submission 187316) | Freshwater microbial communities from Lake Montjoie, Canada to study carbon cycling - M_140625_MF_MetaG (SPAdes) (version 2) | ecosystem: Environmental > Aquatic > Freshwater > Lake... | reverse complement strand
CCTCGGCCCATTCCGCCAGTTCGATATGCAGGGGCCGGGCCGCCTGATGGCTCCACTGATCCTCATCGAGGTAACAGGGGTGGCGACTGAGGCTGGCCAGGGCCACCGCGCTCACCAGGCGAGCAGCGCTGGGAGTGAGCACGCACCGCACCAGGGCCCCTCGCTGCACCAGGGCACTCACCAGCCCTGGCAACTTCACGGCGGCGATGCTGCCGCTGATCAGCACCAACACCCGCCGGCCGGCAAGGGGATCGGCGGCAGGTTCCGCGAACAACAAGGTCAGTCTTCGTCGAAGGGTTCCTGGTCCACCAGGTGGACATAGGGATGGGCGAGATCAGGGCGATGGATCGCCAGGGCCCGCAACAGGTGCCAATCCGCCAACCCCGCAAACGGGGAGGGATAGTCGTCGTCGTCCAGGCGGCGTGCCAGGGCCTCGATCGCCGCTTCGTCGAAGTTGGCGAGCAGCTCGGGAGTAATCGGATCCTCCAAGGTGCCACTCAGGTCGTTGGACTTGGGGGTCGGCATGCGGTTCTCGAACACGTCGGTCACGGTGTCATTTCAAGCGAGCAGGCACCAAATCCGTGGACGGGATGGCCCAGGACTCCGGGCGGCCCGGGGGGACCCCAGCGCCGCGATCCTTTGGCAATAATGGCGGACGTCGGGGAATTAGCTCAGCTGGTAGAGCGCTGCGATCGCACCGCAGAGGTCAGGGGTTCGAGTCCCCTATTCTCCATCTCCTTCTATCCCCATCGCAGCAGGCAGTGCCTCCCGTGGAGGCAGACGTGGGGCTGGCCTGCGGAAGCAGCCCGGCTGCCGAATGCATCGGTAAGGTCGGCGGCGACCGGCGTTGAAGCCCCATGAACTGGACCCCCGACGCGGAGGAGAAGCTGAAACAGGTGCCCTTTCTGGTGCGGCCCGTGGTGCGCCGCAAAATCGAAGGCCTGGCCAAGGAGGCTGGGCTAGGCGAGGTAGACGCCGCCTTTTTCGACGAGGCCCGGGCCAAGTTCAGCCGGAACTGAGCACCGATCGCCAAATCCGGGTCGACGATGAGGTAAAAGGGAGGGATGAGGGCAGGTCTGACCGAATGTCGCAGTCGAAGCGCGAACAGGTGGTGAGTCACCTGCGTTACATCCGCCAGGAATTGCGGGAGATGCACCAAGGGGTGATGGAGGATGGCCTCCTGCCCGAAGCGGGCGAAGTCCGTGGGGTGATGGCTCAGATGGAAGCCCTGCTGGAATTGCTTGAGGGCAAAGGCTCCCGCAAAAAGGACGGCGACGGCTGACGCCTTGCCTCCCCCCTGTCAAGGAGCCGACGGGACGCTCCAGCCAGCGGCCCCCGCCACTGGCCCCACCCTCTCCCCATTGATTTGCTTGAGTTGTCCCCATCACTCGGCCCTGGCCCCTGGCCTGGGCTTTTTTATTGGCATCCCCTATCGGTGGTGTGAAATTGCTGCCACTCCTCCAGAGATGGTGTAGACAGGGAACGCAGGGGCTCTGGGCCGGGTGATGGGGATCACCGTCCAGGGGCACCTCCCCTCTCGAAGTATCCCCAGGGAGCTTCGATGAGGAGGGTTCTCCCACCGTCGTTCCACCCAATCGACGCGAGTTCCTGCAACCTTTTTCCCGGCACCGCAGCCGTCCATGGCCGATCCGGTGGTTTCCGAGCAGCCCCGTTTTCAACAAACCCAGTTCCAGCGCCGGATCTCCCAAGCCGGAGAGCGCCTGGAGACCTGGGCCATCAACCCCTGGCGGCGCCTCTCCCTTCTGCTTCTACTTCTGCTCGGCAGCTTCGCCGTGGGCGGCTCCCTCGGCACCATCACCGGAGCCCTGTCCGACCTGGACCCCTTGGCGGCCCTGGTGGTGGTGCTACTCCTGGAGCTGGCCACCCGGGTGCGGGGGCCGCTGCTCCGCCAGAACCGGGATCGCCTCGGCCTTCAACTCCTGGACATGGGCCGGATCGGGCTGCTCTATGGCCTGCTGCTAGACGGCTTCAAGCTGCTGTGAGCGCTGGAGCGTCGCCCGTGGCCAGCAGATAGAGCAGCGCCATCCGGATCGGAATCCCATTGCGAACCTGCTCCTCCACCAGGCTCACCGCTGAATCATCGAGCAGCTCCCCCGCCAGCTCCACGCCGCGGTTCACCGGCCCGGGATGGAGCACGGGCACCGGCTTGCCACAGAGGGCAAGGCGGTCATGGCTGAGGCCGTAGCGACGGTGGTAGGTGTCGAGGCTGGTGAGCAGGTGCTGGTGCATCCGCTCCTTCTGCAGGCGCAGGGTCATCACGGCATCAGCCCCGGGCAGGGCCTCCTCCAGGCTGCGGCTGAGGCGAATGGGCCCGCGCTCCGCCACCGGATCCTGTCCCTGCCCTGGCGGCGGTGCAGCCACGAAGGCGGCGAACTCCTCCGGCAGCAGGGTCCGCGGACCGCAGAGCACCACCTCGGCACCACAGGCGGTGAGGGCCCAGAGGTTGGAGCGGGCCACGCGCGAATGAAGCACGTCGCCCACGATCACGATCCGCCGCCCCGCCAAGCTGGCGGGTCCGGGCGCCTCCGGCTCAAAGTGACGGGCCAGGGTGAACAGATCCAGCAGGCCCTGGCTGGGGTGGCTGTGCAGGCCATCCCCCGCATTCAGCACGGCCACCCGCTCGCCACTGCCCTCCAGGTCGCGGGCCAGGCTCTGGGGCACCCCCGCACAACGATGGCGCACCACCAGCACATTGGCCCCCATCGCCACATAGGTGCGGGCCGTGTCCAACAGGCTCTCCCCCTTGCTGAGGGAGCTTGAGGAGGGCGAGAAGCTCTGCACATCGGCGGAGAGCCGCCGGGCCGCCAGCTCGAAGCTGCTGCGGGTGCGGGTGCTGGGCTCGAAGAACAGGCTGGTCATCAATTTGCCCTGGAGCGCCGGCAGCTTGCGGGCACCCGCCACCGGCATGGCCCGAAACCGCTGGGCCAGCTCCAGCACGGTGGCGAAATCGGCCACCGAGAAGGCCGCCAGATCGAGCACATGGCGGTGGCTCCAGTTGCTCAAGGCATGCGGTCACTCACAGGCTCAGGCTAGAGGCCACCGGGCCGTGGGCCCTGGAGGGGGACGGCGATCCCCCGGGGCGCGCCGGCTGACGCTGCGGCTGCGGCGCAGGTACCAGCGCCAGGGCAGCTCCTGGCCCAGGCGAATGCCGATGCGACTGGTCTGAATCAGATCCGCCGACGTGAGCGTGGCCAACGCCGCTGGCCTGGGGGCCACCCAGAGGCCCTGCTCCGGGTGAACAGCCTGGCGATCGTGCCCGCGGTCGATGCCGAACCTTCGGGCCAGCAGGGCCGGCCCCGCCGCCACCCGCTCGGGCTCCCCGGGCAAGGCCAGCGCCCGCAGCAGCACCCCATTGGCCCACTCAGCCCGGTCGGTCACGACATTGACGCAGTGGTGAATGCCATAGCTCACGTACACATAAAACCGCCCCGGCTCCCCGAAAAGCGTTTCGTTGCTGGGGGTACGGCGGCGATGGCCGTGGCAGGCGGGCTCGGCTTGGGAATAGGCCTCCGTTTCCACAATCACGCCCCAGAGCAGCTCGCCATCGGGCTGGCGTTTCACCAGCAGGCAGCCGATGAGCTCGGGGGCCACCAGCTCGGCGGGGCGGGCGAAGAAGGATTGGGGGAGGGAGGCTTCCGGGGCGAACCCATCGATCGCCATGGCCGGCCAATCGGAACGGACGTGGGGAGCGTGACAGGGGACGGCAGACCCTGCCCTCTGGCGCCAGACTGGGACCGTTCCTACCCCCAAGCTCCCAGCGCCATGGCTTCCAGCGGCTTCACCCTCGCCACCGTGCTGCTGGCCACCAGCGGCCTGTTCTGTCTGGCCACCCTGTTCTTTGGCACCAAGGGCGGGTACTACGACAGCGACGATTACACCGGCAACGGCACGGCCCACTAGGTGGCCGGTCAGGACTGGCCCAACCGTTCGGCTTCCGGACAGTCGCCGGTGGTGGGCAGATCCTCGGCGGCGGTGCTCATGCTGACGCGGGCCAGGCGCGTACTCACCGCCCCGATCGCCTGGAGGCGCACGCTGATTTCCCAGGTCTGGCGTTCGTCGTCGTCCTGCTCGTCGTAGCGGATCGTGACCGTCTCCCCCTCGATCTCAACCACCAGGGCTTGCTCGATCCAGCACTGCTGGTCGCTGAGGTAAATCCAAACTGGCCGCTGTTCGGCACAAAACTGAGCGAGCTTGCGATGCAGCATCGGCGCTGATCCCGATAGGGTCGATCCTAGGCACCCCGCTTCGGGCTGCCGTGTGAATGCACACCAACCCAGCACCCATGAGCGCCCCCCGCACCGCCGGCCTGCCGGGCCCAGCCCCCTCGGTGGAGGCCATCCGGCTGCAGCTGCGCAGCTGGCCGGAGGTGGAGCAGTCGCTGCAGCACTGCCGGGGCGTGATCGTGCCGCTGGGCTCCACCGAACAACATGGCCCCACCGGGGCCATCGGCACCGATGCCCTGACCGCCGAGGCGGTGGCCCTGGAGGTGGGGCGCCGCACGGGTGTGCTGGTGACGCCGGCCCAGGCCTTCGGCATGGCGGAGCACCACCTGGGCTTCGCCGGCACCGTGAGCCTGCAACCCTCCACCCTGCTGGCGGTTCTGCACGATGTGGTGCTCTCCCTGGCCGGCCATGGCTTCGAGCGGATCTTCGTGATCAATGGGCATGGCGGCAATATCGCCACCGCCCGGGCGGCCTTCGCCCAGGCCTACGGCACCGCCGCCGCCCGGGGGCTGCCGGGGGCCGCAGCCCTGCGCTGCCGACTGGCCAACTGGTTCACCGCCGCTTCGGTGACCCAGGAGGCCCGGCGGCTCTATGCCGATCGCGAGGGGCACCACGCCACCCCCAGCGAGATCGCCCTCACCCTGCACCTGGAACCCAGCCTGGTGGCCAAACAGCGCCCGCTGCCCGAGGCGGCACCGGCCGGACCGATCCATGGCCCCGAGGACTTCCGTCGTCGTCACCCCGACGGCCGCATGGGCTCCGATCCCTTCCTGGCCCAACCGGAGCATGGGGAGCGGTTCCTGGAGCTGGCCGCCACCGCCCTGGCGGCGGATCTGACGGCCTTCCTCAGCGAAACGGACCCCGCCCAGGCCGGCACCTGAGCCCCGGGCGGGGAGCGGATGGCGGCTAAGTTCACACTCTCCCCAGTGCAATGAGGGCCATGAGCCGGATCACGGCCGACGATGTCCGCAAGGTGGCCCAACTGGCCCGGCTGGAGCTGCCCGACACCAAGATCGCCCAATACACCGACCAGCTGGAGCGCATCCTCGACTACGTGGCCCAGCTTCAAGAGGTGGACACCGACGGCGTTCCCGCCACCACCAGGGCGGTGGAGGTGGTGAATGTGACCCGGGAGGACGTGGTGGAAGCCACGGCGGTGCGCGAGAACCTGCTGGAGCTGGCGCCCCAGCGGGAAGGGGATTTCTTCCGGGTGCCGCGGATTCTCACGGATTGAATCCCGATCGATTCCATCGGGAGGCTGGGGAGGGCCGGCAGCCTCAGCGAACCGGTGAAACGGCGGTGCGGTGCAACACCTCAAGCACCCGGCGCCGGGCATGGCGGGTGGGCATCAACGCCGCCAAGGGCCGCAGGCGACTGCGGCGTTTGCGGTGGCTGCGCACCCCCAGAAAAATATCGTAGAGAAAATTGAATCCATCCTTGCGGCTTTCGAACAGGCCCAACCTCTGGGGCGATCCCTTGGCATCGAGCAGGGGCTTGGTGGCCTGGTAGGCAGCTTGATACTCGAACCAGGGAATCGAGGGCCAGAGATGATGAATCAGGTGATAGTTTTGGCCCATGATTAATAGATTCATCATGCGGCTCGGATAGACCCGAGCGTTGTGCCAACGGTTGCGGGAATGGAAAGGACGATGGGGAAGATAGTCAAAAAACATCCCCAAGGTCACGCCCACCATCAGGGCCGGCGCGAACCAACAGTTGAAGATGAAAGGCAAAAAATGTTGCTGGGCCGCCGTCAGCACGATGCCAAAGAAGAGGAGCCGCGCCAGAGCCCATTCCAGCAACTCATAGCGCCGCCAGAGTCGATGGCGAAAGAAAAAGACCTCGTGATAGAAAAAGCGCGGCGCGATCAACCACAACGGGCCAAACGTGCTGACGATGTGATCGGGGTCCTGGCGCGGATCATTGACGTGGGCATGGTGCTGCAGATGCACCCGCGTGAACACGGGAAAGCTGAAACCCAGCAGCAGGGCCGCACCGTGGCCCATCACCGCATTCCAGAACCGATGGGGATGGGCGGCGTGATGGCAGGCATCGTGGATCACCGTGCCCTCCAGATGCAGGGCCAAGAAGCCAAGGCCAAGCAGCACCGGCAAGGGCCAGCCCCCCACGAACCAGCCCCAGATCGTGAGGCCCGCCAGGCCGTACCCCCCCAGGAACAGGGCCACGGTGGGGTTCCAGGCCGCCGGAGGGTCCAGGAACTCTCGCGGCACCCGCTGGGGACCTGGCGAGGCGGGCGTGGCGGCGGGCGCTTGGGTCATCAGCGGGGGGTGGGGCTGGATCACCCAGCGCCGCTCAGGTTACGTAAATAAAGTGCGGTGCTGGGGCTGTCGCCGTCGATAGCGACGGGCCTGGGCAGAGCCACGGGCCTCATTTCTCCGCATCGCGCCGCTGCGCCAACTCCAGCAACCGATCGGGCGTCAACAGAAACGACCCCTGGAACTCCCGGCGGAACTCCTTCTGGCTGCGATAGCCGCAGAGCTGGGCCAGATCCCAGAGCCCCAGGCGGTTCCCTGGCCGCTCCAGGACCTGGCGGGCCCAGCAGAGACGCTGGCGCCGCAGCCACTGGAGCGGGCTGCAGGAGAAGCGCGCCCGGAAGGCCTGATCGAGCTGCGGCCGCGAAAGACCACTGGCCCGTTCCAGGTCGGTGAGGCCCCAGGGATGGGCGAGGTCAACCCGCATGGTGTCGATCAGGGCCTCCAGCGCCGCCTCGGCCTGGGGACCGGTGTCGGGATGCTCCACCGCCGTGGAACCGGCCAGCAGCTTCGGGTACACCAGCAAGGCCAGGAGACGAAGGATCAGGTCATCGAGCCGAACCATGGCCGGAACCACCCCATCGTCCAGGGTCACCAGATCAATCAGGGCCAGGGTTTTGCGCAGCACCCCCAGCAGATGGCCCTGCACCGGATCGGCGTCGCTGAACAGCAGGGGCTGGCGCACCAGCGCCACCGGCTCCCGCTCGGGCCCGGCCATCGTGTCGGCGACGCGGGCCAGCCTCCATGGATTCACACAGAAGGCCACACCGCTGAAGGCCGTGGTCTCCACGCTGAAGGGCTCAACCGGCAAAAAAATGCTGTCCTGGCCAGCCCGGGTGAGGAAGGTCTGGCCGCCCACCCGAAACCGTTTCTCCCCAAAGAACGGCATCGAAAACACCGCCTTCTCCTGAACCAGGTTCTCGCCATAGATGCCGGAATGGGCCACGGCCGAAATCACCAGATCACCGGAGCGCACCGCCACGGACCGCTGCACGAACGGCCGCTGGGGATGGAGGGCCACCAGATGGGAGATCGGCACGGCACGGCCCAGGGCTGCGGCAAGCCCCTGGAGATCCCTTCCGAGGGGGGTCACGCCATCGAGAAAGGCCAGGGGCAGCTGCTCCTCCCAGAGGGTCTGGGCAACAACGGTGGCCGTCATGGCACCAACTCCAGCCCAGGCAGCGACGGCGCCAGCCTGGCCAGCTGGGTGCGCAGGTCGGCGACGAGTTGGGCGATCACCCCATGGGCCGCCACATCACAACGGCAGATCAGGGCACCGCCATTGGTGAGCAACGGCGCGCTCTCCAGGGCCCTCAACGCTGGGTGGATCTGGCGCATGAAGGGGGTGGCATAGGAAAGAGTGGACTGATCGGCCGTGAGGCCCTCCCAATCAGAGCTGTCGTAGCGCTGGGGGGGCGGGGCCTCCGCCCCGGCGATCGGCAGGCCGATCCCTCGTAGAACCTCACTCACCACGGGAAAGCCCGAGGCCGGCAAGGGGGGAACCGGGAACCGCAGCAGATCCTGGAGACTCAGCCCCGTCACCCCCGCCAGGGGATGGTCGAGATGGGCCACCAGGGCCACGGGGTAGCGCCAGAGAGGAATGACGGTCCAGGTCGGATCCTCGGGCGCGGGCAGATCCAGGGAGCTCTCCGTCAGATAGGCATCAATCACCCGCTCCTCCAACAACGCAAGGGGTCGCGCCTGCCCCAGGTGATCCATCGTTCCCACCACCCAGTCCTTCGACAGGCAACGGGCCAGCATGGGGCCGCAATAGGGGCTGAACTCCAACCGCAGCGGGTGTGAGCCCAGCAGTCGACAAAGCTGATGCAACTCCCGCTCCATCTGCAGCAGCAGGGGATTGCCCAACACCTGCCATTCGCCATGGCGGCGGGTCATGGTGAGCTGGAAGCTATCCAGGGTGCGGGTGAGGCGCCGAGACACCGTGCTCTGATTGCAGCGAAGGGCCTGGGACGCGAGCTTGCCGTTGCGCTGCCACAGCACCGCATCCAACGCCGCCAGCTCATCGAGCGTGACCATCGACGGGGACAGGGGCCGAGGGAGCATCCAGCTTGCCGGCAGCAAGGCCCCTGATCAAGACCCGTGGCCGGAACGTGACACCCCGGCGGGATCACTGCCCAGATCAGGGGCGAGCGGAAGGGCCAAGCACGGGAAGGGAGCCTGGCCCGGTTGCTCTGCGCATGCCCACCGGGGGACTTGAACCCCCACAGCCTGAGCCACTGGAACCTAAACCCAGCGCGTCTACCAATTCCGCCAGGTGGGCGCAGTTCACACTTTAGGCCGCCCCCTGGACGGGGGCCACCCAGAATGGGCCCCAACAACGCTGCTGGCCATGTTCGCCACCCTGGGGGGAACCCTGACCCTGCTGGTGGGCCTGGCGGTCCTGCTGCTGCCCCTGCTGGCCAACGAATTGAGCCGACCCCGCGATGCGGCCTGGGGGGCGGTGGTGCTGCTGCTGGGGCTGGTGCTGGTGACCTGTGCGGAACGACTGGCGGGAGCACCGATGCTGGCGGTGCTCTGCGGCGGCCTGTTGGTGGGTCGCCTGGGGGTGGAAGTGGGTCAGGGGCGCTGGCGCCAGCTGACGCCCGAGGAGCAGCAACGGCTGTGGTCGGCGGAACGCTGGCGCAGCAGCCTCCAGCAACTGGGGGCCTCCCTGGCGGCCGTGCTGGGCCTGCTCCAACCCCTGCTCGCCCTGGTGAGCCGCCCGGTCGCCGGCCTGGGGACACCGCGCCCGGTCACCAAGCGCTGGGTCCGGCCCGAGCCCGCAAGCCCCCCGGACGGGGCGGAGGCGGAGGCCGCCCCGACCAGCGCAGAACCGAACTCCGAGACCAGCTCAGACGCCGTGGTGGTGAGCGGCTTCGACGCCATCGACGCGCTGTTGCAGAACGCCGCACCCGAGGAGGATCTCGGCGAGGCGGGATAATCCCCTGCTGTTGCTCGGAGGCGTCGTGACCGCCAGCCAGGCCCCTTCCTCCGCCTCCGAACCGATCTCCTACAAAGAGACGCTCAACCTGCTGCAGACGCCCTTCAACATGCGGGCCAATGCCCGCCAACGGGAGCCTGAATTGCAGGCCTTCTGGGCGGAACGGGGCCTCTATGACCGGCTCAGCCAGGGCAACCCCGGCGCCCCCTTCACCCTCCACGACGGGCCGCCCTATGCCAACGGGGCCCTGCACGTGGGCCACGCCCTCAACAAGATTCTCAAGGACATCATCAACAAGCACGCCCTGCTGGGCGGCCGTCGCGCCCGGTTCGTGCCCGGCTGGGACTGCCATGGCCTGCCGATCGAACTGAAGGTGTTGCAGGGCCTGAGCGCCGAGGAACGCCAGGAGCTCACTCCGATCACGTTGCGGCAGCGGGCCCATGCCTATGCCCACGAGCAAGTGGAACTCCAGAAGGCCGGCTTCCGCCGCTGGGGCATCTGGGCCGATTGGGACCAGCCCTATCTCACCCTGGACAAGGCCTACGAGGCCGCCCAGATCGGTGTCTTCGGCCAGATGGTGCTGAAGGGGCACATCTACCGGGGCCTGAAGCCGGTGCACTGGAGCCCCAGCTCCCGCACGGCCCTGGCCGAGGCGGAGCTGGAATACCCGGACGGCCATACCTCCCCCAGCGTGTATGTGGGCTTTCCGGTGGTGGAGCTGCCCGCGGCCCTGGCCGGGCGCCTGCGGCTGTTGGGCATCGAAGGCGCCACCACCAGCGATCACCGCGAACAAGTGTTCGTGGCGATCTGGACCACCACCCCCTGGACCCTGCCGGCCAACCTGGCGGTGTCGGTGAATGCGGCCCTGGACTACGCCATCTGCCGCGACGACCAGCGCTTCCTGGTGGTGGCCAGTGCGCTGGTGGCCAACCTGGAAGGAATCCTGGGGCGGCCCCTACAGCAGGAGCTGACCGTGAAGGGGGCCGAGCTGGAGGGCATCCTCTATCGCCATCCCCTGCTGGAGCGCACCAGTCCGGTGGTGATCGGCGGCGACTACATCACCACCGAGAGCGGCACGGGCCTGGTGCATACGGCCCCCGGCCATGGGGTCGATGACTTCAACACCGGCCGCAAGGCGGGCCTGCCGGTGCTCTGTCCGGTGGACGAGGCGGGCATCCTCACCCCCGAGGCCGGGCCCTTCGCCGGCCTGAATGTGCTCAAGGACGCCAACCCGGCGATCATCACCGCCCTGCGGGATGCGGGGGTGCTGCTGGCGGAACAACGCTACGAACACCGCTATCCCTACGACTGGCGCACCCGCAAACCGGTGATCTTCCGGGCCACCGAACAATGGTTCGCCTCCGTGGAGGGGTTTCGCGAGCAGGCCCTTGAGGCCATCTCCAGCGTGGACTGGCTGCCGGCCAGCGGCCGCAACCGGATCGAAGCGATGGTGCGCGACCGGGGCGACTGGTGCATCTCCCGCCAGCGCACCTGGGGCGTGCCGATTCCCGTGTTTTATCACCGCGTCAGCGGTGAGGTGTTGGTGAACGCCGAGAGCCTGGCCCATATCCAGCAGCTGATCGCCGAACACGGATCCGACGTGTGGTGGGAGCGGGACGAGGCCGGCCTGCTGCCGCCGGCCTGGGCGGATCAGGCGGAGCAGTGGCGCAAAGGGACCGACACGATGGATGTGTGGTTCGATTCGGGATCCTCCTGGGCGGGGGTGCTGCAGGAGCGGGGCCTGAGCTATCCCGCCGACCTCTACCTGGAGGGCTCGGACCAACACCGGGGCTGGTTCCAGAGCAGCCTGCTCACCTCCGTGGCCGTGAACGGCACGGCGCCCTACCGGACGGTGCTCACCCATGGCTTCACCCTCGATGAGAAGGGACGCAAGATGAGCAAATCCCTGGGCAATGTGGTGGATCCCGCCGTGCTGGTGGAGGGGGGCAAAAACGAGAAGCAGGAACCCGCCTACGGCGCCGATGTGCTGCGGCTCTGGGTGAGCTCGGTGGATTACTCCGCCGACGTGCCCCTGGGCCCGGGGATCGTGAAACAGCTGGCGGATGTGTACCGCAAGGTGCGCAACACGGCCCGCTATTTGCTGGGCAATCTGCACGACTTCAACCCGGCCACCGATGCGGTGCCGATCGCCGAGCTGCCCGCGCTGGATCGCTGGATGCTGCAGCGCACAGCCGCGTTGATTGAATCGGTGAGCGCCGATTTTGAGCGCTATGAGTTCTACCGCTTCTTCCAGGCCCTGCAGAATTTCTGCGTGGTGGATCTCTCCAACGTTTATCTGGATATCGCCAAAGATCGGCTCTACGTGAGTGCGGCCGCGTCCTTCCGCCGCCGCAGCTGTCAGACCGTGCTGCATCTGGTGGTGGAACGCCTCGCCGGCCTGATCGCCCCGGTGCTCTGCCACATGGCCGAGGACATCTGGCAGAACCTGCCCTACCCGGTGGCGGAGGCGTCGGTGTTTGAGCGGGGCTGGCCCACGGCGGCGCCGGAGTGGCACCAGCCGGAACTGGAGGCGCCGCTGGAGCGGATTCTGGCATTGCGCTCCCTGGTGAATCGCCAGCTGGAGGCCTGCCGCTCTCAATCGATGATCGGATCTTCGCTGGAGGCCCAGGTGCTGCTGGAGCTCGGGGAGGGAGAAGGCGCCCAGGCCCTGGCCCAGGCCTTGGCCCTGCTGGAGAGCAGCCGCCATCCGGAGGTGGACAACCTGGCCGACTGGCTGCTGGTTTCCGAGCTGCGGATGGGCGGTGCCGCGTCCGAGGCCATCCTGGCCGAGGCCAGCGACGACGGCATCACGGTGCGCATCGCCCGGGCCGCCGGCGAGAAATGCGAGCGCTGCTGGCACTACGAAACCGACATCGGCCAGCACCCAGCCCACCCCAGCCTCTGCGGCCGTTGCGTGGCGGTGTTAGGGGGGTGAGGGGGGCTTAAGCCAGGGCCACTCTGAGGCGTGGAGTCAGGCGGGCCGGTGCAGATGGAGAGGGCAAATCGCAATCGTCTTCGGCTTGGCAAAACGCTGGGGATTGAACTGAGGCATCAACTTTCCTGGCAGAGGGGGCCGTTGAGACGTGGCATCCACCTGATAGGCCTAACGCTCGCCATCACCAGGCCGCAATGAGCCATCGGAAAAGATCCTCAGAGAGCACAGTAACTATGTGGTAGCTGGTCAGGAGCAGGGCTGTGTTAGGGCCCTTCTGCATCAAAGCCAGAACGTGATTCCACATATTCGCGTAAGACAGCGTCCATCCGGGATTGCCAACCTGCACCGGAAGACCGGAAATAATCAAGCACTTCAGAACTGTATCGGATGGAAACAAGTTGCTTTTTATTAGCAAGCCTGGGACGCCCTCGCAAAGATCGCAAGGGAACCATCTGATCCAACTGCCCCTCGGAGAGTGGCTTTGCATCAGGGTCGCCATTGGCGGCATTGGTTATCTCCTGATCTTCCTCAAGTGACGGAATCCGGATGGGGACCTTCTTCGTTCGCTCTGACATAATGATTGACCTCGCGGCGGTTGGCTCTGCGTAGACTGATAATTCTCCTGGCCTCATCTCGATCAACGAAGACAACAAAGAAAAGCCTGTCCCCTATCGGAGCCAGAGCAACAATTCTCAGCTCTCCGTAATCAGCTCGATCATCGATCCATGCAAGTGCAGCATCCCAATCCAGCTGACAAGCCGCCGCCAATGAGACGCCGTGCTTGCTGAAATTGGTAGCGTCCTTTTCCGGGTCGAAGACGATGCGCACACTTTATCGTAGCTACAAATATCTGGGCCGTCAAGCACGGGGCCATGGCTGCTTTTGGTGGGCCTAACAATTCATTTGAGCCGCGCCGCAAAGCGGCGTCGGCTCAAATGAATTGTTAGCCCGAAATCAAGGCTGCGATCACCACTTTACGATGCCAAGAGTTACCTCGATGCAACCGATAAGCGTTGAGCCTCCATAATCTTTCGCAAGGCGTATCAATGAGTCATGAAAACCTAGGTTTGGGAACTCCGCTTCGACTTCTGCTATCGCACCTCTGCTCATGCCCTTACGGAGCATTCCTTTCGAAGCATCGATCCAGTCAGCCTTACGGCAGGCCTCGATGATTTCTCTATGTGGACCTGTGTAGGGAAGAATCTTGTGGTGCCAATGAATGGCGTCGCGAAGCAAATCAGGATCCAATCCAAGCCTCAACTTTTGGTTGTCGGCTATTGCTACAGCCTCGGACGGCTCTAGATAGGCCAATTCATGATCCGTCCAAAGACCGATGTCATGATAGACAAACGCAGCTTCGACAAGCCTCTCATGTTCTTTGGCATTGCCTAGAAAATGCATTGCATAAGTGATCGTGCGATAAACATGGTTGCGATAGCCGGGAAAATCTCTGCCAATCAATACCTGGTATCTGGCGAATAGATCTTCGACGAAAGGTCTTTCCGTTTTGATCATGATTTCTGGCATGAAAGATGGCTCCTTGGATGATGTAATTGCTGTCGAGAGTCTCGGAGAGAAAAGAGCTAACGCTCGGGATCACCTGGCCGCAATGAGTAATGCATGTGAACAGGCGCTTGGGGTGGCGGATCAGGTGCATCCCGTTGTTCGGGGGAAGGTAGCAGTCGCATAATGCTTGGCGAGCACTTTAGCCACCATGCTGGAGTTGCTGCCGTGCATGTCCCGCTCCACCCGTTCCAGGCCATAGTTGAATTAACTGATCACATCTACCTGAAATCTACTGCAATGGAAGAAGAAGCCAACCTCAAGAACGCGTCCGGCTTTCTCCAAGCATTTGACCATCTACTGCAAACTGTCTATAACACACTTGGCTCTGTAGGCGCATGGATCTTTTTCATCGTATTTCCAATCATCGGATTGGTGGCCTTCCTCTACTGGGTCAATCAGCGGGACGAAGGATGGAAGGAGGCCCTAAAGGGAAAGGAGAAAGACATACAGCGCTTAGCAGACGACAACAGGACTCTGAGAGTTCAAGCATTGATTCATGGTGGTATGGCCCCTGACATGGCAGAGCGAATCGTTATGAAGAATGTCCCCCCGGACGGCCCTAGCTCTCGCCGTCAGCTCGAAAATGACTTAGGATAAAGAGCCGCTGCAAAACAATGCTTACTCCCACCCTTGTCTTCACAATCTGGTCTGCCAGTTTCACTATCATCCTTGGAGTAGCTGCGATAGTCGCAAGAAGGCAAGCAATTAATGCTAGATCCATAGCGCGAGTCGACCGGATTAGACGTAGTTTTGCAGAAGCCCGCATTAAGCTGTTTGGGCTAGTAACCAGCAGCAAGCTAAAGCCGGAATCGGCGACATTTCGGTATCTCTACTTCTTGCACACTTCCGTCATGAGACGACAAGATATGTATGATGACATGTGGAAAGTGTTCGTCTACGCGATCTTGCAGATTAGAGAGTCTACAGGTGACCGCCAGATTGAACTTGAAGCTTCAGAATGGTCAGTCGAAGTGCGTGAAGTGGTACTTGAAACCGCTGGGGCCGTAGAACTCATGATATACGAGCATTTTCGCCCTCTTCGCTGGCTGGCAAATCTCAACTCATTGACCTCTAATTCCAAAGGTGCCAATCCTGATCGTTTTTTTATTACTAATGCACTTCAGGAAACCAAGGCAAGCAGTTTAGGTTCAATGTCTCGCTCCCGCCAGTTGAGCATTCCTTATGCACAGGCAAAGGAGGTTGAGGAGTTTCGCAGCCTTATTCTTTCAGCTGCTTCCTAGCTAAAACCTGAAGAATATAAAGTCTCGTGAATTCAGTTCAATCCACTGCGAGCACGCAAAGATATCTGCATTTCTACTCTAATTCATCCGCGTAAGTTAATCTTCCCTCCGAACGCTGGCCCTGAGTGGCAGGCAATGAATCTGCGCTGGCCCGGTGAAGAGCTGGTGGTGGCCTGTCCACTCAAGGGACTTGTTCGGAGTGCCCAGATTCACTCTGATCTGGTGAACAGTTTTCTCGTCGCTGAGATCTAATCTCTGCTTGACGGAGAGGGCACAAAAGGCCACCCAGATACAACCCATCTGGCTGCCCGCTGTCCGCAGCAGCACTGCCAGGTTGCTGCCGGTCGGGGGTGCCCATACGGCAGCTTGATCACTGACAAAGCCGACGGCAATGTCTGCGAGCACCCGCGCGAGGTAGCGGGAGAACACGCTGAACATGATGAAGAGTAGCGGCGGCTCCGCAGAGCAGGGTCCATGATGAAAATCCTTGTGGCGAAAGGCCGACGATGCGTTCCTGTCTCCCCCTGGCCCTGGCCGCCTCCCTGACTCCGCTGCTGCCGCTGCCGGCACCAGCAGCGGAGGTCTGCACCCCATCAGAAAGCACCGTGGCCGAAACCCGCTGCGTGATGGAAGCCCTCCAAGCCAAGGATCGGGAGCTGGGGAAGGCCCTGGCGCGGGTGGCCAGCGAGGCCAGGCAAGTGCCCAGCGAAACCTTCCAGACGCTCTGGCGCAGCAACCTTACCGGCTTCTACAAGACGAGTGCCGACCCGAACGAGCAGGCGCGTGCTTTCCGCGCCGAACGCCGCAAGGTGTGCGCCTACGCCAAGTCGGTGAGCTTCCAGGGGACGGGCTACGGCATCTTCACGACGCGCTGTGAGCTGGCGCTCACCCAGGCCCTGCTGGAGCAGCTGCGGCCATGAAACGCCCGCTCATCCGCCTCGCGCTGCTGCTGCTCACCGGCGCGGTGGTCTGCGCCGTGGCCTACCAACTGATCGGGGTGCGGGTAGAGGCCGATGGCACGCTCAGGGAGGCTTTCGCCCTGATTCCAATCGGCTATCTCCTGGGCGGAGCCGGTATCGGGACCGGGATCGCAGGCCTGTTGTGGAGGAAGCCAGCCAAGCGCCGGTAAGGCTCCGTACCGAGCCACTTCCCAACGCTGCCCCTGAGTGGCAGGCAATGAGGCTGGGGTGGCTTAGCAGAGAGCTGATGGGGGCCTGTCCACTCGAGGGGTGTGTTCGAAGTGTCGCGTCTTTACAGATAACATCTGCAGACCTTCGCCTAAACTGCAAAATGAAATTCATTCACGGGGACACCAAGGGAATCATCTGTCTTCCATGACGGCGGTAGATATGAAAATCACTGTCGGTAGTAAGGAGCAATGGCGAATCGTTGATCTCCGCCAGCCGAATCAAGGCAGCGTCAGCAAGGGAAGCGGGAACATTCTCGTACCGCTTAAACAATGAACTCACAGAGCCAATCTGCTCCTGCAACACGAAAGGCAGTTGAACAACCCCTCGCTCGACGAACTGCAACGCCAATGAGGGATCAAAGCCCGACCGCTTGAGCAGAAAACAAGTCTCGGCAACCACAGCCTCACAGCTCAGCAATGGAGGAGACAACAGTCGAAACTGCTCTACAGCCCATTTGTGGTGGGTATCATTGCGACTTAGGAGCGCAACCCATGGCCCCGTGTCTAGCAGCACCGCCATGATCAGTTAATGCCAAAGTCAGACAGGTAAGCAGGATTAGAGGAAAGATCAGCTGGACCGTCTTCGCAACAACCCACGAGATCAGCCAAAAGATCAGCTGCGGATTGTGGCTGAGAGCCATCAACACCTTGCTCTGAGGAATGGAGGAATGCGGTCAATGCTCGTCGAACCAACTCAGACTTGCTCAGGCGACGACGTTGCGCCTGCGCTGTTAGCTGGGCATCAAGAGCCTCGGTCAGCTTGAGCGAGATCACCGCCATGGCAAACACCCTTTAATGACCTCTCCATGCTAACGCCTGCCAGGTGGTATTACAGGCAGTGATAGACGACCGTATTTGGAGCAGGCCAGCGGTTCTACCATCGCCCTCGACGCCACGCTTGTCAACAGGAGATTCTCGCTCTTTCTTCCCGATCCTTCGAACGCTGCCCTTGAGTGGCAGGCAGGGACTTTAGAGCGCAAGCAGGGAATCGGTGGTGGCCTGTCCACTCCAGGGGCTTGTTATCCGTTCCTTTATGCCGTGACACTTCTCTGGAGTGCTTCTTGAGCAAGCGTATTGAGGCTCTTCCCCTGCGCCTCCGCAGTCATCGCCAATTTCTCGTGCAGTTCAGGCGGAATCCGAAGATTGAATTTGCCAGAAAACTGTCTGCGGGGTTCGATTCCTTGCTCTTTGCAGACCTCAAGAAAGACATCCAACGACTTTTTGAACTCTCCGCGAAGCTCATCCGGATTGGATCCATAGAAGTCCGCTCCTCCAGAAAGCCCAAGAATTTCACCGCGAAACAGATTCGTTTCCTCGTCGTACTCAATTTTGGCGTGGTAGCCATCCACATTCATCAGGTTCATGGTGTCACTCCGTGTTCTTCTAACCATTTACGGATTGAAGCAACAGCACCCTTGTCTGTATCAGGCGATGGGTGGGGTCTGTGGAAGACCCTGACTTCGCCAAACAGAACGACCGCGACTCGGCTGCCCGCCCTCTCACTGACATCTCCACCAAGCTCCTGAAACAGAGCTTCGATGTCTCTCCACGGCAAGGTGCCGCTTACGGGTCTGGAGAAGATCAGCTCAAGGGTGCGTTGGTGCTTCCGCTTCATCCTAGCATAGTACTGCCTCTTGGTACCAGGCGTGGCTTCCGGTCAACGGCTTGCTGGATACGGATAACGCCAAGCATCAGCGGCGGCGCGTAGCGCCGTCCTCTGCATGCTGTTGTTAGGCGAAACTTCGATTAATTCAATGCAGATGCGCCCTCTACAAAGGCATCCGCCATCATCATCTTGTAGTGAGCGCTGTGACCAGACTTATCAAAGATCGCCCGGAATACTTTTAAGTAGGAATCCACCATCGAGTCATCAATCGAGACATAAAGATCGTCGTGTGCGTAGTGCGACCCGTCATGAACCCACGAGCAAAGCGATTTGCAAATGAGCTTTTCCTTCCCGTCGAAAAACGCACAGAGATCGTCAAATTCGATGCCCCCGAGAATCTTGAAGTAGTTTTCGAGGATGCGCCGCAACGTGTTTTGAATGGCGAGATTCGAACGCTCGGGTTTGCGAACTTCCGCCCACAGCAACTCGTAGGACGTTTTAATCGGGTTGGTCGAGTGCTTGTCGAGCTTGGAGATCAACCCGGGCTTGCGGACTATCCAAAAGGTCTCCTCATTCATCGCAACGTCCTTCCTTTTTGAATTATAGGTGACCTCCTTGTAGAAGTAGACGTTATGGGTGAGCACGAAGATCTGTTTGATGTGTCCGGCTCCAGCTCGCACTTCATCAAAAAGGCCTTTGATAAGACTACCGACAATAAAGAGGATGTCACTGTCGAGGCTCGAAACCGGGTCATCGAAAACAACGATCCGGTCTGTGGTCATCCCCGTCTCGAACTCGCTACCTTTGAGTAGGTGGTAAAAATACAGGAAGGTGACAAATGTTTTCTCACCTTCGCTCAAAGTCGCCTTAGCGTCCGAACCATCCAAACGAACCAGCTTGTAGGCGTTTCCATTTGCCGCTTTCGCGAGCTTGAAGCCTTGGAAGCCAAATGAAGAAAGGAGAGTGTTGATGCCGTCTATCGTCGGCTGGATGCTGGTAGTTTGTTTTTCTAGCTCGCGTATCTCCGCCACTTTCTTCGTCTTTTCCGCAGTCGCCACTGTGATCTGAGTAGTTATCGAAGTGATGGCTTTGTCTAGGCCATCTTTCGCGGTCTTGAACGTGGCGAGGTCGGTCTTCAGTTCCTCAAGCACGAACTTCCAGATCTGCGCAGTAAGGTTAGTGCGCTCAATCGCAAGGTTTGTGACCATCTTGTTGTGTTCAGCCACTTGGGTGTTGGCCGTGTCAATTAGGGACTTGATCGCCGTCGAAACGTTGCGCAGCGATTCCAATTCAACCACCTGGCTGGCTTCCTTCTTCTTTCCGGCGAGGCGCTGGTTGTTCAGAGCGATTTTCGTGTCGAGCAGTTCCTTCTCAGCTTTGAGCCGCTCGACATCGAGGAACTTGGATGGTGACGCGATTATTGAAGCAAGCTTCTGCTGAATCAAGGCTCCCTCGGCGGCGTAATTTGTGGCAAGGCCGTCGATTGCTTTGCTGTCCGTCAAAAACGTCTCGTCGAAGTATGCGTTCAGACTTTGGGCGAACGCCTCGCTTGTGCTCTTTTGGCAAAACGGACAGGCGCCTTCGTTCACGTCGTAGAACCCCCGCCCTTCTCGCACCCAGTCGCTGTTTCCGAGCTTTTTGATCATTGCAGCAATATCAACGTCTTCCTTGCCGATGACACGCTTTTTCAGAATTGAATTTGTTTCGTAGGCAAGGAGTTTGTTGGTATCAACCGCAGGTATTAAAGCCTCCGTCGTCGGCGTGGGGCCGAAGATGCTTTCCGCTTTTGTCTCCAACTCGGTCAACGTGATAAGAGTCGCGCTATTGCATGCGTGCTCCTCAAGCACCTTGCTCTTGAACCGTTCCATGCTTTTCCGAAACCCTTCGAAGCCGCCCTGAAGTTTTGCATCGTGCTTTTGCTTTTGAGCCCAACACTTGTCTTTTAGGCTGGCCTCAAGCGCTGCCAACTCTCCTTTCTTACCTCCGTTCCCATCCTCGCCCTGCAGGCTCTGAGTAAGGACTTCAATCCTTCTTCTAAGGACGTCGAGTTCGCCTTTGGTTGTTGCAATCTTCGCTAGGGTGACGACTTGTTTCTCGCCCAACGTGAACACCCCTTTGATCTCTGTCGATTGGTTGAAGTTCCGCTCTACGAAGTCGCGGTTATAAACCAGCGGCTGTAGTCTGTTGCCCGCATTCCATGTTACGCTGCATGTTGAGAACTTAACCTCGTCCGCTATCACACGGCTGATAGTGGTTTTTCCTGTGCCGTTTGACCCGAACAAGAAGTTGAATTTGGAGAGACCTTCGAGGAGTTCGGGCGTGGCCGCGTATGTTGCAACGCTGGAAATAGAAATCGTTTCAATCATGCTTACATGCACCTCATGCTAGGAATCTACTTAGCCTAACGATGCCCCTGAGTGGCAGGCAGATTTCTATCGGCGGTGGAGCTGAGAGAAGATGGCGGTCTGTCCACTCGAGGGGCCTGTTAGGCACACTGATGAGACCGAGCCCTATGCGCCTCCGACATCCAATTACACTGGCAGCTTGCGATCAACACATTATCAAGCAACTGTATGCACGGTAGGACATGAGGAGCACTATGCGAACGCCAAATAACATCGATTCTCACAAGGAGCTTGGTTGCCACCCTAAGGCAGACCACTCGACGAGATGCCAATTGAAAAGTGCGGGTTAAGATACAGCAATCTGAACTAGCGGAGATGCCCCGACAGAGTTCGCTCCTGCGCCTTGCATTGTTCAGTGCCTTGAGCATTTCCTCCTCTTCTAGCGCAATGGGACAAGCACTTCAGAATGGTGGATTCAGCAAAGGCGTGATTGAGTGGCAGAAGGAATGCGTCCGCAGAAATATCTACACCAGAACGCAGAGGAGCGAACCACTTGCTCGGTTTAAGATAAGAATAGAATTGCCAGAGTGGGCTGACTTCTTGCTTGACCAAGGATCCAGCGATACATCTATTCAAATAGCGGACATTCATGGAATTGCATTAAAGAGATGCAGCGAGATGGCCGCGAGGCTTCACAATATGCAGCTACCCGGCAGTGGCTTCACAAGCATAACCATTAATTCCCAAACAAGGCTCCCAACGGCAGACGATAGTTTTTTAGATGCCGTCACGGTACTAGGAGAGAAGTCGCCGATATACGATAACGGAATTGAGATTTGGACTTCATTCTTGAATCCATATAGCAAACAGAGGATCGTCGTCAGCAGCTTTGAGCTTGGGCTCAATGAGTTCAAGAAATTTCTTGGCCACATTCAGTCCTATTATCAATAGGAGCGCCGCCAAGAATGACCAGTTCAGAGAATCGCCGCCATGCAAGGCCTACAAGCAAGGAGTGCAACCACGGCATGCAATCGCATAGACAAAGAAAGGCCAGCCACTAGACAACTAGGAGAATAATTCCAAGACAGAAAGGTGGCAATAGCGACCGGCACGCAGGTGCATTAAGTCAACTTAACATACCGCTTTTAATAATCTAAAGCCCAACGCTTGCCATCACCTGGCCGCAGAGAGCCAGGAACTTCAACACAGATCATCAGGGGGCGGCTCAGGTGTATGGCATTGTTGGGCAAGGTTTACGCATAACATTTGTGCGCACAGATGAAAGCTGTAGACGAAAGAAGGTCATGGCTGCTGTCGCTCAAGGTATTCTCCAAGATGAATAAAGAAAGAACCAGTGAGGTTACGGAGTTTAGCGACGTCCTTGCCAAGACGATTTATAAGTTCGGCGAATGCTGTTATCAGCGACGAGTCAGCTGGAATGTCAAACAAACCAAGCAGGTACAGAGCATCACAGCCACCTGCATCAAAATGCGGCCGATTATCGCAGTCAATAGAATATATCGCCATTTCGCCAAGCCGGTCGTCCCTAGTTGCATAGCCGCGCCAGTATTGAAGCGCTTTAAGTACTGCTTTGTATTCGTCTGGATGGAATGCGTACTTGTTACGAAGGCGCCTAATCATATTCATTCTACCAGGCAATCCCTTGACAGGTTCTGAATGAAACTTTTGAAGTGCATCGACCGCTTCTCGCAGATTTGAATCAGCTGAGATCTCCTTACGAAAATGAGTGCTGACCTTGCCATTCTTGGCAAAGAACTTGTATCCTTCTGAAATTAGGCCAGCAAGCATAAAGATTGGAGTCGAAGCATAATCCTCATTGTCGTTCTGGATGAGTAGCTGGTATATCTCGTCGAGCTGGTTAATCTTGTGCATCCAAGCAGAAAGACACACAAGCAATGCGGTTTTCTCCTCCCCCCAAATGCGTAGTAGGCCATCAATGTCGGCATGAACATCCAACGATGTACTGGTTCTAGTCACTCGTATCGGATTATCCATCGCGCTCACCAAACTCATCTTGCGTTGACTTAGTTCATCTTAACTGGAGGACCGGCTCTCATTCATGAATGATGCTGCCCAACTCTTTATTGGACAGTTCCGAGAACCACCGCACCGCTCCTGTTGCCTTCCGTTAACCACTCCCATGCAGTCAGGGCAATCGTAGTGTCCGCAAGCGCTTTCGGCGCTATGTGTCCATTCCGAACAGTGGTTATCGGACCCGTTATCCACTTGCAGCCGTTACTACGGCCTGCCCCGCGGACAGGGCAGGCAGCCGGTCCCTGGAAACAAGCATTGCCGAGACCTTGGCACACTTTTGCGATTGTTTCGACGGAATTATTATTGTCTTGACTAGACATCCTGATCACCAGAAAGCCATTGATTGATCCGGCAAGGGCATAGTGATGCAAGGGCAGCGAGAAACCCTGGCCAAACATAGGTTTTGACCTGCAACATCCATTAGGCATCAGTGGCCAAAAGTCCCGACAACTCCATTGTTCATTCCAATCCACAAGCCGGCGTTAACTGACCCAGCCATGCTTGTCAATCCCGTTGGGAGCTCCATCAATAGACCATCACCTGACGCTCCACAACCCGAATTCAACGTGCTTGGTGCAAGCGTGAAGACCTGATCGGCCTTCAGAAGTGCGTGGCGGAGGGCCAATAACCAAACGCACGTGTCAACAAATGGACTCACCCCAAGCGGCTTTCTTGGTCAAGAACGCATGAGTTGAGGCCAACCGTGACTCGACCGTGACGAGCCCACAACCGGACTCCAAGCCCCACCAGCCCTACAACCAGGCCCCGGGCTCCAGAAACCCCTCCGCCGGCCCTGGCCCCGCCAGCCGTTCTTCCGCGGCGGGATTCAGGGGCCCGCGCAGCAGCTCCGCCTCCGTGATCAGTGCCCCGTCGGCCAAGGCCGGCTGGTCGGGATCGAAGCCGGTGGGGTGGGTGGTGCTGCTGGAAAATCCCCTGTAGATCAGTAGTTCAAAGGGTTCGCCCGGCGACTCCAGCCCAGGGCCCACCGGTTCAGGGTGCAGCGATGCCTGATGCAGAACGCCGCTAAGGCGCAGCACCCGATCGGCCCGGCCGCGGCTGATCTCCTCCAGCCGGGCCAGCAGGGCCGCCACGCCAGCCTGGGAAGGTTCAGAACTCACCGGCCACCCTGCCCTGGCGCGGCAGCCGCACCAGCAGCCACTGGAGCAGCCCCACCACGTAGGCCACCAGTGCCACATAGCCCACGAAGGCCGCCACCGTGGGCGTCCAGGCCCCTCCGAAAATGAAGGCGAACACCTGGGCCACCCCCCCATGCAGCCCCGCCGGCGCCTCCAGCCACACCCGGCAGAACGGCCGCTCCAGGCCCCCCGCCAGGCAGGGCAGGGCCGTGACCGCCAGGGCTCCGCCCGCCAACGACAGCAGGGTGAGACTCCAACGCCAGAGGCGCACCGTGAGCGGCAACGCCCTCCAGGGCGGCAGGTCCGCCAGTTCCTCGTTCAAATCCACCCAGAACCACAGACTGGCCACCACCAGCAGCGGCGCCAGCACCAACAGCAGGAAGCCCGCAGGGCGGCTGTTGGTGAGCAGCAGCAGCGCAATCAGCTGCAGGCTGGCCACCTTCCAGTAGAGGCCCATCAACCGCAACAGCGACGCCTCCCGCCGCAGGGCCGCCCACCCCAGCAGCACCAGGGGCACCCCCACGGCAAACAGCAGCCCCAGCCGGACATCGAGCCAGACCAGGGAGCGGTAGAGCAGATCTGGCACAGCCGCAGGGTTCGGGAAGGGGCCATTATCTGTACACCCCCGGGGAGATAGGGTCCGCCCATGGTCGCGTTCCCCTCCATTCCCTGGCTGAGACGCCGCGATCCGGCCCCGTGGTGCCGCACCGCCCTGGCCCAGGATCCGTCCCTCCAGGGTGCGGTGGATGCGGTGGCCCAGCAGCTGAGCGGCTGCGGCCCAGCCGATCTGGCCCTGGTGTTTGTCTCCACCAGCTACGCCAGCGACCTGCCCCGACTGCTGCCCCTGCTGCGCCAGAAACTCAAGGCCACCCACTGGCTCGGCTGCGTGGGCGGTGGCGTGGTGGGCACCGATGCCACCGGCACCCCCCACGAACTGGAGCAGGAGCCCGCCCTGAGCGTGACCCTGCTGCACCTGCCGGGCGCCACCCTGCAGCCCTTTGCGATCGACACCACCAACCTGCCCGACCTGGACGGTCCCGCCGAACCCTGGCGGGAGCTGGTGGGCCAGGAGGCGGAGGCCGGCCGCTCCCTGCTGCTGCTGGTGGATCCCACCACCACGGTGATCAACGATCTGATCAACGGCCTCGATTACGCCTTCCCCCACACCGTGAAGCTCGGCGGTATCGCCGCCCAGCACGCCGCCAACCATGGCTCCCTGCTCTTCGACGCGGGGGTGTGCACCGGGGCCGTGGGCTGCCTGATCCGTGGCCGCTGGCGCCTGGCACCGGTGGTGGCCCAGGGCTGCCGGCCGATCGGACCGATCCTGGAGGTGGAGCAGGCCCAGCGCAATGTGGTGCTGTCCGTGAGCGTTGGCAGCAAGCGCCGCAGTCCGGTGGAGGCCCTGCAGGCGATCCTCACCGAACTGACTCCCGAAGAACGGGAACAGGTGAAGAACTCCCTGTTCCTGGGCGTGGAACGCAACGACTTCAACCTGCCGTCCGGCGACCTCAGCAGCTCCCTGGAGGACGGCTCCTCCTTTCTGGTGCGCAACCTGATCGGGGTGGATCCCCGCAATGGCGCCGTCGCGGTGGCCGAACGGATGCGGGTGGGCCAGAAGGTGCAATTCCAGCTCCGCGACGCCGAAGCCTCCCGGGAGGAGTTGCGCCAACTGATGGGGCGGGAAGTGCGGCGCGGTCAGGAGCCCCTGGCGGCCCTGCTGTTCGCCTGTCTGGGCCGCGGCCAGGGGCTCTATGGCCAGCCCGACGGCGACGTGTCGCTCTGCCGCGAGGCCTTCGGCCAGGTGCCGATCGGCGGTGTGTTCTGCAACGGGGAGATCGGTCCGGTGGGGGGGACCACCCACCTGCACGGCTACACCGCCAGCTGGGGCCTGCTGGTGCCCGACCCCAACGGCTAAATGGTGCGCCAGCACGTCAATCCCCTCAGCCGCCTCTACCAGCTGCCGCGGCCCCTCCCCTCCCTGCCGGAGCTATTCGCCGATCCGGCGCTGCCCCTGCACCTCGACATCGGCTGCGCCCGGGGTCGTTTCCTGATCGCAATGGCGGCCCACAACCCCGAACGCAACCACCTGGGGGTGGAGATCCGCCGGCCCCTGGTGGCGGCGGCCGAGGCCGAGCGCCTCAGCCTGGGGGCCACCAATCTCCACTTCCTGTTCTGCAACGCCACCATCAACCTCGAAACCTGGCTGGCGGCCTTGCCGCCGGGGCGGCTGGCCCTGGTCACCCTCCAGTTCCCGGACCCCTGGTTCAAGAGCCGCCACCACAAGCGTCGGGTGCTGCAGCCGCCCTTGCTGCGGGCCCTGGCCGCGGCCCTAGCCCCCGGCCGGGAGCTGTTTCTACAAAGCGACGTGCTCGGCCTGATCGAACCGATGGTGGAGCTGGTGGAAGCGAGCGGCTGCTTCCACCGCCCCCTCGAGGACGCCCGCCCCTGGCGGGGTTCCAACCCCCTGCCGATTCCCACCGAGCGGGAGCGCCTCGTGCTGGACCAAGGCTTGCCGATCTACCGGGTCCTGTACCAGCGCAACGACGCTCCGCCACCTCCCCTGGCCCCCGACGCGGCCGATAATCCCGCAGACGCCGATCCCCGTTAATGGTGCAAGCCCCCGCCCCCCCGCCCCTGCTGCTGCGCTGGCAAGGGGTGCTGGCCCAGGCCACGGTGGGCCCCCTGGGCCGCCAGCTGCCGCTGGTGTCTGGGCTGGTGCTCTGTGCCCTAATGGCGGGCATGCCCCTGGTCACCCGCCCCGGGCTGAGCCTGTTGATCGCCGCCTCCTGGCTGCTCTGGATCCTCTGGGCCCTGCGGACCCCCCCGGGGCCGATCGGCCCGATCAACACCTGGCTGCTGGTGGTGCTGGCGGTGGCGGTGGTGGCCACCGGCTGCTCCCCGGTGCCGGTGGCCGCCTTCAAGGGGCTGCTGAAACTGCTCAGCTATGTGGGGGTCTACGCCCTGATGCGCCAGCTGCTGGCCCATTCGCCCCTGTGGTGGGACCGCTTGGTGGCCTGCCTGCTGGCGGGGGAACTGATCACCAGCGTGATTGGCATCCGCCAGCTCTATGGCGACACCAGTGCCCTGGCCCGCTGGAGTGACGCCAACTCGGTGGCGGAAGGCACGGTGCGGATCTACAGCACCCTCGACAACCCCAACCTGCTGGGGGGCTTCCTGCTGCCGGCCCTGCCCCTGGCGGTGGCGGCCCTGCTGCGCTGGCCAGGGCTGCCCCGGCGGCTGTTCGCCCTGGCGGCCCTGGTGCTGGGGCTGGTCGCCCTGGTGCTCACCTACAGCCGCGGCGCCTGGATGGGGATGGTGGCCTCCCTGGCGCTGCTGGCCCTTCTGCTCTGCCTGCGCCAGACCCGCCACTGGCCGCCCTTCTGGCGGCGGCTGTTTCCCCTGCTACTGCTGGTGGGCGGCGCGGTGGCGCTCGCCCTGCTGGTGACCCAGGTGGAACCCCTGAGGGTGCGGGTGCTGAGCCTGGTGGCCGGCCGGGAGGACAGCTCCAACAACTTCCGGATGAACGTGTGGACCGCCGTGCTCGGCATGATTCACGACCGCCCCTGGATTGGCATTGGCCCTGGCAACAGCGCCTTCAACCTGATCTATCCGCTCTACCAGCAACCGAAATTCAATGCCCTGAGCGCCTATTCCATCCCGCTGGAACTCACCGTGGAAGCCGGCATTCCAGGCCTGCTGGCCGGCCTTGGCCTGTTCCTCACCGCGATGCGCACCGGGCTGGGCCAGTGGCGGGCCAATGGCCCACTGGTGATTCCATCGCTGGCCTCCGTGGCCGTGTTCGTGGGCCTGGGGCTCCAGGGCCTCACCGACACGATTTTCTTCCGACCGGAGGTGCAGCTGGTGGCCCTGTTCTGCCTCGCCACCCTCGCCGCTTCCCAAGCGACCGATCCCAGCGATGGCTGAGGGGCAGTTAATCGCCGGCTTTGATGCCGGCCAGACCCACACCACCTGCCGACTGGCGAACGCCAGCACCGGCCAGGTGGTGGCGGAAGGGCAGGGGCCAGGGGTGTGCCACCTGGCCGCCCCAGCGGGTCCGGAACGCTTTGCCGAAGCCCTGGGCGCCAGCCTGCGGGCCGCCCGCGCCGCCGGCGGAGCCGCCGCCGCCGCGCCGCTGGGCGCCGCGGCCGTGGGGGCCAGCGGGGTGGAACAGGACAGTCCGGTGCAAGCGGCGGGCTCGTCGATCGCCGCCCAAGCGCTCGGCCTGGCGCCCCCGCAGCTGCGGGTCACCGGCGATGAGCGCACCGCCCTGCGGGGGGCCTTCCCCACCGGCCCGGGGATCGTGGTGATCAGCGGCACCGGCACCATCGCCGTGGGCCGCGACGGCCAGGGCCGGGAGCATCGTTGCGCCGGCTGGGGCTGGCTCCTGGATGGGGCCGGTTCAGCGATGGACATCGGCCGCGATGGCCTGGCCCTGAGCCTGCAGATGGCCGATGGTCGCCTGGCGGACACGCCGCTGCGGGCCACCCTCTGGCGGGCCCTGGGGCTGGATCCCACCGCCCCAGAGGCCCCCCAGCAGCTCAAGGCCCTGGTGGTCCAACCAGACTTCGGGCCCGCCGGCTTCGCCCGCTTGGCCCCGGTCGTCCATGACCTGGCCTGCGGCGGGGATCCCCTGGCCAGCGCCCTGCTCCAGCGCCATGGGGAAGCCCTGGCCGCGATGGCGGGGGCCGTGGCCCAGGCCCTGGCCCTCCCCCAGGCACCAGTGGGCATCGGCGGCGGCGCCCTCACCCACCTGGGGGCCTTCCAGGAGGCCTTCCGCACGGCCCTTAGCCAACGGCATGGCGCGCTGCAGCTGGTGGCCCCCCAGGGGGATGGCTGCGCCGGAGCCCTGGCCATGGCCGCGGATCTGGCGAACGGGGGCTGAGCGTTGTCACGGCCACCGTTGGGGCCGCCGGTGGAGCCGTCCGTGGGGCCAGGGGCTCAGACCGCGTTCAGCTGTCGATCGGCCTCGGTGGCCAATAGGTTGGCCCAGTGCTCCACCTGCTCCGCCTCGGCCGCCTCCACCATCACCCGCAACAACGGTTCGGTGCCACTGGCCCGCACCAGCACCCGCCCCTGGCCCGCCATCGCCGCCTCCGCCCGCTCCACCGCCCGCCGCAGGGGCTCGCACTGCTGCCATTGGGTACGGCGCTGCCGATCGGGCACGGTGATGTTCACCAGCTTCTGGGGATAGGGGCGGAAGCTGCTGTCCATCCAGTCCGCCAGGGTGCCGCCCCGGCGCTGGATCAGGACAGCCACCTGCAGGGCCGTGAGCAGGCCGTCGCCGCTCATGCCATGGCGAGCCGAAAGAATGTGGCCCGACTGCTCCCCCCCCAACGCCGCCCCCAGCTCCTCCATGGCGGCATGGACGTATTGATCACCCACGGCGGTGCGCTCCAACACGCCCCCCGCCGCCTGCCAGGCCCGCTCGAAGCCGAGGTTGGACATCACCGTGGCCACGATCCGCTTGGCGGGCAGCTCCCCCGCCGCCAGCAGCGCCTGGCCCCAGAGATAGAGAATCTGATCACCATCCACGATCCGGCCGCGGCCGTCCACCGCCAGCACCCGGTCGGCGTCGCCATCAAAGGCGAACCCCATCGCCGCCCCCTCCGCCAGCACCGCCTGCCGTAGGGGATCGAGGTGGGTGCTGCCGCACCCCTGGTTGATGCGGTCTCCATCGGGAAGGCCATGCAACACCGTGATCTGGGCCCCCAGCTCCCGGAACACCGCCTCTCCGCAGCTGGTGGCGGAGCCATGGCAGAGATCGAGGACGATCCGGCAGCCCTCCAGCCGCTGACCCCCCACGGAGGTCAGCAGGCTGGCGCGATAGGCCTCCAGCAGATCAGGGCGCTGCTCGGCCCGGCCGTTGCCGTGGAACGGGGGCGCGATCGTCTCACCGGCCAATCCAGCCTCGATCGCCCGCTGCTGATCGCGGCTGAGCTTGGCGCCGGAAGCTCCGAACACCTTGATGCCGTTGTCGTGGGGTGGGTTGTGGCTGGCGGACACCATCAGCCCGCCGGCGGTGCCCAGCCGGCGAATCGTGCCCGGTACGGCAGGGGTGGGGCACAACCCCAGCTGCCACACCGTCCGTCCAGCCGCCGTGAGGCCAGCGGTGAGCGCCGCCACCAGCATCGGGCCGCTGGAGCGGGAATCGCTGCCGATCACCACGGGGGCATCGGGCGGCAGCACCAGCCCGGTCCAATACCCCACCTGCAGCGCCAGGGCCGGGGTGATGGCCTGACCCACCCGACCCCGGATCCCATCGGTGCCGAAGCCAGCGCCGGCTCCCCCCAGGGGAGCGCCGAGCGGCTGGAGATCGGGGGCTGGGAGATCGGGAGACTGGACCGAAAGGACCATGCTGCGGCGATCAGTGGCATCCACGCTACGCGGGCCCCGCGCAGCAGCTCAATCCCAACGCCGCGGCCACCACAGCCAGCGCAGCAGCTCCAGCACCGCCCAGAGCAGCATCAGCCCCACTGTCCACCCGGGCAGCCACTGGAACGGCGGCCAGGGCCGCAGCAACCAGAGCAGAGCGGCCAGCACCACCAGGCCGAGGGTCCGGCGCCGCTGACGGGCCCCCGGCAGGGTGCTCAGCAAGGGGGGCAGCCGCCAATGGGGCAGCCGCGGACGGGGCACCGGGGGCAACAGGGACACGGTCGACAGGGCCGGGGACGGTCACTGCTCAGAATGCCGCCCTACGCAGCCGACGCCCTTGGCACGCCTCCCTGCGCTACTCGCCATCTCCTGTCTGGGCCCCGTCACCGTGCTGATCGCCGGCCGCGCCCTGCTCCGGCTGCAGCCGCCCCTCACGCCGGACAGCCCCACGGGCGAGCTGGAGCGGGTGCGCCGTTGGTCGGTGGATCCGGAACGGCGGCGCGAAGCCAGCCTGCTGCTCCATGCCCGCCTGGTCGAGGCGCCCCTGCAACGCCGGCTGCTGCTGCGCAACCAGGGATGGGGCCGCGATCCGCTGGCGGCGGTGGTGCTCAAGCTCCAGGCCCGCGATGCCGAAGCGCTGCAGCGCGCCGATCTGGCCATCCCGCTCTGGCAGGAGCTGCTGCATCGCTTCCCAGCCGAAGCCCCCAGCGCGGATGCGCTCTACACCCTCGGCCGCCAGGCCCCGGCCCTGCGCCAGCGGCTGCTGCGGGAGGCCTCCGCCCATCCGGCGGCCCTGGCGGCGGCCCTGGAGGCCGGGCCGTCGCCGCAGCAGCGCCTGGAGGGGACCCTGCACCTGGCCCGCTGGGGGGCCCGCTGGCCGGGAGCCGAGGCACGCTTGCGCCAATCCTGCCACCGTCAGGGGGTCCCGCTCCAACCCGCCCAGCGGGCTCTACTGGCCCGGGGCCTGGCCGAGCTGGGCGATGGCCAGGCGGCCCTGGCCTGCCTGGAGGGGCCTGGCCAGGCCAGGGCGGCCCTCGGCCCCTTGGGGCGGTTGACCCTGGCCCGCAGCCTGCTGCAGGGCCCGCCCCCGCTGCATGCGCAGGCCACAAGCCTGCTGCTGCAGGTCGCCGGGGCCTCCCCCAAGGCGGGGGGCCCCCAGGCGGCTGAGGCGGTGCGCCTGTTGGCCCAACAGTCGGGTCCGGCGGCGGCGGAGCGCCTGGGGCAGCTGCCGGCGCCCTGGCGGGCCACGGCGCCGGTCGGAGCACGACGGCTGCTGAACCAACTGGAGGCCAGCCCGCCCCCGCCGGCACCGCCCGCCACCCTGGACCGCGACGGCCTGACACTCCTCAAGCGCTGGCCCAACGATGCCGCCAGCTGGGATCTGCAATGGGAGCTGGCCCGCCGCCGCTTGCTGGCGGGCCAGTGGCAGGCGGCCCAGACCTTGCTCAGCGCCATCGCCACCCAACACTTACCCGCCCCCCTGGCGGCCCGACAGCTGTTCTGGCTCGGCTACAGCCAACACCAGCTCGGACAAACCGCCGCCGCCCGGGCCAGCTGGCAGCAACTGCTGCGGCAGCACCCAGGCGGCTACTACGGCTGGCGGGCCGCAGGGCAGCTCGGCCAGGCCGGCGCCACCCTGGCCACCGGAGCTCCCCCGCCACCGCCCGCCGCCTGGCAGCCCCTGGACAGCGGCGTCGCCGCCCTGGACCGACTCTGGCGGCTGGATCAACGCACGGAAGCCTGGGAGGCCTGGCGGATGCGGCGGGCCGGTCAACCGGCCCAGGGGAGCACCACCCTGCTGGTGGAGGGTCGCCTGCGCCAGGGGGTGGGCGACGACTGGACCGGCTTCAGCCAGCTGGAACGGGCCAGCCTGGAGCTCGCTGCGGCGCAATGCGCCCTGGCCCCCCTGCTGGAGCGCAGCCTCCATCCCCCCCGCTTCCTGAGCACCTTCCTACCGGTGGCCCGCCAGCACCAACTGCCGTTGCCCCTGCTGCTGGCGGTGGCGAAGCAGGAATCCCGCTTCACCCCCAGCATCCATTCCGGTGCCGGCGCGGTAGGCCTCCTGCAGCTGATGCCAGACACCGCCGCCGAGCTGGCCGGGCGGCCCCTGAGTGCCCAGGAGCTGGAACAGCCCCAGCGCAATGCCAACCTGGGGGGCCGTTACCTGCGCCAGCTTCTGGACCAGTGGCAGGGCGATCCGATCCTGGCGGTGGCCAGTTACAACGCCGGGCCCGAGGCGGTGAAGGGCTGGCTACGTCCTGGATGGCAGGCGACGCCGGAACTGTGGGTGGAAGCAATTCCCTACCCGGAAACCAGGCTCTATGTGAAAAAAGTGCTGGGAAATGCCTGGAGCTACCAGCAACCACGCCAACCGCGTTGCTAGTCGGGGTGGTGCTCGCCGGCTCAGCGTTCGGGTCGGGCCACGGCGGGGGGCTCACCGAGGGGATAGGCCCTTTGGGCCAGATGGCCGGCAATCATCAGACCAGCACTGGCCCCTGCCAGCACCACCAGGCTCAGGGCCAGGGCCAGCACCAGCGGCGGCGGCACCACCCGAATCCGCACCAGATCCAGCCGAGCCAGCAACACCGAGGAGGCCAAGATCAACACCACGGCCAAGACGGAGCCGTGCAGCAGATAAAGCCCAAGAATCGTGACCAGCAGCAGGGTCACCACCAGGCTGATCACCCGGCTGGAGGACATCATCGTGGACACCTGCCGCAGCAGCAGGTCCGGCATCGTGCAGACCACCACTACCACCAGGGCCTGCAGCATCTCCGCCGACCACACCAGGTGGGCCATCACGGGCAGCTGACCCTGGGGATCCTGCATCGGCAGAATCCAGTGCATGCCCAGGTAGGTGCTGACGGCAATCAGCAGCAGCAACATCGGCGCCTGGAAGGGAAGCAACAGCAGGCGCAAGGTGGACTTCATGGCTGCTCCAAGACCAGGGCAATGGCCTCCAGCGGGCAACTGGGCAAGCACTGCTCACAGACCAGACAGCGGGCGGCGGCGAATTGCAGGCGCTGGCTGGGCCGATCAAAGCGCAGGGCGCCGCTGGGGCAAACGCTGGAACAGATGCCGCAATCCACGCAGCGCTCCGGATCAATGCGGATCTCCCCCGGGGCGCGATTCAGGGCCAGGCCCTGCTGCTCCAACCAGAGCTCGGCCGCATCGAGTTCATCGATATCACCCGAAAGCTCCACCACCATGGTGCCGCTCTGGTTGGGAGCGATCTGGGCCCGGAGGATCTTGGCCGCAATGTCGAAATCGACCGCAAGCCGATAGGTGATCGGCTGATGCACCGCCTCGCGGGGAAAGTGGAGGGTGAGGCGCCGCTTCACGGATTCGGGCCGGTACCCGGAAATTAGCAAGACCAGCCACGCCGTCATCGCTCCCGGGACTGCCAAAGTGCGGCCGTTCAGAGCCATG
>Ga0209597_1000291_pt1 | contig 33468 bp, 36 predicted proteins | sample M_140625_MF_Meta_FD_187316 | JGI IMG/M metagenome (GOLD analysis project Ga0209597, IMG submission 187316) | Freshwater microbial communities from Lake Montjoie, Canada to study carbon cycling - M_140625_MF_MetaG (SPAdes) (version 2) | ecosystem: Environmental > Aquatic > Freshwater > Lake... | reverse complement strand
GGTCTTCCAGCACCGAAGCGTCACCGGTGAAGGTTGCGTAGGTGATGTAGCGGAGAACGATCTCCATGTCGCGCAGGCAGGCAGCCATGCGGCGATGGGTGTAAGCGTTGCCGCCGGGGGCGATCAGCGCGGGCTGCTGCTCGAACAGATCGCGAGCGGCGTTGGTGACGATCTTGGAAGCGTTGGAGGTGATGCGATTCACGGAATCCATGCGCTTGTTGCTCTCGGCCACCATGGCGGAGAGAGCGTCAATCTGACCGGCATTAAGGAATTCGCCGCGGGCATCAGCCTGGGCAACGACCTTGGTGAAGGCGTCGAACATTGATTTAGGGCTCCTTGTCTCGACGGGGAACCGCCGGGATTGGGTGGGTAAGGGGGTGAAAGGGGCGTTCCCGAGGGACGGGTCCCGTTTCGGATCAAAAGTCGATCCGTATCCCGGTTGGCCAGGAGCGATGTCGGGGCTGCTCGAGCCTCGCCATTGTCGCTGGAACCAGGTGACGAAATCGTTCTTTCGACCCGACCATTGTTGGATCTCGGCCGGTGAGAGCGCGAAGGCCGTAACAAACGGTCATCGCAGATACAACGTCAGGTGACCGCGGGCTTTCCAGGTGGTGTCTGCTCCTGCTGGTCCAGCCCCGAAGCCAGGCCATAAAAAAGGTCCCGAAGGACCTTGGCGTTGCCAGGGACCAGGCTTGCCCCGGCCTGACTCGGTTTGGACCCGACCGGATCCGGGACCGGGATCAGTCCTTCTTGCGTCCGCCCTTGCGGGGAGCAACAGGCTGGCTGGCAGCCGCGCCGGAGCCACCGGTGACGACCACGTTGGTGATCTTGCCGCCCATGGCATTAACCAGACGCATGGTCTCGTTCATCCGGCTGAACGGAACATTCATGACCATGTCCGCGGTGCGGGAATAGTCGTTGTTGTTCACGCCAGTGACCACCAGGGAGACCTGGCGATCACTGTTGACGCCGGTGCCCCGGCTGCCTGCTGAAACCTTCATGACGGGATAGGGAGGAGGTGCGGAGTGGATGGCCCGGTCAGTTGATCGGGGTGATGCTGGCGATGCGACCGCCTTCGCGTTGGATCTGCTGCTGGTATTCGAGCAGCTTGTTGAAGGGGATGAAGCGAACCCGGTTGCTGCGCTTGTGGAGGCGGTAGTTGTTGAAGCCCGTGATCTCCACCCGGAAGGTGCGGCCCTCTTCGCCGGCGCCCACGCCCTGGCGGGTGACACCATCGCTGGGCACCTTGCGGAAGGCGCTGCCCTTGGCGTTGGGGCTCACCACCGGCAGCGGCGATTCGCTGTGCACGGCGGGGTTGAGGCGGGACTGGTTCTTGAGCAGGTCGCCGCGCACCGAGGCCCCAGCGCCGCCGCGGGTGAGCTGGAGGATGTAAGAGAACTGCAGACCCTGCTGACCGGCGGAGTAATCCCAGCCGTGGATGTAGGGAACCACCTCTTCGCCGAAGCGATTCTGGTACTCGGCGCTGTCGAGGTAGGAATCGATCTCGGCGTCGTAGCCCTGCTCCTGCAGGATGGTGAAGTGGTGCAGCATTTCGGCCTTGTTCTGGGGAGCCCGGCCGAGCAGATGCTTGAAGTTCAGCTCGATGAAGCGGTAGGGATTGGTGCTTTCAAAGAACTTCGTCTTGTACAGCCCGCTCTTGGCCACCTGACGCACGAATTCCCGCACGCTCAGGTAGCCGCGCTTGAACAGCGACTCAGGACCCTCGAGCCGCTCCGAGGCCATCACGTACTGGTTGCCGAGCACCTGGCGATAGACAGCACGGATCAGGACGGCTTTGTCGTTTTCGGTGGCGTTGCTCCAGTTCTCCTTGTTGCGGTCGAGGGAGAAACGCTCGATGCCCAGGTAGGCAGCGTTGGCGAGAGTCATGGGGGACGCGGTGGGTGAGGTGGCCGGAAGCCGGGAGGAGGCGAGCCCTGTGAATGTGACAACCGGTTGGCACAACCGGGGCCGGGTCTCCATCGCCCTTCCTCGACCGCTTACCGCTCCGGGCTGAGCCGCGGACTGGCGGATCAACACGGGCGGCGGGGCCGGCGGCTGGGCAGCTGGATGGACACCAACGCAGGCTGCAAGCCGGATCCTATGGGGTTGCCAGGAGATCGTGACAGGGCCTTCACAATCGTTACAACCAAGCCGGTGCGCGCGTCGCTGCCTCGGCGAGGCCGTCCCCTGGCGAGTCGTGACAGTGCCGATACCATCCGGCCAACTCCTTCGGCCCGCGGTCGCCTGCCATGGCCCCAGCCTCCGACTTTCCTGCCGGATCCAGCCGGCTGGCCGACCAGATCGAGCGGCTCTCCGAACTGATGGAAACCCTCACCTACCGGATGCTCGAGTTGGAGGAGCGGCTGGTGCTGCAGGAGGAGCGGCTCGCCGCCCAGGATCGGTCCGATGGCGCTTCCGGTGAGGCTGCCGTGGCCCTCGAAAGCCGGCTAGAGGAATCGGCGGAGCGGTTGTTGCGGATCGAGTCGATGCTCGCCGGCTTCGAACGGGGGCCGGCCGGGCCCGGACGGGCGACCGGCCGCCTCCAAGTTCTCGGTTCCGCGGCGGCCGAGGATTCCCACGACTGGCCGGATCCCGATCCCCAGGAAGGGAGCCAGGATCCAGACCCCTTCTTTGACGAAGGGGAGCAGCCATTCATGGATGAGCGGATCGCCTGAACGCTCCTGCCGCTGATCAACCCGCGGCGCGGGTGCTCAGCATGGCTGCGGCGGTGTAGAGCACCAAGGCCGTTAGGCCGAAGCCACCGGCGGTGACCAGACCCTGCCAGATCTTGCGGGCCAGGGGGGAGGGTGCATCCGCTAGCCATTGCGGCCGGGGCAGGCTGAAGCTGCCGCTGCCGCTCGGGGTCCAGGCCGTGCCCCGGCCGGCGGGGGCGCGGCGGGCCGCGGTGTCCCGCCAGTCGGCGCCGTAGCGGGGAGCCTGCTGGTTGAAGGGCAGGTCACCGAGGCGACGGCCAGGCAGCACCCGCGAGAGTTGATGGGGAATGATGTCGTCGCCGAAGGCATCCCGGTATTCCTGGGAATCCAGCAGGTGATCCGCCAGACCAGCCACCCCCTTCTGGGCCAGCAGGATCGAGAGGGCAATCCGCTCTTGCTGACCATGAACCGGCCGTCCGAGTACCCGGCCGACGGTCTGATCGACCATGCGGTAGTTGCTGTTGCAGCGGTAGAAGTCGTCCCGGAACTTGTTGGAATGGAGCAGGCCGCGCACGAATTCACGCATGCTGATCTGGCCATTGCGCAGGCGTGATTCCAGCACCGGCTCGCGGTCGACCTTGAAGGCGTGGAAATAGATCTGGCGATAGGCCTGCTCGATCTGCTCATCCAGCGTGGCGGCGCTGACCGGTCCCTGCGCGGCCGAGCGGCGGGGAGTTTCATCGCTGCCGAGGCTGAAACTGCGCACCCGGGCATTGTTGGTGAGTGGCGGGGTTTTGAGCAGGGGGAGGGGCATGGCGGGAGAAAACAAGGCCAGCGGGCAAGGTAAAGCCAAGCTCCGGGTTTGCTCCTGCATCGCGACGAAGCTCAAAGCTCCTTCATGGTTCCGTCAGCCGATCCAAGCTGGCCTCAGGCGGCGAAGGCCTCGAGCCAGGTCGTTGGGATCTCATCGCTGTAGTCGTGGGTCTGGGCGAATTCGAAACATCCCGCCAATGAGCCCCACAGCTGCTCGTGGGTCTGGGGGTCGTGGCCCCGATCGATCGTTTCCATCCGACCGGGAAGCAGGGTGAAGGTGCTCACCAGATAGGCGGTGGCACCCTTGCGCTCCACCAGGCAGCGGCAACCGGGCTCCACCTCGCCCTCGAAGCCCTCGCCCGCTTCCCGCACCACGTAGGTGCACCCCTCGAGCAGCCGCAGGTCGTGGTCCTGGATGGCGGCGCGCCGGTCGGGATCCTCCACGGCTCCCCAGAAGCGCTGCTCGTCGTGGAGCGCGTGGTTGTGGATGACCAGCTGCCCATCGCGCCGCTCCGGTCGCAGCACCCGGATCCGGTAAGGCGCCACCGGGTTGATGGCATAGGACTGCTCAAGCAGCAGGGACCCCGGCGCTAGCTGGGGCAGGGGCCGAAACTTCACCAGGATGTGGGCGAAGAGGGGCGGGTTCTCAAAGGCCTGGTGCTGGTTGCTGAAGCCGGCGCTCAGCATCCGCACCAAGCGGGCGAGGGAGTTGTCCATGGCCACAACCGGCAAGCCGCCTGGGCAAGCTACAGGCCGAGCAGGCGGATGCGGAATTCCCCCACCTGACGGGCCATGGCCGGATCACTCTGGGCGAAAGGGTGGTCGGTCAGCTGGGCAAGCACGGCCTCTAGCAGGGCTTCGCTCCCACCGCTGCCGCTCGCGTGGCCCCTGCTCAGGCGGTTCCAGGCTTCATCGAAAACCTGGGCGAAGCTGTCGGCGTTGTTGAAGAGGCGATCCGATGGGGGAGGCGCTGGCTGCATCGCGGCTCAACCGGGGAATGCCTGCCGCCACCCGGCCCAGGGGCCGTCGGAAGCGGAGGGTGATGCCAGGACCCAGATTTGAACTGGGGACACGGCGATTTTCAATCGCCTGCTCTACCAACTGAGCTATCCCGGCCTGTCGCCTAGGCGACGCAGGGATCTTAAGGCACCGCCTGGTCCGCCCCCCGGGCCCCGGTGCGGGCCAGGCAGAGCACCCCCTCCACGCGCCAGCCCGCCGCGGCCAGGCACTGGGCGGCGCTGGTGGCCGTTGCTCCCGTGGTGAGAATGTCATCCACGATCAGCACGGGTCGTCGGCGGGCTTCCCCGGGTCCGGGCGGGCGCAGGCAGCGGAAGGCGCCGGCCTGGTTGGCGATGCGCAGGCTCCGGCCGAGGCGATGCTGCCCCAGCACGGGACGGGAGCGCTCGAGGAGATCCACACGCCGGAAGTCGCCCCCGCGTTCAAGGGCTCGGCAGAACAGGGGCGGCAGGGGATTGGCGCGCCGTTTCCAGCTCGGGATCGGCACCAGCAGGGGGCGCTCGCACCATCCCCGCAGTTGCTGCGGGTCGACGGTGATGGCCAGGGCACGCCGCGCTCCCCGCGCCAGGGCGGCCACGGCTTCGATGCGGGGCCGGCGGCGCAGGTCGAGCAACAGGTTCCGCAGACCGCCGCCGTACCGGCCGGCCCCCCACCAGGGAAGGGGATCGACGCCCATCAGGCCCTCCTCAGGGAGCTCCAAGCGCTCACAACAGGCGCGGCAGGCTTGGCCCGCTGCAGATTTCGGCCCTTCCACGTCCCGGCCACAAAGGGGACAGGGCGTGATCAGGAACCAACCCAGGGGGAACATCGCTCGCCCGGCTAGACACGGATTTCAGCTTTCCCTGGCCCGGTCACCCGCTCAGACGTCTGGAGGCTCGTCCTGGGGCAGGGCGCGCAGCATGGTCACCAGGGTGCGATGGGCATCCTCGCTGTCCTGCAGGGAATGGTCGAAGGGCACCTCCACGGGGGTGCCATCCACCTCGAGGCGCATGGCATCGGGACCCACCGCCAGCATGCGGGCCTGGCGGGCGCCGCTGATGCCGCCGTAGTGGCGTGCATAGGCGAGCACGGCACTGGCGTGGTCGTCGTTCATGTGTCGGCAGATCCGATCACTCACGGCGGGGGTGAGGGGGTCAGCGGCCATGGGTTGCGGGGCGGTTGTGCATTGATTCTGGAATCAGGCCAGGGCAAACCGCTGCCAGAGCAACAGGCCGAGGCGGATCGCGCTGAATCCCACATAGCCAGCCAGCACCACGAACAGGGCCATGGAGGCGATGGTGCGCAGGCGTTCGCCTAGGGGAGCCGGCATGGCGGTGGGTGGTGTGGGGATGGCCCATCCTCGCCGGGGTGGCCCGATCGTGTCGGGTTTTCCGGTGCATAGACAGGTGCCACCGATCATGAGTCCCTGGCCATGGATCCTGATCTCAGGCCTCAGGATCACCCGTTCGCAGGGACTCCAGGGCGAGTCGGGCCATGCCGCGGGCTGCCGAGAGCTGGGGCCGGTTCAGCACCGGCACCCCCAAGGCTTGCTGGCGCAGCTGGCGCCACTGGGGGTTGTGGGCCCCTCCCCCCAGGCTGATCACCCGTTGCACCGCCGGGGCGCCCAGCTCCCGCAGCCGTTTCCACCCCTCCAGCTCGATGGCCGTGAGCCCCTCCAGCAGGGCTTGCAGGTAGCGGGCGTCGCCCACGGGACGGGGCTCCAGTACCGCTTCGAGGGTTGGATCATCCACGGGGAAGCGTTCGCCGGTTCCCAGCAGCGGCCTCAGCCGCAGGCCTGTGGGTTGGCTGGGGTCGATCTGGCGGCTGAGGGCGGCGATCTGGGCGTCGTTAAAGAAGCGGCGGAGGATTCCAGCCCCCGCATTGGAGGCTCCCCCCACCAACCAGCGGCCGGCCACCCGGTGGCAGCTGAGCCCCGGACCCTGCAGGGGTTCCGGCACGAATTGCTTGAGCACCAGGGTGGTACCCAGCACGGTGATGCCATCCGTGGGCAGCGGATCGGCCGCCAGCACGGCCGCGTTGGCATCGGTGCTGCCCGCCACCACCCGGCACCGGGGCGAAAGGTGGAGCCGGGCGGCCGCTTCAGCCCCCAGCGGCCCCAGCACCCTTCCGCTAGGGCAGACCTGCGGCAGGCCGCCAGCCCAGCTCTGGCTGGCGATGGAGCCGCTCCACCGCTGCTGCCGCAGGTCCCAGCCGAGGCGCAGGTTGTTTCCCTCCTCCCCCCAGCGCCAGGTTCCCAGGAGCCAGCCCATCAGCCAGTCGGCTTGATGACGCAGCAACAGGGGCCCATCGATCCCTGCGGCTTGGGCCCGCTCCAACAGCTCCAGGGCGCGGGCCAGGCTGCCGCTGGCGCTGGCCGCTGGACCCTGGTTGTTCACCAGGGCCGTCGCCGCAACCTGCTGGCCAGGACAGGCGTGGTGATAAGGGAGAGCGGCGGACAGTTCAGCCCCGCACAAGGAGCCATCGGGCCTGCAGAGCAACAGGGTGCCGGAGGTGCCCGCGATGGCAATCGCTCTCACCCGTTGCCGGTCTTCGGGGGGCAGGGCGGCCACCAGGGTGGCCAAGGCCTGGCGCCAGCCTTCTGGATCCTCGAAGCGGCTGGGATAGGTGTTGGCCTGCTCCCACCGGAGCACTGCCGGTGCATCCCCGAACGCCTCCATGAGGGCGAGGCGCACACCGCTGGTACCGAGGTCGAGGCCCAGGCCCAGGGTTGGGGGCATCGGTGGGTGGTGGGGTAGGAGCCTGGAGCCGAAGGGCCAGGCTCAGGTGGGGCTGCCGACCCGGCTAGCGGTGGCCTGGCGCAGGTTGGCCGCCACCGCGGTGACGTCCTCCCAGGGGAGTTGGAGGTCGGTGCGGCCGAAGTGGCCGTAGGCGGCAACGTCTTGATAGAAACGCCCGCCGCGCTGCTGGGGTAGATCGCGCAGTCCGAAGGTGGCGATGATGGCCCCCGGCCGCAGGTCGAAGTGCTCCTGCACCAGGGCCGTCAGATCGTCGTTGCTGAGCCGGCCGGTGCCGAAGGTTTCCACCAGGATGCTCACCGGACGCGCCACACCGATGGCGTAGCTGAGTTGGACTTCAGCCTTGCGGGCCAGACCGGCCGCCACCAGGGCCTTGGCCACATAGCGGGCGGCATAGGCGGCGGAGCGATCCACCTTGGTGGGATCCTTGCCTGAGAAGGCGCCGCCGCCGTGGCGGGCGTAGCCGCCGTAGGTGTCCACGATGATCTTGCGGCCGGTGAGGCCCGCATCGCCCTGGGGACCACCCACGACGAACTTGCCGGTGGGGTTCACCAGAAAGCGGGTGTGGGCCTGGTCGGGCTTGAGCACCAGATCGGCGGTGGCCGGCAGCACCACGTGGGTCCAGAGATCGGCGGAGATGCGTTCACGCACGGCCTTCTCCTCCGACAGGCCATCGATCTCGGCCTCGTGCTGGGTGGAGATCAAGATGGTGTCGATCGCCACCGGCTGGTCGTTCTCGTAGACCACGCTCACCTGGGTTTTGCCATCCGGCAGGAGGTAGCCGAGGCTGCCGTTGTGGCGCACCTCTGCCAGTTTCCTGGCCAGCCGGTGGGCCAGGCTGATCGGCAGGGGCATCAGTTCCGGCGTTTCATCGCAGGCGAAGCCGAACATGATCCCTTGGTCGCCGGCACCGATCAGATCGAGCGGGTCGCCGTCATGGTCGTCGGCCTCGTTCACCCCCTGGGCGATGTCGGGAGACTGCTGGTCGAGGGCGATCAACACGGCGGCACTGCGGGCATCAAAGCCGCCGGCCCGGGCTCCGCTGTAGCCGATCTGCTCGATCACACCCCGCACCAGGCTGTTGAAGTCAACCCGGGCGTTGGTGGTGATCTCGCCGGTGATCAGGCACAGGCCGGTGTTCACCACGGTTTCGCAGGCCACCCGGCTGGCGGGATCCTGGGCAAGCACCGCATCCAGCACGGCGTCGCTCACCTGGTCGCAGATCTTGTCGGGGTGCCCTTCCGTGACGGATTCCGACGTGAAGACGTAACGGCTCATGGGCGCAGTTGACCGACTGGGTTGTGAGCTTATGACCCGGCCCTGCCGGCGCCCTGTGGTGAGGGACACGACCATGGGCGGAATGGAAGTTGTCGGCGCACCATCGCCCCCCGCTCACGCCGCCGCCGCTTCGAGCTCATCCCAGTGGTGCAACTGAGGCCAGCCGGGTTCCAGTTCGGGGGGCTGCTCCCAGCCGGCGCGGTAGCCGATCACCACCGGCACGCCGGCGGCGCGGGCCATGCGCAGATCGCTGTCGGCGTCGCCGATCAGGGCGCAGCGGCCGGGCTGCACCCCCAGCTCAGCGCAGAGACCATGCACCGCCCCGGCGGCGGGTTTGCGGGGGTGGTGCTCAGCGCTCCAAAGGGCCCGCTCGAAGAAGTGCTCCAGGTCATGGCGCTGAAGAAAGCCTCGGATGCCCTCCTCATGGTCATTGCTGATCACGGCGCAACGGAGGCCGGCGCGCTGGAGGCGATCCAGCAGGGCGGGGAGACCTTTAGTGGGGCGGGGAGGGCTTGCTCCTCCGGCGCCATGGAGGCGATCGGTCTGGCGGAAGGTGTCCTCGGCGATGGCGAGGGAATCAGGCCAGCTGAGACCCACTTGGGCGAGGGCCGTGGCCGTGGCGATCAGGTTGTGGTCCCGGGCCGCGACGGCGGTAATGCCACCGGGATGGATGCCGCTGCCCCGGAGGCCGTAGGCCCGTTCCAGCAGATCCCTGAGTTCGCGATGCCCCTCCAGTGAACGAGCCTCCAGGCCTGCCAGGGCCAGACAGCTTTCCACCCGAGCCGCCGCCAGGGCCCGAAGCATGGCTTCACTGTGGCTGAGGGTGCCGTCCTTGTCGAACAGGACGGCATCGATGCTGAAGATGCCCCCGGAGGGAGGGCCGAGGGGGACGCCGCGCAGCAGGAGGTGGGCCATGGCCAGGAAAAACCCGGCAGCCAGGGGCCGCCGGGTGAAGGGAAGGGGGATGGAGGGGGGAGGGCCGCCTGGGCTCAGTCGAGGCTCACACCCAGCGGTTCGCCTTCCTCGGCCTGCTCGAGCAGCATTTGCTTGTAGCGGGCGGCCATCTCTTCGGCCTTGTCGAACACCTTCTGGGGGTCGGTGAGCATGTCGCCCGGTTCGGGCTCGAGGGCCTTGGTGGAGAGGGAGATGCGGCCTCGCTCGGCGTCGAGGTCGATGATCATCACCTTCATTTGGTCGTTCACATTGAGCACCGTGTGCGGCGTCTCGATGTGCTCGTGGCTGATCTCGGAGATGTGGAGCAGGCCGCTCACGCCGCCGATGTCGATGAAGGCGCCGTAGGGCTTGATGCCCCGGACGGTGCCGAGCACCACCTCGCCCACCTCGAGGCGATTCATCTTGCGCTCCACCAGGGCGCGGCGATGGCTGAGCACCAGGCGGTTGCGCTCCTCGTCCACCTCCAGGAACTTGAGCGGCAGGAAATCGGCCACCAGCTCTTCCTTGGCCTTGCGGGTGCTGATGTGGCTGCCGGGGATGAAGCCCCGCAGACCCTCCACCCGCACCAGGGCACCGCCGCGGTTGGTGGCGAAGACTTCTGAATAGATGGTGGCGTCTTCCTTCTGGAGCTGCCTGACCCGCTCCCAGGCCCGCTGATATTCGATGCGGCGGATCGAAAGCGTCAGCTGGCCGTCTTCATTTTCCTCGCTGAGGATGAAGAACTCGCGCACCTCGCCGGGTTCCAGCACGTCGGAGAGATGCTCCACCCGGTTGATCGACACCTCCTGGAGGGGCATGAAGGCGGCCGTCTTGGCGCCGATGTCGATCATGGCGCCCTTGGATTCGAGCGCGAACACCGTGCCGTTGACGACGTCGCCGGGCTTGAAGTTGTAGTCGTACTTGCTCAGTAGCGAGGCGAAATCTTCAAGGGTGAACCCAACCCCTTCACTGTCACGACCGGCACCCCGACTGCTGGAGGCATCGGCGGAGGGAACATCCTCAGGAATCTCCAGGTCGAAATCGGCTTCCGCCTCAATGGTGGCGGCCTCGGCTACCAGGGCGTCGATCTCGGGGCTGGGACTGGTGGGGGTCACGGTCATGGAGCGTTGGCGGTCTGCCGCAGGCAGTGCGAAGGAAAGCGCCACGGCTGCCCGCCAGCAGCACGGTCGCGACCACACACTCTACGCAGGCGCAGGGCCCGTAAGAATCGCAGCTTTCAAACCACCACGGCCAGATGTTCCTTTCCGGCAAAACCGGACGCTTCGCCGCTGCCCAGTCCCTCCAGGGTGGCCACAAAATCGCTGACGCTGCGAAACTGCCGATAAACGGAGGCGAAGCGCACGTAGGCCACCTCGCTCATGCCCCGAAGCTGCTCAAGCACCAGTTCGCCGATTTCATTGCTGCTCACCTCGCGGCTGCTGCGTTGTTGGAGGGTGAGTTCGATTTCATCCACCACCCCTTCTAGGCGGGCCGGCTCGAGGCCCGTCTTCTCACAGGCCCGCAACAGACCGTGCAGCAGTTTGGCCCGATTGAAGGTTTCCCTGCAGCCATTGCGCTTCACCACGGTGATCGGAACGGTTTCAACCCGTTCGTAGGTGGTGAAGCGAAAATCGCAGTTGAGGCATTCGCGTCTTCTCCTCACGCTCCGCCCAGAATCGGCGGCACGTGACTCAAGCACCCGGCTATCGGTGTGTTGGCAGGAGGGGCATTGCATGCCCAACTCTCAGGCTTGTCGTCCGAGTGTAGACATTGATTCGGGGCTTGAGAAGGGAGGAGCGACGGATCGGCTGCAACATCCAAAAAAAGCCCCTGCGGTGCAGGGGCTGGGATGGCTTTGGATCAACCGTTCACTTGCCGATCTTCGGGGGATCGCGGAAGGCGATGGCGAAGAACAGGGTGGAAATGGCCAGGGCCAGAATCAGGATGTAGGCGAAGCTCTCCATGGGGAGTTCTCGGTAGGGGAGGGCAAGGACCGGTGGTCAGCGAAGGAAGGCTCAAGCCTTGCCTCAGCTGAGGGTGGAGCCTGCCGGGGGCACGTAACCCTGGGGCAGACGGCGGGTGGAGCGGTCGCCCAGCTTTTGGAACAGACCGAATTCGACCTGTTCGCCCAGATCGGGATCGATACCGGCGAACACATCGCGGTAGAGGGTGCGGGCACCGTGCCAGATGTGGCCGAAGAAGAAGAGCAGGGCGAAGGTGGCGTGGCCGAAGGTGAACCAGCCGCGTGGCGAACTGCGGAAGGTTCCGTCGGAGTGGTACTTCTCGCGGTCGAATTCGAAGGCTTCACCCAACTGGGCCTTGCGGGCCAGCCGCTTCACATCGGCGGGATCGGTGAAGACCTGGCCGTTGAGGGCGCCGCCGTAGATGGTGGCTTTCACTCCCTGCTGTTCGAAGGCGTACTTCGCTTCAGCCCGGCGGAAGGGGATGTCGGCTCGCACAACACCCGTCTGGTCCTGAAGGATCACCGGGAAGTTCTCGAAGAAGTTGGGGAGACGCCGCACTTCCAGTTCACGGCCTTCCTTGTCGGTGAAGCTGATGTGGCCGAGCCAGCCGGTGGGCAGGCCATCGCCGTTGACCATCGGACCCACCCGGAACAGACCGCCCTTGGCGGGGCTGTTGCCGACGTAGTCGTAGAAGGCCAGTTTCTCAGGGATGCCGGCCCAGGCCTGCTCGCGGGAGGCGCCATTGTCGATGGCGGTCTGAACGCGGCGGTTGATCTCGGTCTTGAAGTAGCTCTGGTCCCACTGATAGCGGGTGGGGCCAAACAGTTCGATCGGGGTGGCAGCGGCGCCGTACCACATGGTTCCGGCCACCACGAAGGCGGCGAAGAACACGGCCGCAATGGCACTGGCCAGAACGGTTTCGATGTTGCCCATCCGCAGGGCCTTGTACAGGCGCTCAGGTGGACGGGTGGTGATGTGGAAGATGCCGGCAATGATCCCCACGATGCCGGCGGCGATGTGGTGGGCCACGATCCCGCCCGGGTTGAAGGGGTTGAAGCCCTCAGGTCCCCAGGCCGGCTGAACCTTCTCGAGGTGGCCGGAAATTCCGTAGGCGTCAGAAACCCACATGCCGGGACCGAACACCCCGGTGAGATGGAAGGCTCCGAAGCTGAAGCAGCCGAGGCCGGCCAGCAGCAGGTGGATGCCGAAAATCTTGGGGAGGTCTAGGGCCGGTTCGCCGGTGCGCGGGTCCTGCCAGATCTCGAGATCCCAGTAGGTCCAGTGCCAGATGGCCGCCAGGAAGAGCAGGCCGCTGAAGACGATGTGGGCCGCGGCCACACCCTCGAAGCTCCAGAAACCGGGGTCCACCCCGGTTTCACCGGTGATACTCCAGCCGCTCCAGCTACCGGTCACGCCGAGGCGCGCCATGAAGGGCATCACGAACATGCCCTGCCGCCACATCGGGTTCAGGACGGCATCGGACGGGTCGAAGATGGCGAGCTCATAGAGCGCCATGGAGCCGGCCCAGCCGGCTACCAAAGCGGTATGCATGAGGTGCACGGCGAGCAAGCGGCCCGGGTCGTTGATGACGACCGTGTGCACCCTGTACCAGGGCAATCCCATGGGGGTCAAGTCTGGGTGTGGTGGCGATCGTAGGCGGTGCCGCCTGCTTCGCGGGGGCGCTGGTTACGGACCGCAACTGCGGGATTCCAAGATGGGGATTCCTGTGGGGTTGTTCCCATGCCTGTGATCCGGTTTGTGCGGGAAGGTCGCGATGTGGAGTGCTACCCCGGCGAGAACCTGAGGGAGGTGGCCTTGCGTGAGGGCATCGAGCTCTATGGCCTCAAAGGAAAGCTGGGGAACTGCGGGGGCTGCGGCCAGTGCATCACCTGCTTCGTGGATGTGGTGCCGGCCGGATCCTCGGTGGCCCTCAGCCCCCGGACCGGGGTGGAGGAGCGCAAGCTGATGCGCCGACCCCAGACCTGGCGGCTGGCCTGCCAGGCCCTGGTGGAGCATTCCGTGCTGGTGGTGACCCGGCCCCAGGCCGGGGATGGCGGCCTGGCCCCCCTGCTGGAGGGCGCCCTGGCCCGCCCGCTGCCGCCCGGACCCACCGCCTGGCCAGAACCCCCGGCCGCCGAACTCGAATCCCCCCCGGAGCAGGATCAGCCTGCAGCTGGCCAGGTGGCCACAGGGAGCGACGACCCATCCGCAACGAGCGGTGAAGTTGGCGACGAAGCCCCCGAGCAGCGGTGATACGGTCGCTCCGGAACCCGCAGTCCGACCCTCTCGTCGCCATGGAAACCAACGATCTCGGCTTTGTCGCCAGCCTGCTGTTCGTTCTGGTTCCAGCCGTGTTCCTGATCGTTCTCTACATCCAAACCAGCAGCCGTCAGGGAGGCTGAGGCGAAGCTGCCTCAATCGACGCCTGACGTCGGACACCTTCCTCGGGGAAACGGCTTCCCGCTTCCCCGGGTTGTTGGCTGAGAGCTCAACTCAGCGCTGGCCCTCCGGTTCCCTCACCAGCATCACTGGGGCTGGAGCGTGCACCCGGATGTAATCGCTCACCGAGCTTCCCAGCAGCCGATCCAGGTCCACCAGGGCCTTCGCCACGAGGGGGCGGCGGTCCTGGGAGGCGATCACCACCAGATCGGCCCTCATCTCCTCGGCGGTCTTGCACACCGTGCGACCGATGTCCCCGGTGCGGTGGATCGGTTGCATGGTCACGCCGAAACTGCGGGCCCGCTGCACCGCCTTGTCCAGCACCTCGTCGGCGGGGCTGCGACCACCCCGGGAGGGGGTGATGTCCTGGCGGGTCACATGCACGCCGGTGAGGCTGCCCCCCGGGATCGCGGCCACCAGTTCGCAGGCCAGGCGAATCGCGTCATCCCCGACGCCGGTGCCATCCACGGTCACCAGCACCCGGTTGATCGCCCGGACATAGAGGTCGTCACGCACCAGCAGCATCGGGCGGGTGGAGAGCTGGAAGACGTACTGGCTGGTGCTGTTGGCCAGGATCGACTGCAGTCGCCCGAGGCCCCGCGACCCCATCACGATCAGGTCGGCATCGAGTTCATCGGCCACCTTCAGCACGGTCTGCTTGGTGTCGCCCTCCCGCACGATCGTGTTCACCTCCGCGGGCTCCAGTCCCATCCGCGCCACGGATTCGGCCACCAGGGCATCGGCCTTGTCGCGATGGTCACGGAAGCCATCACCGCCCTGTTCGGTCACCACGTGAAGCAGGTGGATGCGGGCCTGTCGGCAGGGGGGAATGGCACGCAGGGTGCGTACCATTTCCTCCACATTGCCCTTGCTGGAATCGGCAATCAGAAGGTTGCGGAACACTGGTCGAGTGGGCGGTCCAGAGCAGCCTATGGCCGTTTCCCGGTGCGCCCCCTCTCCCTGTGAAGAGCTTGATGCAGCAACCTCTGGATGAAAGGGTCTCCGGATCCCCTGCCGGTACGCCCCCGCTAAGGGGTCAGCCCTCCCAGGGGGGCCTTCAGGCGCCGGCGGATGCCCCGGCCCCGGATCCCTTGCTTGCCCGGGGATGGTGCCTGCGGCGTCGCGTGCTGCCCCAGCACACCGACCACGCCGGGGTGATGTGGCATGGCGCCTATGTGGCCTGGTTGGAGGAGGCGCGGGTGGAGGCCCTGGCGGCGGTGGGCCTGGCCTACAGCGATCTGGCGGCCCGGGGGCTGGAGCTGCCGGTGGTGTCGCTGACGATTGACTACCGCCAGGCTCTTCGCCACGGCGACCGGGTGGAGATCCGCAGCCAGGCTCTGCCCCGGCGGGGGGTGAAGCTTCCCTGGCGGAGCCTGCTGCTCGATGGTGCCGGTGGGCTAGCCGCAGAGGCCCGGGTGGATCTGGTGGCGGTGGCCGTGGAGGGGCCGGGGCAGCCGCCCCGGCTGCTGCGCCGGCTGCCGGAGGACCTGGAGCGGGCGGTGGCCGCCCTGGTGCGCGGACCCGTGCAATGATACAGGTGTACTGGTGGGGAGGCGCTGGGGCTGCTGATGGGGGATCTGCTGATGGGTCGTTTTTCCGCATCCGGCGGTAGCTCGGGCCGGTCGCCGGTGGCGGTGGGGGGTGTTGGGGGCGGGGCTGAGGGCTCTGGCGTGCTTCCCCTAGGCGCCGTCGGCGGTGGGGCGTTTGGCGTGGGGGCGGTCCCTTGGCCCAGGGATCAGCGCCTCTGGTGGTTGTTGTGGAGCCGTTGCCCGGGGTTGGGATGGGTGCGGCTCCGCTCCCTGGAACAGGGCTGTGGTGGTTTGGCTTCGGCCTGGCATCTCCCCGCCGCAGGTTTCGCACGGCTGCCGGGTTGGCACGCCGGTCTGGTGCCGGGGGTGGAGCGGTTCCGGGGGCAGTGGGGGGTGGATCCATTGGCCCGCCTGCTGCGGGATCCCCGGGTGGATCGGCGGGTGCTGCTGCCTGGCGATGCCCGCTGGCCCGATGCCATCAGCGCCCTGGAGCGGCCGCCCCTGGGTCTCTGGTGGCAGGGCCGGGGCACGCTCTGGAGCCTGCTGGCGCGGCGACGGGCCGTGGCCGTGGTGGGTACCCGCCGGCCCTCACCCCACGGGATGGCCATGGCCAGGTCCCTCGGACTGGCCCTTGCCAGGGCCGGCTGGCCGGTGGTGAGTGGACTGGCGGAGGGGATCGATGGGGCGGTCCATGGGGGCTGCCTGGAGGGGGATGGCGCTCCGGTGGGGGTGCTGGGCACCCCGCTGGAGCGGGTGTACCCCCAGCACCACGGGCCCCTGCAGCGGGCGGTGGGTCGTCGCGGCCTGCTGTTGAGCGAACAGCCCTCCGGTTCGCCGGTTCGCCGTGGTCACTTCGCCGGCCGCAACCGTTTGCTGGTGGCGCTGGCGGCGGCGGTGGTGGTGGTGGAGTGCCCGCCGGGCAGCGGCGCGCTCCATTCCGCCGCCTATGCCTGGGACCAGGGCCTGCCCCTCTGGGTGGTGCCGGGGGATGCCGGGCGCCATGCGGCCCTGGGGAGCAATCGCCTGCTCGGCCAGGGCGCAACTCCGTTGCTGGCGCCCGAGGACCTGGTGGCTTTCCTGGGGCCAGGGCCCCTCGCCACCGGCTGCAGCGCCGCCACCCCATCCAGTGTTCCCCAGGCCGATCCTTCCGGATCCGAACACGACCGGTTGCTGGCGGCGGTGGGGGAAGGGGCTTCGCTTGAGCAGATCAGCCTCCAGCTGGGGCGGCCCGCCGGTGAGCTGGCGATCGCGTTGTTCCAGTTGGAATGGGAGGGACTGCTGCGCGCTGAACCCGGCCTGCGCTGGCAGCGCTGCTGAAGGGGCCGCCGTTGCCTTTAGCCTGATCGGATGGTGGGATCAACCGGCGGGGATAGCGCTGCGTTGCTGGCCTCCGACCTGCTGGCCTGGCGCCGTGGGCTTTTGGCCAGCACAGGAGGGGCCAGCGCCGACCTCGACTGGCTCCTCGACCTGGGCGGCGGTCTCCGCTGGCCCGAGCTCCAGGCCCTCCATCTGCATCCGGCCCGGATGGTGCAGTTGACCCAGCCCCTGGCCCAGCTTGAGGAGCTCTGGCGGCGCCACCGCCGCACGGCCGAACCCCTGCAGTACTTGACGGGTCTCTGTCCCTGGAGGGATCTGGAGCTACGGGTGGGCCCCGGCGTGCTGATTCCCCGCCAGGAAACCGAGCTTCTGGTGGATCTCGCCCTGGCCCTGGCCCCGCCGCCGCCGGGTGGTGCCGGGCTCCGCTGGGCCGACCTCGGCACCGGCTCGGGCGCCCTGGCGGTGGCCCTGGCTAGGGCCCTGCCGACAGGCCAGGGCCTGGCCGTGGATCTCAGTGACGCGGCGTTGGACTTTGCGGCCCTCAACCGCGCCGCCGCCGGGGTTGAGGAGCGCTTCCTCCTGGTGCGCTCCGATTGGTGGGAAGCCCTGCAGCCCTGGTGGGGGGGGCTGGACCTGGTGGTGGCCAATCCTCCCTACATTCCCACCATCACCGTGGAGGGCCTCGAACCGGTGGTGCGCGATCACGAACCCCGCCGCGCCCTCGATGGCGGATCCGATGGGTTGGCGGCGCTGCGCATCATCTGTGCTGGTGCGGCCGTGGCTCTGGCACCGGGTGGCGTGCTTGTGCTCGAGCACCACCACGACCAGAGCCCGAGCGTGCTGCTGCTGCTGGAGCTGGCCGGGCTGGTTGAGGTGCAGGCCCATCGCGATCTCGAGGGGGTGCGGCGATTTGCCAGTGGTCGCCGGCCCTCGAGCGGGGCAACACGATGAGCCGGGTTCTCGATGCGGTGGCCCTCTCCGCGCGGCTGGCGGCGGGGGAGGCGGTGATCTTCCCCACCGATACTCTCCCGGCCCTAGCCTCCGCCCCATCGGTTGCGCCCCTGCTGTGGCGTCTTAAGCGCCGCCCCCCCGATAAACCGCTGATCCTGATGGGCGCCGACCTGGAGCAGCTGGTGGGGCTGATCGGGGTTCCCTGGCGTTCCGAATGGCTGGAGCAGGCCCACCGCTGCTGGCCCGGCGCCACAACCCTGGTGCTGCCGATCGCTGGACCGCTGGTGGAGGTGCTCAACCCGGGGGGGAGCAGCCTCGGTCTGCGGGTTCCGGCCTCCCTCCTGGCCTGCGATCTGCTCCGGCGTAGCGGTCCGCTGGCCACCACCAGCGCCAACCCTTCGGGCGCCCCGCCTGCCACCGATGCGGATCAGGCCGCTGCAGCCTTTCCCGGGCTCGCCAGGCTCGCCCCCCTGCCCTGGCCGCCTGGATCCGGTGCCCCCAGTCGGGTGCTGGCTTGGCGCGAATCACCCGATTCGGAGGGCGATCCCTGGCAGGTGCTACGGCCCGGCCCCATTCCCGACATCCAACTGGCTCAACCGGCTCCGGGCGGAGGTGGGTCGGCATGCTGATGCTGCTGCTGCTTGTGTTGCTCACCGTTGCCCTGAGCCATGGGCTGGTGGAACCCTTGGCGGTGGTGCTGCGGCCCGTGCTCAACCTCTCTTGGCTGGGTTGGGGGTTGTTGCTGCTGCTGGCGTGGCTGCTGGCCGGTGCCGGGTCGGAATCGTCACCGCCCCGCCGGCCGGGTGGCGATCCTCCGGTCGATCAGGGTTGACGGCCTGCTGCTCCCCCGGCAGCGGCGTTGGGGCGGATGGTGATCCAGTCGACCAAGTCGATCGGGCCGAGTTGCCGCTCGGGTTTCCCGCTCACCCGCAGGCGAACCAGATCGGCCCGGCCGGAGCGGACCATCAGGCCGCTCCGCAGCGGGAAGCTCCGCTGGCCGTTGAGTTCCCCGGAGAACAACAACACCCCCTCGGTGCTGCGCACCTCCAGCCAGCTGGTGTCGGTGGTGCGCAGGCTGATCGAAGGCACCCCCGCCGGGGTTGTGCCGCTCTGGGCGACGGGGCTGGCATTCGATCTCGGCACCTGAGCGGAGGGCTTCGCCCTGCCGGGAGCTCGGGGCTGGGGGGCCGGCCGGGATCCCTCTCTGGAGCGCCAGGGTTGGGTCGCCAGTAGCAGACCTCCCAGTCCCAGGGCCAGGCCGGCGGCCAGGGCTCCGGCCACCCCGGCGCTCCGCAGGCCCTCCGTCGCCTGCCGGACCCCGGCCGCCTCCGGGCGCTTCCCGGCGTCCTCCCGGACCTCCTGGGGATCCAGGTCGCGGTCGGCGGTGGTGCCGGTTGCGGCGGCCGGGGGCAGGCTGGCGCTCCCACCGACACCGGCCTGCGGCAGCGCCCGCCGGATCTGCTCCCGCAGGGCCATCCCCTCCTCGAGGAGTTGTTCGTTGCGTTGCTGGACCGGCCGAATGCGTTCCCGGAATTTGCCCTCGAACACTCCGGGCAGATCCTTCAACAGCGCCTGGTAGCTGTCCCGTTTGCGCCGGGCCGCCTCCAGCTCCTCCTCGAGCATCTCGTGGCGGAGGCGGTCAGCGTCGGGCGAGTCGGGCATCGAGAAGGGCCTGCGGGCACGCTGGGACCAAGCCTAAGCAGGGCCGCGCTGGGGGGAACCAGCCTGGGGGCGAGCCGGGCGGGTGGGACTTCCAGGGACGACCCGTTCCAGGAGCATGCCCGACTGGGCGGGATCCTGCATCCTTGGAGAGCGATTAACGGCTTGGCTTCCCGATGCCCCAGCGTCAACCTGCCTCCATCGCCGTGGTAGGTGCGGGGGTGGGCGGTTGTGTCCTGGTGGCCAGCCTGCGCAGGGGTGGCTGGAGCGGTGCCATCACCCTCTGGGAAAGCGGCCGCGGACCGGGTGGGCGCACCGCCACCCGTCGCTCGCGCCGCGATGACGGCCTGCGAATCGACCACGGCGCCCCCCTGTTCAACATCAACGGCCCAGCTCCGGCCCTGCTGGAGCCGTTGTTAGCCGGGGGGGTGATCGAGCCCTGGCGCGAGCCCCGGGCCAGGCTTGACGCCTCGGGCCGTCTCCACCGTGAGGACAGCCGTGATCCCTTAGGAGAAGGGGCGCTCTACCGCGGGGTCGGGGGGATGGATGGCCTGTGCGCTGGGCTGCTGGCCCTGGCCTCGGGAGTTGAGGCGCATTACGGCGTGTTGGTCTGCCATCTGGCGGTGACCCCAGCCGGACGCTGGCAGCTCTTCGACCGGGAGCGCCAGCTGCTGGGGGAGGCCGACTGGCTGGTGCTGGCGGGCACCCTGCTGGCCCACCCCCGCTCCCGGTTGCTGCTGGCCTGGGACACCGTGCCCCTCAAGGAGGCGGCCCAGTCGCTGGACGATCCTGAGCTTCAGCATGGGTTGGCGGCGCTCGCCTCCCTGCGCTCGGAAGCCCGCAGCAACCTGCTGCTCGTGGCGGAGGGCGTCGACGCCGAGGTCTGGTGCCGCTGCCCGTTCCGCCTGCTGCGCTTCGATGCCGCTGCGGAGCAACGCTGGCGTCTCTCACGCCTTTCGATTCAGCCCCTTGCCGATGGGCGGGTGGTGGTGGTGGCCCATTCCAGCGCTGTCTTTGCCGCCGAGCATCTGAGCGTCTATGGATCCCGCTCTTCCATCGCCCGCCAGCTTGGCCTGATGCCGCAGCAGCAGGAGGAGATGGCGGTGATCGAGGCCCTCAGTGAGGCGCTGCAGGACGCCCTGGCGGGCTGGCTGGAGCCGGGACTGGTGGGTCGGGGGGAACGTCAGCTGATGCGCTGGGGTGCCGCTTTCCCGCAGGAACCCGGCCTGCCGGAGGACCTGCTGCTCTGCCGCCACAGTCGGGTGGGCTTCTGCGGCGACTACGTGGCCGGGGTGGGGTTCGGCCGAGTGGAAGGGGCCCTGCGCAGCGGCGAGCGGTTAGCGGCGAGGTTGCTGGAGGCCGTTCACGGGGAGCCGCCGTCGCCGTCGGGGAGCGCCAGCGTGGCCGGTTGAACCCAGTTTGAATCCAGGCCATCCCGGGGCCGGCCACCCTCATCAGGATGGCGGTTGCCAGGTCTTTCCCGGAGCTCGCCCATGCCCTCGCTGGCCTCCACCTCCGGGGCGTCGCCTGCTGAGCCCTCGGCGGCCCCCCATGGCGTCCCGCCTCCCCCTGGTGGTCCTACCCCGCGGGATCCCTACTGGAGCGAACCGCTGGAGACCCTGCTGCAGCGACTCGGCAGTGCTCCCCAGGGCCTCTCCAGCGCGGAAGCCGCCACCCGGCTGCTCACCCCCGGCGGTCGTCCCCTGGCCGGCATTGGTCGATCCGGGGCCGCAGCGGCGACGGCCCTGCTGCTGCGCCAGTTCGCCAGCCCGATCATCCTGATGCTGCTGGGGGCGGCGCTGCTCTCCTTCGGGCTCGACTCCCCCACCGACGGCCTGATCATCCTGGTGATTGTGCTGGTGAGCGGTTTGCTGGGCTTCTGGCAGGAGCACGGCGCCGAGCGCGCCGTGCAGCAGCTGCTGGCGGTGGTGGAACTGCGTTGTGCGGTCTGGCGGGATGGGGTGGAGGTGTCGATTCCGATGGCTGAGGTGGTGCGGGGTGATCGGGTGCGGCTGGCTGCCGGTGACGGCATTCCCGGCGATTGCCGCCTGATCGAGGAGCGCGACCTCTGCGTGGATGAGGCGGCCCTTACCGGCGAGAGCTTCCCGGTGGAGAAACGGGTGGATCAGCTCGCGGCGGACACGCCCCTGGCCCAGCGGGCCAACCTGCTCCACCTCGGCACCCACGTGGTGAGCGGCAGCGGCTGGGCCGTGGTGGTCCACACCGGCCGCGCCACCGCCTATGGCGCCATCGCCGATCGTCTGCGGCTGCGCAGCCCCGAAACGGAGTTCGAGCGGGGGGTGCGGCGGTTCGGCAACCTGCTGGTGGAGGTCACCCTGATCCTGATCGCGCTGATCTTTGCCTTCAACGTGCTGTTGAAGCGGCCGGTGGTGGATTCCTTTCTGTTCGCCCTGGCCCTTGGGGTGGGTCTCACCCCCCAGCTGCTGCCGGCGATCATCAGCGTGAACCTGGCCCAGGGGGCCCGCAGCATGGCCCGCCGGCGGGTGATCGTGAAGCGTCTCGCTGCGATTGAGAACTTCGGCAGCATGGATGTGCTGTGCAGCGACAAGACCGGCACCCTCACCGAGGGGGTGGTGCGGCTGGGCCAGACCCTGGCCGCCGATGGCCTGCCCTGCCCGGCGGTGCTGGATCTGGCCCGCCTCAATGCCCTGTTTGAGACCGGCTTCGTGAACCCGATCGATGCGGCGCTGCGGGAGCCCTCTGACCCGCCGCCGGGGCCGATCCAGGGACAGGCAGCGCCCCCCGGGGGCGCTGAACAGGCTCGCGAGCTGCCGGGCTTGCCATCGGATCCCGCGGTCTGGACCAAACTCGATGAGAAGCCCTTCGACTTTCACCGCAAACGCCAGAGCGTGCTGCTGCAGCCGCGCCTGGCGGCCCGGGGGGCGCCCCAGCTGATCACCAAGGGAGCCCTGGGCCGGGTGCTGGAGGTGTGCACGCTGGCCCGCCGCGCCGACGGTTCCCTGCGGCCCCTGGCGGATCTGGAGGCCAGCATCCGGGAGCTGGCCCAGGAACGGGCCCGCCGCGGCGAACGGGTGCTCGGGGTGGCCAGCCGCCGCCATCCGCCCGGGGAGATCGGCGTTGATTCGGAGCGGGCCATGACCTTTGAGGGCCTGCTGGTGCTGGCCGATCCCCTCAAGGCCGGCATCGCCGACACGGTGGCGGAGCTGGCGGGCCTTGGCGTGCGTCTCAAGATCATCACGGGCGATAGCGCCCCGGTGGCCGAGCGGATCGCCCGCGAGGCTGGGCTGGCCGATCCCCGCGTGCTCACCGGAGCAGACCTGCTGGCCCTCAGCGATGCCGCCCTGCCGCTGCGGGCCGAGGCCTGTGATGTGTTCGCCGAGGTGGAACCCAACCAGAAGGAACGGCTGATCGGCGCCCTGCGGCGGGCCGGCCATGTGGTGGGCTACTTGGGCGATGGCATCAATGACGCCCCGGCCCTGCACGCCGCCGATGTGGGGCTCTCGGTGCAGGGGGCGGTGGATGTGGCTAAAGAGGCGGCCGACATCGTGCTGCTTGAGCCCGACCTGGCGGTGCTCGCCGCCGGCATCCGCGAGGGCCGCCGCACCTTCGCCAACACGCTCAAGTACGTGTTCATGGCCAGCAGCGCCAACTTCGGCAACATGGTGTCGATGGCGGGGGCCTCGCTTTTGCTGCCCTTTCTGCCCCTGCTGCCGAAGCAGATCCTGCTCACCAACCTGCTCACGGATCTGCCGGAGATGACCATCGCCACCGACCGGGTGGATCCCGAATGGATCAACCGGCCGCGCCGCTGGGACATCGCCTTCATCCAGCGCTTCATGCTCGCCTTCGGTCTGGTGAGCTCGGTGTTCGACTACCTCACCTTCGCCGTGCTGCTCTGGCTGCTGCGCTGCGATGCGGCCCACTTCCGCACGGGCTGGTTCGTGGAATCGGTGCTCTCGGCCGCCATGGTGGTGCTGGTGGTGCGAACCCGCCGGCCCCTGCTGGCCAGCCGGCCCTCCCCCAGCCTCACCGCGGCCACCCTGGTGGTGCTGGGAGCCACCCTGCTGCTGCCGTACACGCCCCTGGGCCGTCTCTTCGGCTTTCTGCCATTGCCCCTGCCGTTCCTAGGGCTGCTGGCGCTGATCCTGCTGGCCTATGTGATCAGCGCCGAGGCGGTGAAGGGCTGGTTTTACCGGAATCACATGGGCTGAGCCGCGATCAATCGTCGGAGAGCTCCACGGCTTCCAGCAGGGTGATGGCCACGCGGATCCGGTTGAGATCCATGGCCCAGGCCGCCACGCTCTCCGATTTCTCCTCGGCGATCAGACCATCGATGACATCCTCGTGAAAGGCGGCCAGCTTCTGGATGATCTTCACCGCCAGCTCCCGCTCCTGATAAGGGCTTAGGGCCGAGCGGGTCTCGACCAGCTTGAACACATCGCGGGCGTTGTCGAGCTGGGCGCGGGTGAGCAGCTCGGAGACATTGCTGGGGAAGGCGCTGGGCCCGGGGTCATCGTCGAGCTCGGGATGGCCGGACCATCGACTGGGCGCCGCTCCGCCGGTCGGTTCGGGAAGCCCCTGCGGATCGACACCGGAGCTGGGGCCCGGATCGGAGCCGGAAGTCAGATCCGCCATCGCTGCAACTCCTGACTGGCTGGATCCTAGGGGGGATCACTCTTTGCATCAGGACCACGGCGGCCTGATGGCCTGGATCCGGTGCTGTGGTGGGTGGCTGCGCTGGGCCACCGTTGGCCTGGATCTGGCCTGGATCTGGCTTGGATTTGGCTTGGATCTGGCCTGGATCTTTAGTGGGCCGGATCGCGCATGCGTTGCAGGAAGTCTGCTTCCTGCTCCGCCGTGGCCAGGCGGCCGTCATCCACGATGATGATGCGATCGGCCACATCAAGGATCTTGTTGTCGTGGGTGACCATGATGATCGTGGTGTTCTGCTCGCGGGCCAGCTGCTGCATCAGCTCCACCACGGTGCGGCCCGATTCCTTATCGAGGGCGGCGGTGGGTTCATCGCCCAGCAGGATCTTCGGCTGGCCCACCAGGGCCCGGGCGATCGCCACCCGCTGGCGCTGGCCGCCGGAGAGGTTGGCGGGCATGTAATCCACCCGGTCTCCCAGGCCCACCTTCTCGAGCATCGCCGTGGCGACCTGGTCCATGTCCTGGTCGTAGAAGCGGTCGTGCAGTTCCAGGGCGAGCCGCACATTGCGACGGGCATTGAGGAACATCATCAAATTGTGGGCTTGGAAAATGAAGCCCACATTCAGGCGCAGGTCGGCGAGCTGATCCTTGGTCGCCCCGTTGAGCTCCTGGCCGAGGATCTTCAGGCTGCCGTCCTGGCAGGAGCGCAGGCCCCCCAGCATGGTGAGCAGGGTGGTCTTGCCGGAGCCGGAGGGGCCGGTGCAGATCACGATCTGACCCGGGTAGATGTCCAGTGAAATGTCCTTGAGGGCGTGCTTGCGCTCCCCACCGTCGCCGAACCAATGGTTCACGTTCTGGAGCGAAATCACCGGTTGATCGGCTGCGGCAGTGGGTGCTGAGGCGGTTGGCAGGGGCTGGGGATCCATGGGCGACTCAGAAGACATCGGCCGGATCGAGCTGCACCAGCTTGCGGGTGGCCAGGGTGCCCGATCCCACGCACATCACGAAGGTGAGCGCCAGCACCAGCACGGCGCGGTTGAGGGTCATCATCACCGTGAGTTTGGTGACGCCGGCCAGTAGGGCATACAGGCCGCAGGAGAGCAGCACGCCGGGGACGAAACCCACCAGTGCCAGAATCGCCGACTGCTGAATCACAATGGCGATCACAAAGGGGTCGCGATAGCCCATCGCTTTGAGGGTGGCGTACTGGGGCAGGGAGTTCATCACATCGCCATAGAGAATCTGATACACGATGATGCTGCCCACCACAAAACCCACCAGCACACCGATTGAGAAGATGAAGCCAACGGAGGAATTGCGCTTCCAGTAACTTACTTCTTTTTCGGCCAGTTCCTGTTTGGTCAGCACCATCACATTGCGGCCGATGAGGATGGGCTCCATCGCGGCCTTCACCGCCTGGGGGGAGGCCCCGGGCTTGAGGCGGATCAGACCGACCTGCAGCGCACCTGGATCGAGCTTGGGAAACAGGTGTAGGAAGGTGTTTTCAGCGGTGATCAGGTTGGCTTCGGCGGCGAAGGTGGCCCCCATCACGAAGGTGTCGATGATCCTGAGGCGCTTGTTGTTGACCTCCACCGAAAAGGGCTGGCCTTGGCGGAGCGTATCGATCACATTGCCGTATTGCTTCTTGGAGTTGCGATCGAACAGGGCATTGCCGAGCACCTGCAATTGGCTGCGGTTGGTTTCGATCTCGGCGAAGCTCAGGGAAGGCTGGTCGAGGTTGACGCCATAGACATAAACATCAAACGATTGGCGGGTGGCCGGTGTGATCCAGGTGCCCCTCCCGATCCGCAGGGGTGACACCGCTGCCACCCCATCCACCCCCAGAACCTGATAAAGGCGGCTGCGAGGGAAATCCTGCAGGGAGCCCAGGTTGCTGTATTTCGAGCTCACCATCACCAGATCGGCCTGGAGCTTCTCGATGGGCTTCTTCTGGCTGTTGTAGAGGCTGTCGATCAGCCCCAGCTGGAAGAACATCAGCAGGTTCGAGAAACTCACCCCGGCGATGCCGATCAGCATCTTGGTGGGGTTGTTGCTCACCTGCAGCCAGGCGATTGGGGTGCGCTGCAGCAGTTTCTGGAAGGCGCGCCGCATCAGGGGGTCCTCGGAGCACCGGGCGCCGTGGGGGCTTGCGGCGCGGTGGCACCGGCCGGCGCGGCAGCAGGGCTGCGGGCCGCCTCCTCGGGGGTGAGGGGGTCGAACACCACATTGACCTGGAGGTTTGAAGCTCCGCCGATAGGCCGTTGTTTCAGATCGGTGGGATCGATGCGCAGCCGCACCTGGAACACCCGCTGGTCCTGGTTCTCGCCCGCCTCGCCGGCAAAGATCGACTGCCGCTGGACCTGGGGAAGGATCTGGTACACGTTGGCCCGGGCGCTGCCCTCGAAGCCGTCGGCGGTGATCGTGGCCCCTTGGTCTGGGCGTACGCCCTTGATGTCGCTCTGGTACACCTCGGCGGTGACCACCATGCGGCTGGTGTCAGCCATCTCGAGGATGCCGGAATCGCCCACCTTGTCGCCGGGTTGCACCACCACCTTGAGGATGCGGCCGTCCTGGGGGGCTTGCACCGTGGCAAAGGCCAGCTCCTGCTTGGCCCGGTCGCGGGAGGCGATCGCCTTGCGCAGTTCGCTCTCGGACGTCGCCACATCGACCGGGCGAACCTCCTTGATCTGCTCGAGTTTCTGCTTCTCGCTGGCGATCTCCGAGCTCAGGGAAGCGAGGGTGCCGGCGCGGGTCTCGATCGCCTGGGCCAGGTCGGCTTCGGTGGTCTGGGCGCGGGTGCGATAGCGGTCGCGCTCCAGCTGGGAGGCACCGCCGTTGGCGTATAGGCCGTCGTAGCGCTTCGACTCGGTGCGAGCTTCCAGCATGGTGGAGCGCTTGCTGTTCACGTTCTGGTCCTGGGCGAGCTTTGAGCCGGCCAATTGGCGCTCCAGGCTCTCCACTTTGTAGACCTGCGCCTGGATCTCGCCTTGCTTGGCGCCAGCTTTCACCTGCTCCAACTTGCGCTGCGAGAGGGTCACGTTCTCCTCGGCCTCAGCCAGGGCGGCGGCCAGGCTGGCCTTGCTGTTGAGCACCGCCAGGGGCTGGCCCTTTTTCACCACCTGGCCCTCCTCCACCAAGATGTCTTGCACGCGGTCGCCGCTCAGGGAGGTGGGCACGGACACCTTGCGGATGCGGGTTTCCGGTTCGAGCCGCCCCAGGGCCGAGATGCGGCGTGGGGCCTGCACCACCGGGGCTTCAGGGGGTTTTGGCTTGCAGGCCACCAGGAGCCCCGGTAGGGGCAGGGCGGCCAGCAACAACGCCAGCGCCAGGCGCCGGCGGCCTGGCGCCTGGCGGGGTCGCTGGGCGTGGGATCCGGTGCAGGCCCCTACACCGATCGCAAGGTCGGGGGAAGGCGGGAGCGGGTGACTGACCATCGGCTCGGGATTCACTCGCTTGGCTCGCTCACCATCGGCCCCACGGTAGGCGGGTCGGCCAGTGGACCCACCGCTGCTTTGGACGGGGCCAGGGCACGATTGAGGAAGGGCCAGCGGCTGCGGGGTTCTGCCGGAGTGTCCGCGTCCTCTCGGTGGGCCATGCGACGATCGCGTTACATCCGGCGTCCAGAACCGTGCGGGGCCCGCGCAGCGGCCAGGCCGGAGCCGAGCCGCTCCGTTCCCATCTGGTGCTAGCCGGTGGCGGCCACACCCATGCGCTGCTGCTGCGGCGCTGGCTGATGCGCCCCCGTCAGCGGCCGGCCCACACCCTGGTCACCCTGGTGAGCCGCCACAGCACGGCCCCCTACTCGGGCACGCTGCCGGCTCTGGTGGCGGGCCTGATCGCCCCGGAAGACGGCGCCATCGACCTGCGGCGGCTCTGCACCTTGGCTGGTGTGAGCTTCCTGCGGGCCGAGATCGTGGGGCTCGATCCGCTGGCGCGGGAGCTGCGGCTGGAGGGCCGGCCGCCCCTACGCTTCGATCGGCTCAGCCTCGATGTGGGGGCCGTGACGGCAGGGGGCAGCACCGAGCCAGACGCAGCGCCGAGGCTCGGCCTGCCCGTCAAGCCCCTGGAGCCCTTCCTGGCCTGGCTCGCCGGCCTCACGCCCGGATCCGAGCTGCGCATCCGTGGCGGCGGGGCGGCGGCCGTGGAGCTGGCCCTGGCGCTCAGGGCCCGCGGGCACTCGCCGCGCTTGTTGCTGCGGGGCCAGGGGCTGCGGCTCGGTTCGGCGGCGGCCAACCAGCTGGGGGAGCAGCTGCTGGCTGAGGCGGCGATTCCCCTGGATCAGAACGTGCCGCAGGAGGCTCCGGCCGATCTGGCCTGCACCGGCAGCCGGGCGCCGGCCTGGCTGGCGGCAGCGGGGCTGCCGGTGGACACCCCCACGGGCCGGGTGCTTACCGCCGCCAGCCTGCAGGTGTTGCATCACCCCCACCTCTTCGCCGCCGGCGACTGCGCCGTGCTGGTCGGGGCGCCCCGGCCGGCCTCGGGGGTGTGGGCGGTGCGGGCGGCGCCGGTGCTCACCACCAATCTCCAGCGCAGCCTGGCGCAGCCGCAGCGGCCGCTTCGCCCCTGGCGACCCCAGCGCCGGGCGCTTCAGTTGCTGGGGGATGGGGGCTGGGGCCCACAGGGGCCACGGGCCGTGGCCTTCTGGGGCCCATGGGCCCTGGGGCCTAGCCCCTGGCTGTGGCGTTGGAAGCGCCACCTGGATCAGCGCTTCCTGGAGGGTTTCGCGGCCCTCGCTCCGATCGGACCGGAGTCCATGGCCTGCCGCGGTTGTGCCGCGAAGCTGGCCGCCGGTCCCCTGGAGGGGGCCTTGGCCCGGCTGGAGGGGATTGCCAGGGAGCAAGAGCCCTCCCTCAGCCCCACGGCCCTAAAAGAGGGGCGGGACGGGGTGGAGCTCGAATTTTCGCCAGGTGGTGCAGCCCCCGGGTCTTCGCCGGGTGGTGCAGCCCCGGCGGCACCACCAGCTACGCCCCCAGTTCCCCCCCCGCCCGAAGACGCGGCGGTGCTGGGCACGGCCGCCGATGGCTCCCTGTTGCTCCAGAGCGTGGACGGCTTCCCGGCCCTGTTGGCCGACCCCTGGCTCAATGCCCGCCTCACCACCCTGCATGCCTGCGGCGATCTCTGGGCCAGCGGGGCGGTTCTGGAGAGCGTGCAGGCGCTGGTGACCCTGCCGGAGGCGGAGCCGGCCCTGCAGGAGGAGCTGCTGCTCCAGACCCTGGCGGGGGTGCGGTCGGTGCTGGATCCGCTGGGGGCGCGGCTGATCGGCGGCCACACCCTTGAAGGCCGCGATGGGGCCGGTTTGGCCCTGGCCCTCACGGTGAACGGTCGGGCCGATCCGGGGCTCCACTGGCCCAAGGGCCCCCTGCGGGAGGGCGACGCCTTGTTGATCTGCGGACCGCTCGGCAGTGGGGTGCTGTTTGCCGCGGCCATGGCGGGGGCTGCCCGGCCCGGCTGGATCGATGCCGCCTTGGAGAGGATGCAGCACAGCCAGGCGCCGCTGGTGGCGCTGCTGGCCGCCCATGGGTGCCATGCCTGCACCGACATCACCGGCTTCGGCCTGCTTGGGCATCTGGGCGAGATGCTCGCGGCGGGCACTACCGCCGGTGGTCGCCCCTGTCCGGGCTGGGCAAGAGGACATACGAACGACCGAAGGGGAGCCCCTGACCTGAAGGTGCAGATCGACGCGAGGCGCATTCCCGCCTTCGCTGGCGCCCTGCAGTTGTTGAACCAGGGCTGGGCCAGCACCCTGGCCCCCGCCAATGCCCGGGCCCTGGCGTTGCTGGAGGGAGCGGTGCGGTTGGTGGATGGAGCCTTCGGCATCCCAGGCTCCGGCGCGCCCGAGATCCCCGGACCGGAGTCTGCCGCTGGAGGCGGCGCGCCGAGCACGGCTGCCGTGGAGGCCCTGCTGATCGATCCCCAGACCTGCGGCCCCCTGTTGGCGGCCCTGCCCGCCGATCGTGCTGGCGACGCCTTGGCCGCGCTGCATCGGGCCGGCTATCCGCAGGCGGCCCTGATCGGCCGGGTGCTGGGGGCGCCGGAGCTCCCGCCAGGGAGCTAAGGGGGCGGGCATGCCAGGGGGATCGAGAGCTGCACCCCGGCGCGATCAGCTTCCCCGCTCCGATTCGTGTGGCTGCGCCGATCCTCTTGGCCGGGCCCCCACCAGCCCCCGCTCCAGCAGCAGGCCAGCTGCAGCGCGGGTCTCCAGCTCGCCCAGGTCCACCGCCTGCACCGCATGGCTGCTGAGGTCGTGGTCGTAGCAGCGGTCGTAGTAGTCGAGCATTTGGCGGCAGGCGCTGGCCCAGTCGGCGGTGGCGATCGCCTCCAGGGCGAGGGCGGTTCGCTGGGGGCCGAGCCGTTTGGCGATGCGATTTGTGGCCTCGGCCAGATCGGTGGGGTCCTGGCAGCCGTAGACCGCCACCAGTTGCGCCACCCGCCACTCCAGCGGCCGTTCCACCTCCAGGGCAGGGGCCCCCTTCATCTGGCGCCACAGGCCGACGGGGATGCGGCAGCGGCCCACCTGGGAGCTCTCGGCCTCCAGCCAGATCTCTCCCGCCCCCTTCAGGGAGGTCAAGTCGGCGGCCAGGAGATTTTCGTAGTGCTCACTGCTGGGCTGGGGTGGCAGGCCGAGGGCGCCGAAGCTGCTGCCGCGGTGATGGGCACGGCCCTCCAAATCCAGCACCGCCACCCCCCGCTCGCGCAGGGCGAGCAGCAGGTCAGTCTTGCCACTGCCGGTGCGGCCCCCCAGCAGCCGCAGGGGCCAGGGCCGCTCGAAGCGCTCCAGCACCCAGTGGCGATAGGTCTTGTAGCCCCCCCCCAGCAGCAACACCGGCAGGTCGAGCTGGCCCGCCAGCCAGGCCACCGAACCGGAGCGCATGCCGCCGCGCCAGCAGTGAAGGCGCAGGTGCTGGCGGGCCGGAAAGGTGCCTCCGGGCTTCCGCAGAAGCGGTGGGTCAGCGCCGCAGGCAGAGCCGCCGCCGGACGCCAGACCGAGGGGCTCCACGCCAGCGGATTCCGAACCCGCAACGGGCTGGGAAGGGATGACGCCGTCGGCGCTCAGGCGTGGAGCCGGCATGCCGGCCGCTGCGGCGGAGAGCGCCGCGGCCAGAGCCTCCAGCCGCGGCCCCACCAGGGCGAGGCCGCGCAGCACGGCGGCCTGGCGGCCCTGCTGCTTGAAGAGGGTGCCGATCTCGGCCCGCTCGGCGTCGTCGAAGAGGGGCAGGTTGGTGGAGCCTGGGATGTGACCTTGGGCGAACTCAGCGGGACTGCGCACATCCAGCAGCGGCCCCGCTGCTTCCAGGAAGGCCTCCACTCCCACGGGTGGCGGGCCGACCGGGGCGCCGGCATCTGCGAGCTCGGAGGGAAGGGCATCCATCGGCTGCAGGCTGACATGGAGACGAGGGGATGGGGCTGGCCATCGGCCATGGCTGCGGTCCTCCTGGTGTGTTCAGCGGCTGCGTCAGCTGAGCAGGTGGAGGCTGGAGGCCGCCTTTGCCGCCGCTGTCGTCCATCAGTCCCGCACCTTGGGGTCGTCAACGCTGAGGGGGTGGGGAGAAGACGGCATGCATCGGTTCGTCGCGTGCTGACCCGGCTGGAGCTGTGTTCGGAGCAGGCTCCCGTGACACCAGGCCGATCACGCCTCTGTCGTGGCCATGGCGGGGAATCCTCTCCGAGTGGTCAGGAAGAGGGTCGATGGCGACACCCCAGCGCTCGCCCGGGTTGATCCAGCGCTACCGAGAGGAACTGCAGGCACGCCACTACGCCCGGCGCACGGTGGCGACCTATGAGCAGTGGCTGCGGCGATTCCTACGGTTTCACCAGCGGCGCCATCCGCGCGAGATGGGAAGTGCGGAGGTGAATGCCTTCCTCACCCATCTGGCGGTGGAGGGCCAGGTGAGTGCGTCGACCCAGAACCAGGCGCTCTCGGCGCTGCTGTTTCTGTACCGGGAGTTGCTGGAGCGCGATCTGGATCTGGAGGGTGTGATCCGGGCGCGGAGGCGCCCGAGGCTGCCAGTGGTGATGAGCGTTGCAGAGGTGCGGGCGGTGTTGGAGCGGCTGGATGGCGTGGAGGCCCTGGTGGCTGGAGTGCTGTACGGGGGAGGGCTTCGTTTGATGGAGGCGTTGCGCCTGCGGGTGCATGATCTTGATCTGCAGCGTTTGCAGATCACGGTGCGCGATGGCAAGGGCGGCAAGGATCGACGCACGATGCTGCCTTCGCGCTTGGCCGAGGGGCTGAAGGCCCATCTGGAGGCGGTGCGACGCCTGCATCGCCAGGACCTTGCCGAGGGCTATGGGAAGGTGCAACTCCCGCATGCCCTTGATCGAAAGTACCCGCATGCTCCGGTGGAATGGGGATGGCAATGGGTGTTTCCGCAACAGCATCGTTGGCGGAATTCCGAGACAGGAGAACAGGGCCGTCACCATCTTGATCCCACGGTGATTCAGAAGGCGGTGCGGCGAGCCGTGTTGGCCTCTGGAATCATCACGCCAGCCACCTGCCACACCTTCCGCCATTCGTTCGCTACGCATCTGCTGGAAACCGGCCAGGACATCCGCACCATCCAGGAGCTGCTTGGCCATCAGGACATCAAGACCACCATGATCTACACCCACGTTCTGAACCGCGGCCCCCTTGGCGTACGCAGCCCTGCCGACGCCTTGTAGCGCGGCAAACACTAATGGGCGGATCCGCCTATCAAACCCGGAGCAAGTCCCACTTGCGCCATCCTCTTGTATGCACAAGCGATCTCAGCAACTCCTGCAGGCGCTCCCCAGTGTTTAGGCGGCCAAGAGAGCGTGGATGGGATACTATGCGGATCCGTCTAAATACTGTTATGAGTCAAATACATGAACCAATCACGACAAGCACATCTTGATTCATTAAGGGGAATTGCAGCACTGATAGTTGTTATTGCTCATTATCTTGCCGCATTTTACCCTTATACGATTTTTGGAAATCAAGGTGGTTATCAGCAACACGCAGACTGGGAAAATATGGTCTTTTACCCACCATTTGGTTTGCTTGTTGCTGGACATTTTGCTGTTTGCCTATTTTTTATATTAAGTGGATATGTACTTAGTTATAGCTATTTAGGGGAATCCAAACGAAGACAGAAAATATTAGCTTCAATTATAAAACGGCCCATAAGATTAGGCGGCCTTGTTTGGTTAGCAATTATCTGTGGCTCGCTGTTGTGGTACTGTGGGCTATTTTTCAATGGAGAAGTTTCTGATTTAACTAGCTCAAAACCATGGCTCAATAGTTTTTGGGAGAAAAACTTCAATTTCAACGCGTTTTTTATAGATTTCGCGTCTTCTGCTTTCAGTAAAGGTAGTATTTACAATCCACCACTTTGGACTATAAAAATAGAATTATATGGGTCACTAATGGTGTACCTATTTTTATTATTTTTAGGAAATTTTAAGTAGGGACTCCTGAAAAAGCCAGATCAACTGCGGTGCAACTGGTTTCAGCGATCGAGACCCGGTAAACTGGCCTCGTACTGGGCAATCAACGATTGCTGCAACTGCTGAACGCTGCAGATGTACCGGA
>Ga0209597_1000290_pt1 | contig 33475 bp, 28 predicted proteins | sample M_140625_MF_Meta_FD_187316 | JGI IMG/M metagenome (GOLD analysis project Ga0209597, IMG submission 187316) | Freshwater microbial communities from Lake Montjoie, Canada to study carbon cycling - M_140625_MF_MetaG (SPAdes) (version 2) | ecosystem: Environmental > Aquatic > Freshwater > Lake... | reverse complement strand
CTGCTGCTTGTTGTTGCCTCAACCGTTCTGCTTCTGCTGCTGCTTGTTGTTGCCTCAACCGTTCTGCTTCTGCTGCTCGCTTTTTTGCAGCTGCTTGCTTTGCTTCTGCTTTTTGCAAAACATCAATTCCCTTAAGTTGTTGTCCAACTATATCTACTTTTGGTAGTAAGTTGCCGAGACTTATATTATTATACTGATTTCCAAACAACCCCTCAATTTGTTTATCAAATTTATCACATTCAGAATTACTTGAATTATACATATATATATATAAGCATACAAATAAATTTATATATATTAATTATTTCTAACAATAACTTGCGGTTCTTTTGTATCAGATGGAACAAATCCATCCGGAACCGTTGACATCTTTTTAATAAATTCATCTTTTCCACCAAATGATGGATAAAGATATTTTTCATTTTTTTGCTCATTAAATTTTTGAAATTCTTCATAAACATCTGCCCGACCTTCCTTAACGTTTCTCAACATCTCAAACATATCCAATAATTGCGTTAAATTATCATATCGGTCTTCTTCTAACAATAATCTAATTATTTTAAATGGTAAAATCTCATGATACTTATTGATAATAATCCTTTCAAACATCTCATGATTATTTGTCTCCAAATCTCTCATATGTGGAGTATCAATCGTATCCAACACCTGATTGATTGTTTGAAGCATCAAATCTATATCCGGAATTGCTTCCGCTGACATCGACAACCCATCAAAATTATATTTCGAATTAGCCATAATACAATTAATCTATTTGTTTCTTTATACCACAAACTCTATATGTGATATATCATGCTCTATCCATATTCTTCGAATCTTATAATCTGAATCTAACTTTATTTCTTGTTTGCTACAAAATACTAAATCTTTCAATTTACTCATATAATAAATTTTTTTAATTCGTGTTTGACATATCTCTAGAGTCTCCAGAGATTCCATTCCATCAATACTGCTAACTATCGTATTGTTTAAAATAATACGTTTAATAGTTGGATTTGCTACAAAACATCCAGAGATATGGGTAGATGAAGCATCCAGATGGGTTAGCTGTGGTTGTGGGTGAATCATAACTATCGGATTATTAGAACATATAATTCTATTTACCTTTTGATAAACAAATAATTCTTTTAATTTATTATTATCACACATCAAATCAAACAGTTGTGGATATATGGGTAGTTGTTCTAACTGATTTGACCCACAATCTAATTTTTGAAGATTTTTATGAGAAGGTAATTCAATTAATCTATTTTTTGCACAAACTAATTCAATAAGAGTTGGAGGCAACCATGTAATTTTAGTTAACTTATTATCAGATATATCAATAACTTCTAATCTATCAAATACATCTAATTCTCTTCCGAGTACTCTAAGTTGATTATTATTCAAAAATAAAAATTTAATTTTTTTAATATTGGGTGGAATATTTGATGGAAATACGCATAAATCCAAATGACTCAAATCCAAATATACAAAATCATTTTTTTCGCATTCCTCAAATCTATATTTAATTGTATCAAAATTTTTATTATAATAATTATTTTTAACATTTTCATCATACCAAATAGCTCTAGATGGGTCGATATCTCTTTTTGATTTAAATTTTAAATCACTTTCATAAACCACATATTGCATTAATATTCGGAGACATAAAATATTATATCTGATTTTCTCACTGCCAAATAGTCATAATATCAAAATATATTATGATTATTAGATTTATATAAAAAATATTATGTTTTTTTACTCATAATCTCATCAATCAATTGTTGCTTTGTTTTTTTTATATATTTTGATAAATATTTTGTAGATAGATAGATACCATTTTGGGTTGCAATATTCTGTAATTCTTTTAATGTCATTTTCATTGTTGGAATAGTATCAGATATATCTTTTTTAGGACTCTGTGGAACCATACTAGCTGTATCCTCATATGCATTCATTGTATCATCATATTGTTCAGACTCTGATATTTTAGATAGCATTGGTTCAGGTAGTTCTTGTTGTTTAACTTCATCGATAGAATTTTTTTTTACTATTTTTTTTATCAATCCATATGGTTCCAAATTTTCCTCAACTAAATTAAATTCAACAGATAATTTGGATGTAAAATTATATGGTTCAACTAACTTTTTAGACTCAATGATATGTTGAATAATTGGATCTCCATAACAAAAATATTTGGATTTTTCTGAATAGATTGGCTCAAATGTATTATCAGAATATTTAATTAAAAATATATTTTTTTTATATGGAACATAATTTTCACCATTTGCATAATATAATTTATCTTCCTCAATATCCAAAACAAAAATATTAATATGTGTAAAATCAGCTAACGATTTTATTACATTTTTTCCAACTATTCCGCGTTTTAAATCATTTTCTAAATCATATTTTTTCCAACCATATGATTTATAATTATTTTTTGTAAAAAGAGACACAGAGTATTCTTTGACCAATCTATCAACAAATACTTTAATAAATCTATTTTGATGCTCTACAGATAATGTTATAAAATGTTCTCGCAGACAAAATAATATGCTACTAAATAATGATGTATTGGTTTCTACAGGTTCTCCGGTAGATATTCTAACACCTGTATGTGATAGCATATTTGTATGTGGATTAAAAATAGAGAATAAATTTTTTGGCAAGAAATTAATTTTTTTTGAATCTTGAAATTTTAAAATTTGAATACTGTCTGAAACATTTGATATAATTGTATCAGTTGGACTCAAATCCACACAACCAATTGATTGTATGATTTGAGAATTATGTTTTATAAAATTTATTAAATCATCCAAACTAATTTTTTTTCCTTTGTTTGAAGCCTCCATAATAGTATATGGTTGTATGATTGTTTATATCAAATTATTCAAAATATATTTCAACTTTTTTATTATCAATATATATAATTAAACAAACAATTCATTAATTTTTTTTGTTCTATCAGTTGTTTTGATAAAAATATCAGGTTTCTTAATCACATCTGTATAATAAGAAACTTCTTTCTCACATCCTTCATTCTTCTCCAACTCTTTTTCATACTTTACTCTATTCAATATATGATTTTCCGTATTAGTAAGTCTTAATTTTTTTGATTTTTTCTTACCCTTCTCATCTGATATCTCCTCAACATATTCAGATGATTGGAGAATTTCTGATTCTATTTCTTTTAATTTTCTAGTATCTGCTTTGTTGATATATTTTTCAATTTCCACATAAGTTTCATATGATAAATTTTGAAACTGCATAAAATAGCCATTTTTATTTTTGGTTACATCCAATGATGGATTATTTGTAAATATAATATTTTTGATTTGTTTCAAATCAGATTCAACTGTTAAACGCTGTATTCTTTCTGCTAATTTCTTTTTTTTTTCAATAGAGTAAGTTTCTGTCATATTATATGTTATACAGAGAATCAAAATACTTATCGTTCAACACATAATATAAATATAATTATATTTTTGAAAGATTTTATATATCTAATTATTATAAATGTCAACAGATAATAGCGATGAAAAAGAAATAAAAAATAATATGTTAAAAGAATATCAGTTTCCAGATGAATCTGACCCAGAATTATTGTATAAATTGTTTTTAAAAAGAGAATTTTACTACAATAAAATACCAAATCGACCAGAATTTAATAAATATGAAGATATTAAAGAATATCGTGATAATATTTGTGCAAGAAAATTTACACTTCATGAGCATCAAGCTATGTTGAGTAATTTTATTAATCCAGACACACCATACAGAGGGTTGGTTGTATTTCATGGATTAGGAACTGGTAAAACATGTGTGGGTGTGGCAATTGCAGAAAAATTTAAACCATTGGTTCAAAAATATAATACTAAAATTATTGTTCTTGTAAGTGGACCACTCATCAAAGAGAATTGGAAACAACATCTTTTGTTATGTACTGGTGAAACATATTTGAAATATCAAGATAAAAGTGTATATACTGATGAGATAGAAAGAGTAAGATTAGAAAAGAATGCTTTGATTCAAGCAATGCAATACTATAGATTTATGAGTTATAGAAGCTTTTACAAACATGTATTAGGTGAAAAAATTATTGATAGAAAAGTTGTTAAGGGTGAAAAAGTAAAAGTAAGTTATCGTAAAACAGATGAGGGTGAATTTGAAAGAGATTTGGCAGTTGACCGAATATATAATCTAAATAATACTATTATAATAGTAGATGAAGCACACAATCTTACTGGAAATGCTTATGGTGATGCTTTAAAGCATATTATTAAAAATTCTATTAATTTAAAAGTAGTCTTATTATCTGGAACACCTATGAAAAATTTAGCTGATGATATTATTGAATTGGTAAATTTTATCAGACCACCTGATATGCAGATTGAACGTGACCGAATATTTAACAGTGAAAAAAATCATACTATGGAATTTAAACAAAATGGATTAAAATATTTGAAAAATATGTTGCGTGGTTATATCTCACACGTCAGAGGCTCAGATCCATTAATTTTTGCCAAACGAGTTGACCGTGGAGAAGTTCCAAAAGGTTTATTGTTTACTAAAGTTATAAAATGTAGTATGTTAAAACTTCAACAAGATACTTATGATAAAGCGATTAAAGAACAAAATGATTCATTGGATAGAAAATCTGAAGCAGTTGCAAATTTTGTATTTCCCATATTATCTGCTGATAAAAAAGAAATAGTTGGTTCGTATGGTAGAGAAGGATTACAACAATTAAAAAATCAATTAAAAAGTAATGCAGAACAATTAAATAAAAAACTTTCAAAGTTATTGTATGGACGAGATGATGAAAAAGATATGATTGATATTTCATCTGATGGATTAACAATATCTGGAAAAATATTAAAGGGTAGTAATCTAAAATATTTTTCAACAAAGTTTTATACAGCAATTAATAATTTAAACAAATTAGTAGAAGGTAAAAGGGGAGCTGGTACTGCATTTGTATATTCAAATCTTGTTAAAGTTGGTATAGAATTATTTCGTGAAATACTTATACAAAATGGTTATTTGGAATATCAAGAAATATATTCTGATTATCAGATACAATCCGACACCATATGCTATTATTGTGGCAAAACTTATTCTCAACATAGAAATATATCTGCCAGTCAGGATGGTGGAGCAGATAGCGAGCAAACCGATAGTAAGCAAACCGATAGCGAGCAATCGGATGAAGATACTAATTCAGAAAAAGATATTAAATCGGATGAAGAAGATGATAAAAAATCAGATTATTCTCCAAAATCTCATACCTTTTTTCCCGCTACATTTATATCTATAACTGGAAAGTCTAATGATGAAGCAACAGATGTTATTCCAGAAGATAAGAAAAAAATTCTAGATAATGTGTTTAATACAATAGCCAATAAAGAAGGTAAATATCTTAAAATAGTAATGGGTTCAAAAGTTATGAATGAGGGTATTAGTATGCGACAAATAAAAGATGTTCATATTTTGGATGTATATTTTAATTTAGGAAGAGTCGATCAGGTTGTCGGAAGAGCTATCCGATGGTGTTCGCACTATAAATTAATGAGTGAAACAAATATGTTTCCACATGTTGATGTATACAAATATGTTGTATCTGTGCCGAATGGTTTATCATCAGAAGAAGAACTGTATCAAAAAGCTGAATTAAAATATTTACTTATTAAGAAAGTTGAGAGAGCGATGAAAGAAGTAGCAATTGATTGTCCGCTAAATATTCAGGGAAATATGTTTAAAGAAGAAATAGAAAAATCAAAAAATTGTGGGAAAGACGGTGAAGAACCATGCACCGGATTATGTGATTATACTATATGTAATTATAAATGTGATGATTTAAAATTAAATTCAGAGTTTTATGACCCTGGTAGAAATATATATAAAAATGTCCCTAAAGATAAATTAGACTATTCAACATTTTCACATAGTTTGGCACAACATGAAATAGATTATGTGAAAGATAAAATAAAAGAAATGTATATAATTGGATTTATGTACACCATCCATGAGATTTTGGAGTATGTGCGTTTAACATATGATGAAGAAAAACGAGAATTATTTGATGAATTTTTTGTATTCAAAGCATTGGATAACTTACTACCTGTAAGTGAAAATGATTTTAATAATTATTATGATGCAGTGATTGATAAACACAATCGTGTTGGATACATCATCTATCGTGACCAATATTATATTTTTCAACCATTTGACCAAAATGAAGATGTGCCAATATATTACCGAACCACCGCTTCCACCAAAGTTTCACAAAAATTATCTTTGTATAATTATTTGAAATCAACACCCTATTATGAGAATCTCAAGGAAGATAAAGATAAAAATGATTCTCAAACAGATGAAATCAAACAATATGAATTTGATTATGATTATTATGAAACAAGGGATGAAAATGATTATGTGGGATATATTGATAGGGAATTGAGTAGAAGAAAGAATAAAACCGCTGATGAGATAAAAGATGTATTTAAAATAAGAGAAAAGAGAGCAAAAATATTAGAGAAAAAGAGAGCAACTGGTATTCCATCAATTAAGGGAGCGGTTTGCGAGACCGCTAAATCAGTCCATTATCTCAAAAAAGTAGCAGAAAGTTTGGGAGAAAAAGTAGATTTAAAAACCCATACTCGTGGAGATATATGTGGTATGATATCTAAAAAAATGTTAAGTATGGAAAAATACTCAACAACTAAAAATAAAGATAAAATTACATATATTATGCTTCCAACCAATCATCCATCATATCCATTTCCATATAATTTAGAGGATAGAATTGAATATATTAAAAATAAATTAGAAAAACAAATAAAATTTAAAATAAATATATCTGTTGAAACATCTAAACATCAAAAAGGTGAATTAAAAGGAATGCCGTATTATCAGATTATGATAGCTGATAATAAAAATTTAAAAGAATATGAATCTATGTTGGAAGAATTGGGGGCTAAAAAATCTAAGGAAGGGTGGATGATTGTTGTCGAGTAGATATCAAATTTTGTTTATTTCTTAGATGTGGTGGAATATATTTTATAAGTTGTGGTGAGATAGGTCGTGATGCTGGTTGCAAGATAGGTGATAATGCTGGTTGCAAGATAGGTGATGAGATAGGTGGTGAGATAGGTATGGGTTTCGGGGAAATCATCAACTCATACGAGTCACATAATTCTTTTAATAATGTGTAATCTGGAGATTGTAATAAATTAGCAACTAATGTAGTATCTTTAATAAATTTATAAACATCTGTCAAAAATTTATTATTTATATATGTACCAAACTTTACTATCTTTCCATAATTCCAACATTCTAATAATATATTAATATTTGTATCAAGTGATAAAGACTTTCGTATTTGTATTTTTAAAGTAGTATCAAGTGGTAAAGATTTTCGTATTTGTATATTATTAATTATTAACTTTATTTTTTTAACAAAATCCTTATCTGTTATCCACTTGTATTTATCATATGACCAGACACTTATTATTTCCGGAGTTTCGCCACTATTTTTTATATTTTTTATATCAAAAAAATGTAACAATAAATATATCATAATATCATCAGAATCATTATCTATACCCCAACTATTATAACATAAATTTCTTATATCAACTTTTGTATCAATCATACAAGGAACTCCAAAATAAAAAACTTTATCTTGATTAGAAAATTCAGATTTTTCTGATTGATAGAAAATACACAATATAGTGTATGTCTGAATACTATGTATAAATGCCGGAATTATATTTTTTATTATAAATATTTTTTCATCATGATTAGATATTTGATTAAATATATTTTTTATATATTGAATTCCTTTCTCCAAATCAGGTGTAGGCTGTAGTTTACATATAATCCATACAGCCATTATCAAAAGAATATAATATTGACCACATATATTCATTCCATCAACAACTATTATTGGATGTCGTAAAGAATCATATTTTGTTTTAACAGACTCTATATTCACATAATTATTAATAAAATAATAAAGTCCAGATGCATATGAATAATTTTTTTTATAATTACCTTCAATTTTTTCTGCTAAATGTACATTGTCACCTATTACTTTGACACCATAAGTTCTAGTATCTAAATCTAAATGTGGTTTAATACCGTCATCAATACCTTTTAAACTTGCCATATGTATTTCTTTTATATGCTTATTATCTGACGAATCAATTAATTGATTTATGTATCTAATTATCGGATCACCACCATCTTGTTCGACATTTTCTATAATTCTATATTTTGTTAAATATTTTAAATATTTTGTTTTATAATCTGTCATTAATTATATAATTAATATATATAATTAATAATTTTATGAATTAAATAATTTATAGAGCTGGAGTATTATTGATATACTTGTGAGCATACAGAGCAACCGCACCACCCAACACTTGAGCAACAACATAGCCAACAGCCACATCACTAGCAGCAACAGGTTGAGAACCCTTCAACCACATCATAACAGTCACAGCAGGGTTGAAGTGACCACCAGAGATATTACCAAACAGAAGGATAGCAGCGAGAAGACCCACTACAATTACCAGTGGCTGCATGTTGCCATAGAGACCACTTTGCAAAATAATGTACAGAAACACAAATGTTCCGAGGAATTCAACCAGATAGTTATTCATATTATAATATATTGGTAGGATAAAAAATATTTTTTGTCAAATAAAAAAAATATTTTAATAAATCTATATATTTGTAAAATCTATATATTTTTATAAAAATTAATATTATTTATATAAAAATTGATATTATTTGTATATATAAATAATAAATATATATAGCAATAATATTATATGTCTGTCTGCTCCGATCCCTATATTAATACGCATTTATATGATACTATTACTTTGCATGCAAATCAGATGAATAATGATATTTATAAACATCTTAAAACAAATTTAATAAAAAAATATCAAAATAAATGTTTTAATAAATATGGATATATTTCTAAAATTCATAAAATAGAAGAAAAAAGTGGTGGAAGACTAATACCCGAAGACCCAATGGCATCTGCGGTGTATGATATTAAATTTCTATGTAAATTGTGCCGACCATTAAAAAAAAGCATTATAGTTTGTGAGGTTATTAAAATAAATAAATCACTGGTTTATTTACGTAATGGTCCAATTAATATTATTATTTTTGAAGAAAGTGGGCATATAAATAAAGATAATTTTGTTTTTGATGAAAAGAAAAATCTACTTGTCGCCTACGCGGATAAAAATAAAGATAAGGGTATTCCGGTAATCAAAGGAACATTTGTAAAAGTTAAAGTTATCAATATCTGTATTGAAAATAATTCTCAACATATTATTGTTATTGGAACACTAGAAAATATTGCTTCTAAATCGGAAATTGAACAAGCAATCAAATCTAGAGAAGATGATAATTTACAATTTATTGATTATAACAAATATATTGAGAGCGAGCAAATAATGAGTCCAGAAATATCTGAGCAATTAAATTCAACAGAAAGCATGGAATCAGAAGGGTCTGATGAGATTGCAGATACTTTTAACTAATGCGTTTTCTAATAGTTAAAGATTATATAATATTAATTATATTATATTTTTAATAATGAATGAATATAATTCAAAAAAAACATCATATAATGTGTGTTCAAATTGCAATAAAATAGGGCATGAATTTAGAAAATGTCCAGAACCTATAACTAGCTGGGGAGTTTTACTTGTTGGAGTTATGGATGATATTAATATTATTCATAAAAATAAATATTCAATACAAAATGAAACAACTAATTATATGGGAATTAGAGTTGGTAGTGTATCAGATATAAATATATTTAATAAATATAATAATCTGATTAATTTTTTATTAGTTCAAAGAAAATATTCTCTTGGATATGTTGAATTTATTAGAGGTAGATATATTCCATCTAATATAAATGGTATAACATATTTGTTTTTACAAATGACAAAAGAAGAGATAAATAACATTAAAACTAAAAATTTTGATGATTTATGGTCAAATTTTTGGAATACTAATACTAAAAAAATAGGATATATTAGAAAGGAATATATAGAATCAAAAATAAAATTTAATAAATTATCAGAAGGTATAGAGTGTGAGCTACCATTATCTTTTTATACTGATAAGATAAAACCATTATATAATGAACCAGAGTGGGGTATTCCAAAGGGAAGAAAAAATAAAGGTGAAAGTGATGAAGAATGTGCAGTTAGAGAATTTTGTGAAGAAACAGGATATACCAAACAAGATATTAAAATAATATATTCTGTTAAACCTATTGTCGAAAATATAATTGGAACAAATGGAGTGAGTTATCGGCATATTTATTATTTGGCTGAATTAATCAATAAAAAATCTGGTATTGATGTTTCAAAAACAGCTAATAATCCAGAAATAGGTTCAGTTGGATTATTTACTTGTGATGAAGCATTATATAGGATTAGAGATTATCATGTTGAAAAAATAAATATTATTAAAACAACATTTTTATATTATGTGGATATGATATTGGGAACATTAAATAAATTGCCAGAAAATAATTCGCAAGAGAATAATTTACAAGAAAAAACATCTGATTGTTTTGTATGGTCTTTAGAAAATGATGGTTTTTAGCAAACTAATCATATAATTAATTTTATTTGTTAATTATATAATGAATGATAACTATCGAAATTTATTTGAATATATAAAATCTCACGATTATGTAAAATTTACTAATTTGATAAATAGTATTAGAGAAGATGATCCAGAATTTGATGTCAATATTAAAGATGAACAAAATAATTATCTATTAGTATATGCTGTTAATTTGAATCTGATTAATATAATCAAATTATTAATTGAGTGCGGAGCAAAAATAGATATAACTGATGGAAATGGTAAATCAATATTATTTATTCCAATAACTTATATGTATTATGATACATTAAAAATATTGCTTGATGCAAATAAAGAGAGTATTGGTATATCGATTATTGATATAAAAGATACTCATAAGAAGATACCTTTACATTATGCTATTGAATTAAGAAATATAAAAGCAATTAATATGTTGATTGATGCAGGAAGTTCGGTAAATATCACTGACTCTAATAATAATAATTCTCTACATCTTGCAGTTAAATCCAGATCATTAGAAATATGTAGTATTATTGTTAAAAAGATAGCAGATATTAATTCAAAATATAGTAGTGGAGAGACAGCACTTCATATAGCTTGTAATTTACAACTAGTCAGCATAGCTAAATTATTGATTGCTAATAATATTAATACAAATATTCAAGATTTCTCACATGAAGTAACTGCTTTACATTATAGTATATTGATTGGAAATAAAGAATTAGTTAATTTGTTGCTACAAAGTGGAGCGGATCCAAATATTCAAGATATATATGGAAATACAATATTGCATTATGCAATATATGAAAATAATTTTGAAGTATTAAATATGTTAATCAAATCAGAAAAAACAAAAAATATTATTAATTTGAATCTATGGAATATTGATGGAGAAATACCTCTACATATTGTATTTAAATCCGATTTATCAGATTTAAATGCGTATATTGATTTGCTCATAGATGGATCTAATATGAGTTTATCAGATAATACTAGAAACACTTGTTTGCATTATTTGATTAAAAATAATTTATGGAAAGATTATCATCATATATTGATAAAAAAAAGATTAGATATATTTGCAAAAAATATTGATAACATCACACCCATCAATATGATTGATAAAAAAGATTATGATAAATTTATAGATATGGTGACAGAAAGTTATACAGATAGATTAAAAAAAGTATATGATTGGAATTATGAGTGGCAAAATATATGTAGTAGAGAATTTGATGAAAAATCTGTTAGCAATTTAGATAAATTTATAAAGAATGGAGAAAAAATAACTGCCAATAATTTTAATAAATCTTGTTCAAATATCATAAGAAATCATATTATTGAACTGATAAATAAAGTTAATAGAGGTGAAGAAACAAAATGTTATGAGCGTTCATTTCCCACAAAGATTAAAATGTGTATAAATATTAATGAAGGTAATAATTTGGACTTTTGTTCATTTATTGGTTCAACTCTCGATGTTTTGATAGGATTAATATACATATTAAAAAAACATTCTAATTGTTGTAGCACATTAACAAAAAATTTTTTTGAAAATAAAAAATTATGTTCATATTATAAATCAATAGGTATTGTGACAAATAATAAATGTGAATTTCTTAATTTTGAAATAGTTTGGACTAATAATAAACTACATCTTACAGATGATTTTGAAAGTAATTTTAAAAAATGTTTACAAAAAAAAAGATTTATCATCATACCATTGGGAATAGAAATGAAAGAAGGAAACCATGCTAATTATTTAATATATGATGATGCAAGTAAAGAAGTTGAAAGATTTGAACCACATGGAAATACAACACCTATCGGACTCCATTATAATCCAAAATTATTAGATGATATTCTTGAGAAGAATTTTAAAGATATATCTTCAGATATAACATATATCCGACCAAGTGATTTTATGCCCAAAGTAGCATTTCAATTGATGGATGCAGGAGAGAAAAATAAGAAAAAAATAGGTGATCCAATAGGTTGGTGTGCGTTGTGGGTGATTTGGTATGTGGATCAGCGATTAACTTATTCAAATATTAGTCGGAAAGAACTAGTTGTGCTTTTAATAAAACTCATAAAAGAAAAAAATATTTCATTTAAAAATTTAATAAGAAATTATGGAGAAAATATAATTAATATTAGAGATGATATTCTTAAAAAATCAAAAATGAATATAAATGATTGGATGAACGATCAATATACTGACGAAATGATTAAAACTTTCATGCAATCACTTAATAGTGAAATATCAAAAATAATAAGATAATAAAAATAATTTTATAAACAAAATATATGCTAGATAATATTAATCCATCATTATGGGGAAAGCATATTTGGAAATCATTAGAATACATATGCTTATCATATCCATCTAATCCCTCACCATCTGATGCACAAAATATTAAAACATTCATTATTAGTTTATCGGATGTGTTGCCTTGTAGTAGTTGTAGAAATCATTTTAAACAAAATCTTTCATATTATCCGTTATCTGACAATGTATTATCTGGTAAACTCCAATTATTAGAATGGTTAAATAAAACACATAATATGGTAAACAAACATCTTGGTAAACCGTATGTTAGTTTAAATCAAATGTTAGCTAATATTGCTAATTCTGATAATAAATCATATATAACACAAATCATACTAATTGTATTTATTGTATTGGGTATAATTTATATGAAAAGCTAATAAAATAATTTCATTTTCTCTAATTTATTAAATAACTTAGATGCTGAGTCAGACATCAATATATTGTTGAGACTATCAAGATTATTTATTTTTTTCTTACCAATATCACTAATTTGTGTAATAATATTATCAATATTAATCATTTTGGAAGGAAGTATTTTTTTTAATACTTTGTAACAAACATCAATAACCACCACATATTTATTTGAAGAATTAGTTGGTATATGATATTGTTTGAATATATTAGAGTCAGTATTGTATTTAAGTTTTTTTAGTTTATAGATTAATTCTTCTGATAACTCGGTAAAAATAATTCCTTTCCAATACAAATATTTATAGGTGTCTGATATATTTACATTATATATTGTATCATACAATATACCTTCTGACTTTTTGATAATTTTTTTATAATCTCTTCCAATTAATCTCTGAATTTCAAATGATAATGATTTTTTTTTTAAAAATTCAAACATCAACCATGTATTAAGAGGCAACTGATAATCAAAGTCAGATGAATTAATTGTTCCATCTGAATTAAAAGGTGTTTGATTTATTGAACAAATAATATCATCTTGATTAAAATCATTTATTGCTCTATCAATCATATGACAAGTCATACTACACACATCATCTGATTCTATATCAACTACTTGAGTAGTGATTGGTAATCCATATAGTTTTGGAGTTCCTCTTATAATACTAGTAGATACAAATAAATATATGATTGATATTGGTATAGCTTCCATCATACCATTATGTATACTTGTCAACATACCAACAATATTTGTATCAACAATAACACAACAACCACTCAATCCCTCAATATTCAGAGTATCAGATTTAAATTTAATTAGAGGTATTGGGGGAAGTAATTTACTTTTTAAATAATCACATTCTATTTTGATATCTGATATGTTGATATTAGTATCTGATACTAGTTTTATTTTATCTTTATTAGCAATTATTTGTTTGATGCTTATCATACTTATCTCTGGTATCTGTTGTAAATCAATGTCTTTTGAATCAGATAAACATAATATTATTATATCAAATTCTTTTACTGATGCAAATATGGTTAACTTAATCTTAACCATATTTGGATTAATCATCATAAATATTTCATCATACACATCTCCTATAATATGTTGACAAGTTATCACATAACATTTTCCATATATCTGACAAACAAATCCATTACCTTGTCTGATAATTTTATTATGACAAATAATTTTTTGTATGCGTTCTATATCATAAATTTCTGGAATTTCTGAATCTGTATCTTTTATATATTCCCACGGTTTTTTACAAATATCTGACGCTAAAACAGATATCTTACAAGATATCATAATTATATAATATGATTATAATATGATTATATATATTTATGGTAATTTTATAAAAAATCAATTTTTCTATCTATATTATCTAAATAGTATTTGTGAGATGGAACAATTGTATGTATAAACGAATAATATTCCTTACCAGATTTATTGATACACTCGCTACGAATATCTGCAAGTGTTTGTGTGTAATGTAACAATAAATTTGATGTTAATTTTTTATTTTCTGGTATCTTTTTAAAATACATTATTTCATCTTTTTTTGGATAAAAATTGTTGAAATGGAAATTATTATATATTCCATACATTATTTTAAAAATCTTTGGTGTAATGTAATGTATAATTTGTATCTGGTCATTTTCTGAATTCATATACAATACATATTTTTGTAAATAATCTGGTTTGACTAATGTGATTGGAACATATCTGAATGGAGTGATGGACGCAATCTGATATGTATTTAATAAATTTGGTGTATATATAGATAAATAATAATTTGTTTGATAGGTCTTTTTACAAATATTATGCGGAAATCCTAACAATACTGATACTGTTAATTTGTCTGAAGTTATTTGACTCATATTTTTTCTTAAATTAATAAAAAAATCTGCATATTTTGTGCTTGTAAACTTTTTCCAAAACTTTATTTTGTATCTCATATATGTAGAAATATATGATACAATTATTTTTTCAGATATTCCATATAAACCACACCAATCTGTAATATCTGTCGGATTTATTTTATTTACAAATACATTATATGCTTTATTTATTACTTCTGTTTCTAATTTACTAATACGTTCAGTTGTTGTTTTTTTTCTAAATTTTTCTGTATAGACACTCGAATATCCTAGTAATTCTTTATAATCATCTATTTTAAATTTATCAGTTTGTTCTAATTCAGATACATAATTGCTAGATTGTAAGTTATCAGAAATTCCAATTTTTGACAAATAATTATGAAAGTTATTCAATATATCTAATAATGCTTCTGAATCACTTTGAAAATTTTTAGTTAATATAATTTTATCGAATAAAAATCTTGATTTACCATCAATCAAAATATTCTGAGATAAATTTTCTAATTTTAGACCCAAAGTAGTAATCATAATATAAAGTCTAAAAATTTGTTCTCCAATGCGTAATCCAATTCCAAATACTAACATACGAAATAATTCATGCGATCTTGCTTGAAGATCTTCTGACATTCTAATAATATTATTTCCAATATCAGTCTTTGTATAATCTAGCGTGGTTTGAATTGGTTGACTCACACTCACATACATATAATCTAATAATTTTTGCCAAAATGCTTTCATTTTCTGAGACTCTATTTTTCCTATATGTTTGGATACTTTGGTAAACTTACATTCATCAGATATTGTTCCAACAATATCTCCTCTGATATTTCTTTTCAAATCTAATTCATTTGGATGAATTAGGTAGAAATTTCCCATCTGGTCAGTAAGTGTCTGATAATCATATCCTGTCTGATAGTATTTGACTGGTTGTATATAATTTTTATAGTCATAAAATGAATCAGAACCAAAATAATTATAATATTGTTTATCATTAAAATATTGTTTGATAATCATTCGGTCAATACCTGATGTCTCATAATACTGAGTATCTGATAAAATGGTTTGAGGAGATGATATATTGTGTGCACTATCAATAAGTATCTGTTCATTAGCATCTTCTTTTAAAAATCTAAATAAATCCAAATATAAATCATTAATTGCTATCTCATACTGAATTCTATTCTGAGCCATTTCATCCTTCTCATACAAATAGTAAACAGTTCCGGATGATTTTCTACCTACACGACCTCTCCTTTGAATTCTACTTGATTCACTGATTGGTTGTAATATTAAACTACTACTTCTTTTCTTATAATCATAAATTTGTTCTTTTCGGGTTCCAGTTTCTATTACAAATTTTAATGAACCAATTGTAATTGATGCCTCAGCAACATTGGTAGCAATAATAATAATATTTGTATATTTATTTGTTCCACTTGTATGGTCAACATTTTTGTCATAAAAATCTTGGTCTTTGCTAACTCTAAGATTTACTCTTTGTTCATCTATTTTTTCAATAAGAGATCTTTTAGTTTTATCAAGTGTTCCATAATATGGTAGAGCAATAGTATGATTGGGTAGGAGTGGATTTATTTTTTTAATTAATTTTTTAATTTCTTGTTCTCCTGGTTGAAATACCAATACATCTTCACCACTTTTTAATTTATTTTTTACAATATCTAATATCAGTTCCTCAATTTTATCTCTCATATGAGGAACATAGATATCAGTAACTGTAAATCTAGTGGATTCACCGGGTGGAGAAATATGAAATCTTCTATCTGTATTAATTCTATCAATATCATATTTTTTAATCCATTCATTACAAGGATATTTTTTATTATCATTAATATCTCTATAAAATCTTCTATATCTTGGTTCATCCTCATCCATTGTTGCACTCAATATAACTAATCGTAAAGAGTTATTATAAGATAGTGATAATTTTAATACTGAGAGAAGCAAATCCATATGTATTTTGTGTTCATGTGCTTCATCAATCATTATAATATCATATTCATTTATACTAGTATACTTATCTGATGAATTTTTTATTTTTAATATAGGGTCTTTAACTTGCAGAATTAGAGTTCCATCTGTTATATACTTGAGATACATATGATTTGTTTGTATCTCATGTTGATTTTCTTGATGCTTATACTGTATGTAGAAATTATCTGTTTTTGTATTCTCAATATCATCAGAATCATATTTTTCATCATCTTTGATTGGTACTCCAACTATTTTTGACACATATTCTGCATTTAACTCTACTGGTGCCCTACGAGGTTGAGAACAAACAAGTTTTCCACCCTGAATCCAATCAAGTGCTTTGAGATAGTATAAGTATAAGGTGGGAACAAATGTTGATTTACCTACACCTGTTGCACCTGTAATATATGTGATTCGGTTATTTATAAAATGATGACAAAATCCCAATTGAGCAATCCAATCATATGATTTTACAGTATACCATTTCTTTTTTCTTGCAAATTTAAAATAGTGAGGAGTTTGTTTATATGGTAAATCTGTTAACCAATAATGAGTATTATTATAAGCATCAAATACATCTAACTCATTATTTGGTTTAAATGTTGTCATAATACCTTTTGTAATCATTACACCAAATACAATATCTATCAAATGAACTCTAATATTATTATATATTTGATTATTAATCTCATTAATACTCATACCATACTTTTTGTCTAATTTCAAATTACTAATATTTTTTGTTATTCTAAACCAATTTTCTTTATTATTTAGTCTATTAAGAATAATTGTTTGTTGTATATCTGTTAATGATTTCCAATATGTAGGATATTGAGTATATTTTTTACCATCATTATAGTGAACTAAATTTTTAGCAAAATTATAAACATTTTTATAAGTAAATTTAATTTGTTGTTCTGTATCATATGGTTGATAGGATTCAAATTTCTTTTTATCATAAGTTAGCATTTTTGTTCCATACCATGTTGTTTTAAATTGTTGGAGAATATCTTTAAAATATTTATAAATATATTTTATGCTAATACTTTGAGCAGTTTGACTAATATTCGGATAACTAATATTTTTATTATCTTTAGATATTCTCACATACTCTATATCATCAGATAATTTTTTATTACCTCCAACATATCTGTCAAAAGACATTATAAATCCTTTGATAAATGAACGTAAATTATTATTTTCTATATTAATATCTGAAGTAATGTATTGATGTTGAGAATCAGCTACTAATAAAAGTTTTTTCCATCTGTCTTCAAAATCAATTTGTTTGTTAAGCATAACATCATCCCACTCTATATTATTAATCGCATCATCTAATAGTAATATTTTATCAAAAATAATTATACCAGGAAGTAATTGGTTACCATTAACTATTATATCAAATATTACCCACTTAATATTTTTAATTCTATCAAATAAATCTATAGAGATTGTGTTATAAATATCACCTATATCCAGATATTTTCCAAATTCATTTATTCTCATATATAAAATTGTTTGGTCGGTATTTATATTAAATTCATTACCCACATCTAGTATAAAAAGATTATTAGAATCATATATTTTTTTTGTATTTTTATATATCTGAGTATTTTTATAATCTTCTAATCTTAGTGGAAATATATTTATCCAATTTGGACATAATTTGTTAGATGATGTTTTGATTGTATCAAGCAACAAATAATAATTAGACTCAATATCTACCAAATTAAAATTTCTTTCCTGAATATCATCTATATTTCTTACACATCTATTATATTGAATATTTGAATGCAAGTATTCAGGTTCAGATTTATTAATATTTGTATTTGTTTTTTTTGCATTATATATTTGTTCAAGTGATGTTATAAGATGATTATTTGATTCATTCAAATATGGTAATAAAAATGTAAGCAACCACCTCATATCCTGAAAATTATTTTTTCTTATCTGTTTTATAAATTCATCATGAGTTATACCAAAACATACAGATATAAAATGTAGTAATACAATCAAATATTTAGCTAATAAGTTAGTATGAGATGCATTTAATGATGGAAATACAGATGGAATTACTCTATTGACTATATCATCTCTAATATAATATTCTAAAAATTTATTTATTGACATATAAATTAATAATAGATTATTTGATTTTACAAAAAATTTATATAATGATTATGAGTGATGCAAAAATTTATAATCATATCAGAATAAATTTTAATTATTTTATTTTTTTACATACATAAATTATATTAGATATGAATATTCAGACACTTTATAATAAAAAATACAAGAAAAGTGCTAATGGAATACAATGTGTGGGTCCATGTTATAAGAATAATACACAGATTGTTCATCCAATCACACTGTCATTTGTTAATGATGTTGATAATGCATTTTGTCCAATTTATCCAATTCAAGATGTAGATAATAATGGAAAAAAAATAACTAAAGATATAGATAAATGTATTAATCCAATAGATATTGATTATAAAAATATTGTAGGAGAAATTGTATTACCTCAAACTTATTTTAATTTAGAGAAATTTTTAAAAATATATTATAAAATTTTTTCATTTGATGATGCAATTAATTGGTTAGAATCTAATCAACATATTCCAATTGATACAAGAATTAGAGTTATTGATGCTTCATTAAAAATATTTGGTGAAAATATTGATATTATTGATATTAGATTTATAGATTTTATGATTGAGTGTATCAAACAAAAATATATTTTGGTGTTGTATTCCAAGTGTAATAAATATATTGGAATAAAAAAAGATAATATTGTGTTTGTAAATCCATCAAATAATATGTTGTCTGATAAAGATAATTCGGTTGAAAGGATAAATTACATGATATATATATTTTTGGGAAAAGATGAAATGACTAAATTCTTAGTAAAATTTTTTAAATATAGAAAATCTAAATGGGAACAATATCGAAATATTATTGACCTTATTATTTTTGATTTAGCTGAGTATATGGAGGAAAAAATAAAATTATCAATTGATAAATAATATATAGTTTTTGATTTTTTTATACAAACCATATATATAATGGCATTACTGACTAATACGTTTCAAACCAATCAAGTTTATAATACTTCGAGTGGACCTGCAATCCTAACCACAACATACAATCAACCATTTGTTAATTATACAAATTTTCCAGCTAAACTTGTTGTTCCATATATGGTGCAACCATCCTATGATACAGGTATGAATGATAATTTCTTTGCTCAAAAACAAATGACAAAATATATTCAGATGAAAATTCTTGATAAATATTTGTATGATGATTTATCATATATTTTGAAATATATGAAAGTATCAGATGGTGTGGTAAAAGTTGTTAAAAATAAGGAAGAAGCAAACTCAAATGATGTATCAGCTGATACGCGTCAAACTATTGAACTTAAGGCTGATTATTTGGAAAAAAATATGCTTGATATGGATAAGATGAGAAGATTGCTTACAAAAATTGTATCCGAGCTAGGATATAAGTGGTATAACTTGAGTAGATATGAAGGTGTTATTTGTGAGGTAGTGGGAAAATATTTAAAAAATAAATTAAAAGAAAATTTTTCTTTATAGATTATATAAATGGAAGTTAAAAGTAAAGCTATGGATGAAGCAGAACAAAGAAGAACAGCAGAACAAAGACTAGCATATGCTGTACTAGGAAAATCCGCAGACGATTCCAAACAATCGAAACTAACACTATATAAGGTGTGTCCAAATGAAAGTTGCAAATTAGAAAATCCACCTTTTTCAACAGAATGTCAATTATGTAACAAAGATATATCTACAATACAAATATCATCTCGAATACTACCTCTAAAAGAAGGAGGTGCGGTCAACTACAAAACCAAATATCTAAAATACAAGTCAAAGAATATCAATTTTTAATTTTATTATGTTTATATATATCTAAAAAACAACTCATATTGTATTGATATACGTCAAACTATTGATATGGATAACAAGCTTATAAAAATTGTATCCAAACTAGGTACAACTTGAGTAGATATGAATGTGTTATTTGTGAGGTAGTGGGAAAATATTTAAAAAAATAAATTAAAAAAAAATTTTTCTTTATAAATTATATAAATGGCAGCTGTTTTACAAGAAGAACAAAAAAGAGAGGCATTTAAAAAAAGTCAAGTAGATTTTTACACAAGAGCGAATAGCAAAGAACCTTATAGTATGTTACAGAAACATATTGAAAAATTAACGAAACATATTGAAGAATTAATGAAACATATTGAAAAATTAAGGATATATAGTGAAGAATTTAGGACTAGAATAACAAAACTAGAAATAATAAAAGATACAGATTTAAAAATATTAATTCCACACCAAATCCCATCTATTGAAAATTTAAAAAATGAAATAAAAAGAACAGAATATCTAATAGAAATTATATCTGATTTTAATAGAGACAGCAAAATCTACAATGAAATCTACAGTGAAAGTATGGATATATTTCATAAATTATATCCATATTTATTACAACATAAAATATATTTAGAACATGAAATTAAATACAGAGAAGCACAACAAAGATCTATTGCGTGTACAGCTTGCACATTTAAAAATCCAGCTGGTTCAATAAATTGTGAGATATGTCAAACATCACTACCAAAAGAAGGAGGTGCGGTCAACTACAAAACCAAATATCTAAAATACAAGTCGAAGAATCGCAATTTTTAATTTTATTATGTTTATGATGCTGATAGATCATAAATATATATCTAAAAAACTCATATTCTATTGATATGGATAAGAATATTACTTACAAAAAATGTATCAAAACTAGGGTATAACTTTTTTATAGATGATGATGAACAAAAAAGAGAATTTGAAAAAAGAATGGATGAAAAAAAGATAAAATTAAAAGAATATAATCACACATTAAAAAACATTACTGCAGAGAGAGAAGCAGAACAAAGAAGAGAAAAAGAAAAAAGAATAGAAGCTGCTCGACAAATAAGATACGCAGATTTTTACACAGACCCGAAACTACTAACACTATACGATAAGTTAAACGAACATATTGAAAAATTAAAAGCTATAATAAGTGATTATCAAACTAGAATAAATAGTATACAAGATAGTATAATAAAATTAAACGATAAAAAACAAATAGAAATATTAGATCATCAAAAAGAACACTTAGAAAAAGACATACTTACATTTAAAAATGAAATAACAAAACTAGAAGTTATAAAAAGAGAAGATTTCAATATATTAAATCCACAAACAATCCCTTATATAAGTTTAATAGATGAAAAAAATAAAGCAGAACATACACGACAAATTATATCTAATATTTTTAAAGACAAATCAATCTCCACAACAGGTTCACAAACATTGGATTCACCAGATTCACATTTATTCCAATATATATCAGATTTAGAACATGAAATTAAACAAAGACTTGTTTTGTGTCAAGCTTGCACATATGCAAATCCAGCTGGTTCAAAAAATTGTCAAATATGTGAAACACCACTATTACCTCCAAAAGAAGGAGGTGCGGTCAACTACAAAACTAAATATCTAAAATACAAGTCAAAGAATAGCAATTTTTAATTTTATTATATTTATGATGCTGATACATCATAAATATATATCTAAAAAACTCATATTATATTGATATGGATAAGAAGCTTATAAAAATTGTATCAGAGTTAGGGTATAAGTTATATAACTTGAATATATATGAAGGTGTTATTTGTGGGAAAATATTTAAAAAATAAATTAAAAAAAAATTTTCTTTGTAAATTATATAAATGGCTGCTGTGGTAGATGATACAAAAACTTATTTTATTAATCCACAAAAAAGAAAGAGTGTATGTGTGTTGAGTTCACTATTTGTTGCAGAAAAAATATTGAGTGGTAGTTTAATAATAGAAAGTATTGTAACTAGTAAATTAAAAGAATTTGATAGCACATTAAAAGAATCACAATTAGATTTAGGGAATATGGGAGATTTGGGTATTGCTGCAGATGATGTTATAAATAAAATTAACGATAAAGATTATAATGGTAAGTTAAAAAGATATTATGGTAAATTAAAATCATCATTAGAATATAAGTATAAAGAAAGTTATATTGATTTGTTAAATGATTTACATACTATATGTGAATATCTTGACTATTTTATAACTAATAATATTTTATCTGATAATAAGATTATGTTACTTTTTACGCAGAGTGGGTCATCATTTTCTATATGTAAAAAACAAAGATATTATTATCTTACAGATACACATGGTATTGTAGGTAGTAAAGGATTTATTATGAAAACACAAGAAAAAACATATATTATAGATTATATTAGATATTTATTAAAATTTACTCATATAAATGGAGTATATAATGTATCATTTCTTATTATAGATGGTCCTCTTACAATTTTTATGAATCTACCAACACAAGATACTATATTTTGCCCATATATAAATAAAAACATATTAGTAGCGATGCAAATGATTAATGAGCGTACTAGTGATGCAATTTCTGATGTAGACGTGATTTTACAAAAAATACAAGCAGAAAAATATAAATATAAATTAAATATAAATTACTACGATATACTAAATATACAATTCAAACAACAAGACTATTTTAGAAATTTACTCATATCATTTCAAACAAAAAAAGAACCAAAAACAAAAAGCCGAACTGAAGAAGAATTATTTATTTCTATTAGAAGCCAAAATATTCAAGATGAAGAGTTCGGTATTAATAAAAATCGGGAATATTTAAAAGAACTACAAAATAAAGAGTTTATATCAGAAATACAAGAACAAATACAACTACATACAGAAGAAAAACTAAGATGGGAGGAACTATTAAAAAAAGGACATAAGAGTGAATTATCATCTACTGCTTCGCATTCTAAAGCATCAGCTACTGCTTCGCACTCTAAAGCATCAGCTACTGCTTCGCATTCTAAAGCAGCAGCTGCTGCTTTTTCAGAAGAGGAACAAAAGGTATCCAAACAAACAGGAGAACTGTTATTTTCAGGACAAAAATTTCAACATGTACTTGAAGAGATTAAAGATTTAGAAACACAAATACATAATAAAGAAGCTGAAGTATCAAATATAGTATCAAATATAGATTATATTATCAAATCTGAAGAAAATGATGATGATGCTATATCTAATTTAGTTATAGAACAATCAAAATTGGAAGCAGATATAAGTAATTTAAGAAATGAAATTGCACAAAAAAGAGAAGCAGAGAGAAGAGAAGCAGAGAGAAGAGAAGCAGAGAGAAGAGAAGCAGAGAGAAGAGAATCAGATAGAAGAAGACTGGATTTCACAAAATATATTGAAGAATTACAAACTCAAATACTTATAAAAAAAACTGAAGTAGAAAATATAGATGAGGCTATCGAAAAATCAATAAATTCTAAACAAAAAACGGAATTAAATATTAGAAAACAGCAATTAGAAACAGAGATAATTAATTTAAATAAAGAATTACCTAAAGAATTACCTAATGTAGTGTGTACAGTTTGTACATATGAAAATCCATTTGGTTCAGAAAAATGTGGGATATGTGACACACAACTACCAAAACAAGGAGGTGCGGTCAACTACAAAACCAAATATCTAAAATACAAGTCTAAGAATCGCAATTTTTAATTTTATTATGTTTATGATGCTGATACATCATAAATATATCTAAAGGAGAACTCATATTCTATATCAAATGACTACTATATATGAGTCTTATATATCATATCATAATAAGTATGCCTCACAATATACTGATAATAAATTTATAGTTTTGATGCAAGTCGGTGATTTTTATGAATGTTATGGAACAGATACATTGGGTCCAGACCTTAAAACCATCTCATCAGTTACAGGTATGACTCGTGGTATAAAAAATAAAAAACAGGATGGTCCTATCTCATTAAAAAAACCTTATTTTATGGGGTTTCCAATGAATTCGGTTGATAAATATCTGAAAAGATTAATTGATCAATCCTATACTGTTATTGTAGTTGACCAAGTAAAAAAATATGAACGTATTGGTGTCAGAGATGGTTCACAAGAGGAAAGAAAAGTAACACAAATTTTAACCAAAGGCACATATATTGAGACAATTGATACCAAAACCTCTAATTATATTGTATGCATTTATATATCACATGATGAGCAAAAAAACTCTCATCCTCTATACTCAGTCGGATTATCAGCTGTTGATTTATCAACAAGTCATACTTTTGTGCATGAAGCATACTCTACAAAATATGATCCCAAGTTGGCTTTGGATGAGGCTGGTAGATTTATCAAAAATTTATCACCTGAAGAAATATTAATCTATTATGATGATAATAGAAAAATATCCAAACATGAAAAAAAAGAAAAAGAATTTTTAATAGATTATTTAGATATTAGAGAAAAATCATGCAGATTTAGTGGAACAGTTGATGCAAAATATCATCGACTAAATGTTCAAAATGAGATACTCGGATTAATCTATAAAGATTCTCAAAATATATTATCTCCAATTGAGAATCTTGATTTAGAGTCAAATATTTTTACAATCATATCATTAATTCTAATGATAGATTTTATTTATCTGAATAATAAATCTCTGCTATCTGGATTACATCGACCTAAACAATTTTTTGATTCTCAACATCTTGTTCTTGGAAATAATGCTATCAGACAATTAGATATTGTGGATAGTATGGATAAAGATACAGATGATGCAAAATATAAATCTATTTTTCAAGTTGTTAACAAAACTAGCACTGCTTTGGGAGAAAGATATTTAGCAACAATGTTAAAGTCTCCGATGTGTGATGCAAATCAGATTAATGAAGTGTATGCGATGACTGAAGAGATGATTTGTATATGGAAAGATACTGAGAAATATTTAGAAGATGTAAAAGATATTGAACGATTACAAAGAAAAATGGAATTGGGTATGATGCGTCCCTATGAGTTGGTGGTGTTGATAGAAAGTTATCATTCTATTATTAAATTAATTGAATTTTTGAAAAAAAATAAAAAAACAAATAAATTGCTTGCTAATCTTACACCCAATAAAGTTCAACAAACTAGTATTAAAAAATTTATAGAATATTATGAAGAAAAATTTTGTTCTGATGAATTATCAAAGTATACAACTATGGAAATAAAAACCAATATATTTAATGAAGGAGTATATCCAGATATTGACCAAATGATTGGAAAAATAGAAAATTCAGAAAAAATATTAGAATCATTAAGAGTTGTATTTGATAATATTATTCGTTCCAAACTTCCTAAATCTAAATCATCTGATAATTTGGTTAAAATGGGTAAGAATACCAAAGAAGGATATTTTCTACTTGTTAGTAAGCCAAGATGTGCGATTCTACGAAAAGAATTAGAGATACAAAAACAAATTAGCGTTGGCTCAAATTTAATAAATATTTCAGAACTTAAATATGTCGAGTTGGAGAGTAATATAAAAATTAAATTTGGTTCAATCAGCTCAACCTCTGATACAATTAAAGTTGATATGGAGAGGATAGAATTTCTTAACAAGAAATATTTTTTAGAACAACTTACTCTGATTCACTCACAATATAATGATATGTTTGATATATGTGGTAAATTTATAACCAAAATAGATTATTTAAAATCAGGTGCAAAACTAGCCACTACATACAAATATGTAAGACCTATTATTGATACACAAGAATATGGATATGTTGAGTCAGATAATCTTAGACATCCGCTTATAGAAAGAAATATTAGTTCGGAATATGTGCCGCATAATGTGAGAATAGGTAAAGATGATTTGAAAGGTATGTTGATATATGGAGTTAATGGAGCTGGAAAATCAGTATTAATGAAAGCAATTGGAATATCTGTTATTATGGCTCAAGCTGGATTGTATGTTCCGGCTACAAAATATAAATTTTCACCATATCAAAGTATTATTGCTAGAATAACTGGATCGGATAATATTTTCAGAGGATTATCATCATTTACATTAGAAATGGTTGAATTAAATGCAATTTTAAAAAGAAATGGTAGCCGAACATTAGTTATTGGTGATGAGGTGTGTCGTGGAACCGAACATATCAGTGGAACATCAATTGTCGCTGCATCTATTCTTCAACTAACTGAATCCAAATCATCATTTATTTTTGCTACTCATTTGCATGAGATTATGGAGTTGGATGAGATAAAGAGTTTGACAAATGTAAAACCATATAATATTTATATAAAATATGATTCAAAAACGGATAGTTTTATTTGTGATAGAATTTTAAAAGAAGGAGTTGGGGAAACAGTTTATGGATTAGAGATAGCCAGACATATAATTAGCGATACAAAATTTATTGATTGTGCGAATCGTATTCAGACAAAATTATTAAAAAAATATCAGTCAATTATTTCTGGAAAAACTTCTAGATATAATTCAAATATATTGGTTTATAGTTGCAATATATGTGGTAAAGAAGATAATACAGCCAGTCATATTTCTCCACTTGAAACACATCATATTAATTTTCAAAAAGATTGTGTAGATGGATTTATAAAAGATAAACCTCATATTAGGGCAAATCATCAAAGTAATCTAATAATATTATGTGATGATTGTCACAATAAAGTTCATCGCAATGAACTTAAAATAATTGGATGGAAAGCTACAACTAGAGGTAATCGTGTTTTAGAAAAATTGAATAATTGAAATAATTATAAACAATATATAGTATTAGATTACTTTCTACAAATATTCATATTCAAACAAATCGCTCAACAAAATGCCTGAACAAATCACTAAATCACCGAGTCAACTAATCGCTAACATGTTTAACAAATTTACCGAGCTATCAATTAAAATTGCTGAGTTGTTTGCTTCCCTCTCAGATGAACAACTTAGAGAAATTCGAGCTGAGTTACAAAATGGCTCGATAACTCTGATTTATCAGCTCTTTGCATCTGATCCTTATCTTCGAGAGATATCGGCACTGATTTTTTCGCTCGAGAGCACTGATTATTTGGCTTTTCCTCTGTTTCGAATCCTCTACAGCAAAATCATCAATCTCGCCGAGACCATGATTGCTAGAGTTAGAACTACACTGTCTAGTCAGGTGAATTCGCAAATGGTGATTTCAGATTTGGCTCAACAGCTAAATTATCTCATTAAAAACGAGAATTCTCCAGAGGCTTGCTTTTTGCAACTCATCGACTTGTTCAAGTATATTCAGCCGCTGAATGATACTTATTCGCCTGATATGCAACAGGCATCTGATTCGACTGCTGTGCAAGACGACAACTGTGCTTGTGAGCAGTGCTTATTTAATGATCAATATCAAGCACAAAAGAAAACTGCTGTGCAGGATGATAACTGTGCTTGTGAGCAGTGCTTGTTTAATTATCAAGCACAAGGGCAAACTGCTATGCTACAACAGGCATCTGCTTCGGCTGATGATGAACCACCACCACTGCCATCTTTGCATCGCAGTTAATTTTTTTATTTGTGTAATAAAAAAATTTTTTATGTGTTTAGATTAAGTGTTCGTAGATAGTATTCTTTTTTTTTAATAACTATATTATTTTCTTCAAATACTAACTTATGTTTAAAATTATTACAATTTGCTTCCACAATAATCATTGTTTGTTTGATGTTTTCTTCCAACGCATTATTATTATATCCACTCACATATATCTGATAATTAGGAGAACTAATATATTTGATTTCTACATCTTTGCTAATATTATTAGTCAGAGCAAATTTTAATTTATCAACTGATTGTGGGTCAAATATCATTAATTCAAAATTCCTAACTATCACTATATCTGATGATTTGACTCTTTGTCGGATACTATTTGTAAATATTTCTGATTCTTCTTTGTGAGATTTAGCAATTCCATGAACAAAATATTCTGGAGAACCTAATATATCATTATATAATTCTTGAATCTGTTCAGATTCAGATATACTGCAGCCAACAACTTTCTCATATTTTGTAATTGTAGTCCATAATACTTTTTCACATACAATCTTTTCTGATAGTTTGGTTAGATGAATCAGTTCTTCAGCAAGATATATAATTTTTTTTATATACTGGAAGTTTGTTAGCAGTTTTGCTCTCTGAGATGGTTCAACTTTTCGATAACTCAAATCAATAAAATTTTTTTCAGCTTTTAACACACATACTGGATATATTTTTCCTATTTCAAATACTTTTTGAGCATTTTTAGAATCTTTTCTATTTCTTGCAATCTCAGTTATCTGAATCATTCCTTCCAATTCGTCATATTCAGATAACTTACAATATATACCATTTTCAGAAAATGACTCAATTTTAACAAAAACAATATCATCTTGATTGGGTAAAGGTTTAGAATAAAATTTCATTTTGTTTAATAATATATCTAATTATATTATTAACCATTTGTATAAATATTCAATTTTTTATTAGATAAAAAAATTATAATTTGATTGATATTATTTTTGAACTAATCGTATCATACTCAACACAAGATTGTTTTAATTTTTTTTCTTCTAATAGTTTTACAATCATATTATATTTATCTTGGTCATCATTATAATATAATTTAAGTCTATCTTTTTTTTGTTCATCTGTCAATCTCCCCCATTTTTTTTTCAAACAATTTTCATCAATTTTGTTATATATTTGTTCTAATTTATTTTTAGTGCAACTAATTGTATTGGATGTATCAAATGCTCGAATAATATGTTCCAATATATTTTTTCTATCTGGATTTATAGTATGAGCATATTCAGTTGTAAATCTAAATAATTTATTTTCTTTTATAATGTTATCAATCTCATTATCTGGTTGAACTAGTAATTGCTTATTCATATTGTATGGTATAATATTATCTTTATCTAAATTATTACTATTATTATCAATTTTTTTGTATCAGATTATTATATGATTGACAATAAATCATTATTTAAAATAATAGTGTTAGGAATATTAATAATATATGTTGCATCAAATCTACAGATTAAAACTAATGTGATGTTTGGAACTATTGTGGCTGGAGTAGTCTCATATTATATGTATATAATATATGAAAAAAAACAAAAAGACACAAATCAGATAATTCAAAATAAATATAATCTTATAACACCTCAACCATCTGCCTCAAAAAACTATACAGATATTATTGATTTTTTATTTTCCATTCAAGATTTTTATTCTTACAATCAAATAGCTTATGAAAATTTAGTATCAGAATTGGATAAATTTTTTGACATTTATAACAAAACATCAAATAATATTGGACAATCATATAATATGATGTTAGATACAAAAAAAAATGCATTAAATTCTTTGCATTCGCTTATTATTAGCTTACCAGTAGATGCATCTCATACAACAAAACATAATAAATCAATAAAATCATTATCTGATATATTAAATAAATATATGAGTATGGTGGAAAACATGTATGAGATAGAATTGATTGATAGCGGATATGTAAGACAAACCGAACTTTTATCTAAATCTCCATATGCTGCTAATCTATCAGATGGTATGGTTGAGCGAACAAAAGTAGGAACAATATATTCATATGACTTATTTTAACAATAAACTTGTAGCAGTCATACAATCACCCGAATTAGGCATCGCTACCATACTAATATTATCAGTCGGATACATTGCATACTTGTTGGTTGGATGGACTGATTGAAATTTTTGTATTTGTTTAGCCGAATATTCTGAAACATATGTTTTGAGAATATTTCCACCCTGTCCAAAAATAATTTTTCTTGTTTGATATTTTTTTGTATGTGGATTTTTTTCTTGACAAAATTGATAAAATGATATGTATTTTTCATCACTTATTGGAGTTAGTTTTGTAAAATTTGTAGATTTGTGGTTTTCTGATACTTCTTCATATAACGGATTCATAATAATATATTATAATAAAAAAATTATTCAAACATATTCTCGCTCTCAGTAAAAAAATTATATAAATAAAATATTAATCCAAATATAATAAATGTTATGCCTATAAAAAATAATCCATTATTATTAGCAAATGTATTATATTCAAATTTCAATTGTAGTAAGTTATCAAGTATATTGAACCAAACATCTTTTATTCCAACAAATAATTCATAAACGGTATAATTAGATATGAGTTTTGTTGTAGTTATTGAATTCAATTCATCCAATGTTTTTTGTTCATCAATCAATTGTTTTTGTTTTGTTGATTCTTTTTGTTGTTCAAATGATTTATTAAATTTAGATGCATCAAATCTACCAGCAGATTCAAAATCACTTTTTATATAACTATTAAAACTGCTCCGAATATCTTCCATTATATATTTATTTATTATAAAAATTGATTTTAATATAAATTATATAAACGTTAAATATTATAAAAAGTAATTATAATAAAATGCTATATATGATATGTATGTGTGGTGAATTATTAGGAAATAAACAACTCATATATGAGACAAAAGTCAAAGAATTGTGTGTTAAATTAGGTATTGATGTGGAGATGATTTCTCGTGGGATGGTAAATGATAACCCAGAATATAAACAAGAAATTCAGAATATTATTGGTAGTTTGTGTCGTAGATATTGTTGTAAAATGGCTATGATGAATTATATTGATATTGTTAATGTGGTGAAAGGATAATTTTTTTCTAATAATAATATATGTATTGTCAGAATAAGTTGAGCAAATATAATGCAAAAAATACTAATTCTATTTATGTGATAAAACATAAGTATTATGAGGTTATGAGTGGTGGTATGATGGCTGTTGATATAAAATATATCAAAGCATTAGATTTATTTATTAAAGAATATAATATAGATGCGGAGAAAAGAAATAGCCAAATAACATCTGAATCCAAACCATTTGAAATTATTGATGCATCTCATGGACTCGAACATGCATTGGTTGTGCTTTGTCACTGCAAAGAAGCTATTGATTCTTGGAATCGAACACATCCAGAAAATATGATTTCAGATAAAGAACAACATTTAGTTAAGGTTGCTGCACTATACCATGATATTGATGATTCTAAGTATTTTCCTAATAATACTGAGTTTGAAAATGCAAAAGGATTATTAGAAGCACTCAATGTTCCAAAAGATGATTTGAATCAAATAATTAAAATGATAAGTTGGGTTTCAGCATCAAAAAATGGAGATAATATTCCAGATGAGTGTAAAAAAAAACCATGGTTGCTATATCCCAGATACTCAGATAGATTAGAAGCATTGGGTGTGATTGGTGTAGAACGAACACTTGATTATACGCTTAAAAAACAACAACCTCTTTTTATTCCTCAACCACCCAAACCAAACATAACAATTGATGAAATTTATAAAACAATTGCAACAGATGAAAGATATAAATCATACAAAGGTAAAAGTTTAAGTATGATAGATCACTTTTATGATAAATTATTAAGATTAGGTAGTTATCCAATAAATAATGAATATTTTTATTTTGAATGTCGAAAAAGACAAAAACCATTAGAAGATATTGCGATAGAATTTGAGAGAACTGGAAGCATAGAAGAATCTCTTGTCAGAGAATATATTAAAAAAAATAAATCAATAAGTGTATGTTGTTCTTGTAACTCATATGCTTCTAATTATATATCTGAATAAAAAGTTGATTTATATATTTATTATCTAACATATATAAGATTCGTATTATATATCTTATAAATGTCGTTATTTAAATCTAAAAAAGTAGTTTCAGAACAACCAAAAAAAGATGATTATGAAAAATCTTTTAAAACTGAATCTGATAATCAAATAATAAAAAAGTCATTGTTTAGTTCAAAAAAAATTATCAATATAGAATATGATGATAAAGATACTCAAATAAAAAAAAAGTCATTTTTTAATTTGAAAAAATCAAACATAGATGATTTGGAACCAGTAATAGATTCTGTAAAACCCAAAAAATCATTTTTTAATTTGAAAAAATCAAATATAGATGATTTGGAACCAATCGTAGATTCAGAAAAACCAGTAATAGATTCTGCAAAACCCAAAAAATCATTTTTTAATTTAAAAAAATCAAATATAGATGATTTGGAACCAATCGTAGATTCAGAAAAACCCAAAAAATCATTTTTTAATTTGAAAAAATCAAACATAGATGATTTGGAACCAATCATAGATTCCGTAAAACCCAAAAAA
>Ga0209597_1000284_pt1 | contig 33699 bp, 34 predicted proteins | sample M_140625_MF_Meta_FD_187316 | JGI IMG/M metagenome (GOLD analysis project Ga0209597, IMG submission 187316) | Freshwater microbial communities from Lake Montjoie, Canada to study carbon cycling - M_140625_MF_MetaG (SPAdes) (version 2) | ecosystem: Environmental > Aquatic > Freshwater > Lake... | reverse complement strand
TACTGGACAAATTATCGATTTTAAAATCATTAATAATAATCAGTACCAATTAGAGTATTCAAAAGATGGAGCAATAGTAACAAAAACAGGTAATTTTGGTGAAGATTTGATCGATACTGATTTTAATTTTAATATAAAATGGTCTAGTTTTTTTATTCCAACTAACATATCAAATTACAAAGTTATTTTTTATCAATTTAAACTAAATTCTAAAGAAGAAATAATTCAGAGATTAAGAAGTGAATTAATTGTTGAAAATCCAGAGTTTACAAATATTTTAACTTTAAAATTAACAGATGTTATTCCCGAAAGAGCGGTGTTGATTTTAGATACCCTTTGCAATATCTATTCCGAGAGTAAGTTAAAAAGCCGTTTTGATATTAATGATAGAACTATTGAATACATTGACAAGCAGTCAAATGAATTGTTATTTTCTTTAAAAAGTATCCAAGATACAATGGCTAATTATAAACAAAAAAAATCTATTATTAATTTAGATTGGCAGCAAACTGATTTTTTATCTAAAATTAGTCAATATGATGGTCAGCGCTCTCAGCTTCAACTTCAGTTAAATGGGCTTAATGATTTAGAAAAATATATCATAGAGGATAAGGATCCCGTTTTTTTACCCCCCAATGCCTACATCATCGAAAAAGCAGGTTTCCTTAATCAAGCCATTACCGAATTGTACACTAAACAATTGGAATTAAATCGCTTGTTAAGCTCAGCAAAAGATGATAATCCCTCGGTTAAAGATTTAAAAGGTTCTTTAAAAAGAGTTAAGCAAGATTTACTTGTATACATCAATAATACGCGTAAAGCAGTAAAGCAGCAATCTGATAATGTAAATGCTGAGATTGTAAAATATATTTCTCAAGCAAAGCAAATTCCTTCTGAGCAACAGGATGTTATTAATATTCAAAGAAGGACGGCAGTTAACGAGAAGCTTTACGAATATTTATTAGAGAAAAAAGCGAGCACCAAAATAGCCAAGGCCTCAATTGTGTCAGATGTTAAAATTGTTGAAAAACCAAGATCCTTGGGTGTTTCAACTCCAGATAAACCTAAATTAAAAAAACAATTTTTAAGCACCGGCATCTTATTTTCATTACTAATTATTTTTACACGATCTTTATTTTATCAAAAAATAAAAACAGTAGATCATTTAAAAGATTTAACTGATTTACCTTTGATAGGTGTTTTGCCCTATGTCAAAAATGTCGATAATGAAAGCATTGTAGTTGATCAAAGTCCTAATTCTGTTATTGCAGAATCTTTTCGAAATTTTCGAACTAATTTGCAGTACGCCAATGTTGGCTTAAATAATAAAAGTTTTATAGTAACTTCTTTTATGCCCGGTGAGGGAAAAACATTTACCTCTGTAAATTTAGCAACTGTATTAGCTAAGTCAGGAAAAAAAACAGTGATATTAGAGTTAGATTTGCATAAACCACGTGTTTATAAAAGATTTGGTTTAGCGCCTCAGTTAAGTGGTATTACCACTTACATAAACGGCGATAGTTCTTATGAAGATCTTATTTCAAAAACTCATATTCCAAATTTATATTGCATGTATTCTGGACCTGTACCTCCAAATCCTTCAGAATTGGTGCTCTCAGAAAAAATGAAAAAATTGATTTCTAAAGCAAAAGAAGATTTTGATTTTGTTGTAATAGATACTCCGCCAGCAGGTTTATTATCAGACTCTGTCTATTTAATCGAACAAGTAGACTCTTCAATTTTTGTTTTAAATGCAAATTCGAGCACGAAAAAAGTAATTACTTTTTTAGAAAGTATTATCGAAGATAATAACATACAAAATGTTTTATTAATTCTAAACGGAGTTGAGCTTAGTAAAAATAAGTATTATTATTCAGGCTATGGCTATAGTTATGGTTATGGTTATGGTTATGGTTATGGTTACGGTAAAGGGTATAAAAAAACCTAAGTCTTATAATTTTTTATGTTATTAATTATGAGGTGTTTATATTTATTTCGAATTTCTTTTGCGACATTTTTCTAGCTTACTTTTGCTTTTTCAAAGTATTTTAACCAAATTTGTTGTATTAAATGAGTAGTTTTATTACTCGAAATCATGATAGAAACGTTAATATCTTCAAAAACTAGAGTTAAGCTGCTGCTTAAATTTTTTTTAAATGCGAGCAATACGGCTTATTTAAGAAATTTAGAAGAGGAGTTTGGTGAGTCGACTAATGCAATTCGATTAGAATTAAATAAATTCGAAAAAGCTGGTTTTTTGGCTACCTCAAGTAATGGAAATAAAAAAATATTTACAGTTAATACCAAACACCCTTTATTTCCTGATATTAATCGCATCATCATGAAAATGACTGGTGTCGAATATGTTGTAGATTATATGTTGCAACGAATAGGTGATTTAGAAAAAGTGTATTTAGTTGGTAACATGAGTAAAGGAAAAGCCACACAAATTATTGATTTAGTTTTGGTGGGCGACAACCTCAATAAAACATTTTTAATTGAACAAATTGAAAAGGCCGAAAAAAAAATTGATAAAAAAATAAGGTACGTTCACTTTGGCACAAAAGAATTTAATTTATTAAGTATTCAAGAGCAGGGCATGCACCCCTTATTAATATGGAGCAAATAATATTAAATGTTTTTAATTAAAAGCGATTAAAGAAAAAGACATATGGTTTAAATTTTATCCAATTAAATTTAAACAGCTATCTCCAACTTAGTTACTGTGACTGAGGTGGCGAAGCTTTAAAAAAACACAACAAAAAACAAAATTTTATTAAAAATATATTTTTAAAATAAATTTATGCTGTACTATTTAAACCATAATTTAAGCCAATTTTTTTAGATTTTATTTAGTAAAAAAAATAATTTAATTTGAATTGGAAAGCTTTATATGTTGCCTCTCGAGCAGAAAAAAAAGTTTGTCTGCGTCTTATTAATATAGGGCTTGAGGCCTATGTGCCATTAAAAAAAGAAAAAAAACAATGGAGCGATAGAAAAAAAATTGTGATCAGCCCACTTATTAATGGATATGTTTTTGTAAAAACCAATGAAAAAAACAGAGACTTGGTTTTTAAATCACCTGGAGTAATTCAATACTTGAGATATAACGGACAGGATGCCATTGTTCGTGATGTTGAAATTGACATTTTAAAAAGTATAGAAGAAAAAGGGTACTACGCAGAAGCCAAGCCATCTGAAAAATTATTACCTGGACAAAGAACTCAAATTTTACACGGACCATTTAAAGGGATGACAGGTATTGTAGAGCATAAAGCCGGAAATGAACTTTATACCATTACTCTTGAAAGCATAGGCTATACACTAAAAATAAATTTGCCAATAGAATTACTTATTAAAAAATAAATCTTGATTATTTGTTAAGTTGAAATATTTAATTCAAATAATATGAATTTAATGAATCTAATCAATTTATTACCGGGAAATATAGGAACGTAAAAAAAAGTAATTAATAAAAAAATGAGTAATAACAAAGATTGGGATTTAATAGTAAAACCAAAATCATCCTGGTTTGAATTTAATTTCAAAGAAATATGCCGCTATCGCGATTTACTGTTTATGTTTGTAAAGCGTGATATTGTTTCTACCTATAAGCAAACCATATTGGGGCCGCTTTGGTTTTTTATTCAACCAATATTAACCGCTTTAACGTTCACTATTATTTTTGGAAACATTGCGAATTTAAGCACTGATGATAAACCCAAATTTTTATTTTATTTAGCTGGTACAACCTGTTGGAATTATTTTGCAGATTGTTTAAACAGCACATCAGGCACCTTTATTAATAATGCCGGTATTTTTGGTAAAGTTTATTTTCCACGTTTAATATCGCCGCTATCTGTTGTTATTAGTAGCGTGTTAAAGTTTTTAATTCAATTTTTACTTTTTATAGGTGTTTTTATTGTGATGTATTTTAACGACGCCAATTTGCAACCAAATAAATTGATGTTACTGATTCCTTTTTTAGTTTTACTAATGGGTGTTATGGGTTTGGGTCTTGGTATTATTGTTTCATCGTTCACTACCAAATACCGCGATTTACGATTTTTAATCAGTTTTGGTATTCAATTATTTATGTATATCACTCCAGTTATTTTGCCCTTATCTCAATTTAAAGGCCTTATGAAAAAAGTGGTTGAGGCTAATCCTATGACACCCATTATAGAAACCTTTAAAGCCGCTTTTTTAGGTGTGCCAAAAGAGTATTCGATAAATGGATTGTTTTACACAACCATTTTTACTGTTGTGGTTTTTTGTTTAGCTATATTAATTTTTAATAAGGTCGAAAAATCTTTTATGGATACCGTTTAAAAGCAATGAGTAACACCGTTATAAAAGTAGAGAATTTAGGAAAGCAATACCGCTTAGGTGATATAGGAACCGGCACTATTAGCCATGATTTAAACCGATGGTGGGCAAGAGTGCGCGGAAAAGAAGATCCATTTTTAAAACTGGGCGAAGTAAATGATAGAACTCAAAAAGGAATCAGTGATTTTGTGTGGGCCTTAAAAGAGGTATCATTTGATGTGAACCAAGGTGATGTATTAGGAATTATCGGAAAAAATGGGGCAGGAAAATCAACCCTATTAAAAATATTATCACGGACTACTTCACCTACAACAGGCAGTTATAAAGTTAAAGGACGAATCGCATCATTGTTAGAAGTTGGTACTGGTTTTCATCCTGAGCTTTCGGGGCGAGAAAATATTTTTTTGAATGGCGCTATTTTGGGTATGACAAAATCTGAAATCAAATCGAAGTTTGATGAAATTGTTGATTTTAGTGGTGTAGAACGATATATTGATACGCCTGTAAAACGTTACAGTAGTGGTATGTATGTGCGCTTGGCATTTGGAGTTGCAGCACATTTAGAATCTGAAATCTTAATTGTAGATGAAGTATTAGCAGTTGGTGATCAAGAATTTCAGGATAAATGCATTGGTAAAATGAAAAATGTAAGTAGTAATGGTAGAACTGTAATTTTTGTAAGCCATAATATGGGAGCAGTAAAACAGCTTTGTACAAGTGCCATGTTAATGCACAATGGCTCTATTACGGCTTCTGGGTCTACACAAAATATCATCAATACTTATTTTTCAAATGATGATAAATTATTAAATGATGGTATTGTTCCAAGAGATTTTAAGAGGGCTTACAATAATGGTCAAGGTTTCATAGATAAAGTAATTACTAAAAATAATACAAACCATATTAAATCAAATTTTTTCTTTAAGGAGCAGTTAAGCGTGAAATTAGAATTTGAATTATTAATTGATATACCTGATCTAATCATTTCTTTTTCGGTTAGTAATGATGAAATGCATAAAATTAGTTATTATGAATACCCTGAAAGTAGTGTGACTTCTTTAAATTTAAAAAAAGGAATGCACTCTATTGATTTTGTTTTTAGTGATAGTTTTTTACCAGGTAAGTATTTTTTAACACCTCACCTTTTTAAATACAATGGGGATACTATCGACTATATCGAAAGAGTTGGTCTATTTGAAGTGCAATCAGACTCTTTAGATGGCATGCATAATTACAAATGGCATGAAAAACACGGAAATTCATTTATGAAATTAGAAAATATAAATATACTATAACATGGAAATTAAAAATTCGAAAATACTTGTAATTGGCGGAGCTGGTTTTATTGGAAGCTTTGTGGTTTCTGAATTATTAAAACATGATGTTACTGAGGTTATTGTGTACGATAATTTTGCACGAGGAAAAAAAAGTCATTTAGAAGAATCTCTAAAAGATAAACGTTGTTCAATTTATCCAATAGGAGGAGATATCAGAGAAACTGATATTTTGAATACTGCTATGCAAGGTATGGATTATGTCATTTGTCTTTCGGCCATGTGGCTATTACATTGTAAAGACTATCCTCGAACGGCATTTGATGTTAATATAGCAGGTACTTTTAATGTATTAGAAGCTTGTGTAAACAATAATATTAAAAAATTAATATGGTCATCTTCAGCTTCTGTTTATGGAGATGCGGTTCAATTACCAATGACAGAGGAACACCCATTTAATAATAAAAATTTTTATGGCGCCACTAAAATTGCAGGCGAAGCAATGTCAACTGCCTTTAATGATAGATTCGGTTTAAAAGTTATTGGCCTTCGTTACATGAATGTATATGGCCCTCATCAGGATCAAACAGCAGCATATACAGGTGTTGTTCCAATTATGTTGAATAAAATTGATGCTAATGAAGCTCCGGTTATTAATGGCGATGGCACACAGGCTTACGATTTTATTTATGTAGAAGATGTGGCTCGTTGCAATGTGCAAGCTTTAATATCTGATACAGATTATGGTTTTTATAATGTTGGAACTGAGGTGCAAACTTCCATTAAAGAATTGTGTGATTTAATTTTAGAATTAAAAAAATCAGAATTAAAGGTAACCTATAAACCATACACAGCTGATGATGCAAGATCATTAGTTCAAAATAGAATTGGTTCGACAGTAAAAGCAGAAAAAGAATTAGGTTTCAAATACAAATATAATTTAACAGAAGGTTTGCTTAAATTAATTGAGTGGAGAGATAATTGTAAATCTTAATAATTAAAAAATGGAAACTACAACAAAACGAATTATTCAAATTTCTCAGCCTATGATGGGGCAAGAAGAATGGGAAGCATTAAAAGAACCAATATTTTCTGGTTGGCTAACTCAAGGGCCAAAGGTTGCTGAGTTGCAAAAACTATTCGGAGAAAGACATCAGGTTAAACATACCTTAGCAGTAAGTAATTGCACAACTGCCCTGCATTTAGCACTTTTAGCAGTTGGTGTGAAGCCAGGAGATGAAGTTATTGTACCAGCTTTTACATGGGTAAGTACAGCTAACGCTGTTGTGTATTGCAATGCAACTCCAATTTTTGTGGATGTTGATCCGGTAACTTTTAATATCGATATTTCTAAAATTAAAGAAAAAATCACTTCAAAAACGACTGCAATTATACCTGTTCACTTATTTGGTTTATGTGCTGATATCAATGCAATCAAAGAACAATTTCCTACATTAAAAATAGTTGAAGATGCTGCCTGTGCAGCAGGTTCTTCATTACAAGGTAAACCAGCTGGTAGCTTGGGCGATATTGGTTGTTTTTCATTGCATCCACGTAAATCAGTTACAACAGGCGAAGGTGGTATGATAACTTCTGATAATGATGAAATGATGGCTCATATTGATATGATGAGGAATCACGGAGCTTCTATTAGTGAAGAGCAACGCCATAAAGGACCAAAACCCTATATTTTACCTGATTTTGATATAGTTGGATTTAATTACCGTATGACTGATTTGCAAGGCGCAGTTGGTGTTGTACAAATAAAAAAACTAGATACGTTTATTGATGAACGTCAAAAATGGGCGGATTTTTACACAAAAGAATTAGCTAATATTCCTTGGCTTCGTAGTCCGCAAGTTCCTTATGGTTATAAACATGGATGGCAAAGTTATGTTTTGTTTATTGACGAAACAAAATCGCCCATGAAACGAAACGATATCATGGAATACTTGCAACAGCAGGGCATTAGTACACGACCAGGAACACACGCTGTCCATATGCTTGGTTATTATGCTAAAACTTATAACATAAAGCCACATGATTATATGGGCGCTTTTCAATGTAATGAGTATTCAATGTCTATTCCACTTCATAACAAAATGAATGAAGAAGATTTTAAATATGTAGTTGAAAAAATTAAATCAATCAAATAATGAATACTGAAGAGCTACAGCAATTGTTTTCAGTTCCAGTAATTTTTGATAAAAATATTGCTATAACAAGCAATGCTTCTGAGCATATTAATCAAAGCCAAACCAATGATTCATTTTCTGAAAAATGGGTAAAATTGGATAAAGAAAGCAGTACGAGTGAATTAGAAATCTTTCAAAAAAACTGGTTGTTAGATTTATATGGATTTAAAACAGTTGAAGGATTAAGGGAATTTTTAAAAGATAAAAAGGTTATTATTGATGCAGGATGCGGCCTTGGTTATAAAAGTGCATGGTTGGCTGAGTTAGCACCTCATGCAACTGTTTTTGGGATTGATTTTTCAGATGCAGCTCACATAGCGGCTAAGCGTTATGAAGAAATTCCAAATGTGTTTTTCTTTAAAGGGGATATCGCAAACTTGCCTTTTAAAAAAGAAAGTTTGGATTTTATATTATGTGATCAAGTGATTCATCACACAGAAAATCCTCAACAAACCTATACACATTTAGCTTCATTATTAACTCCAAATGGTAAGTTTGCTTGTTATGTTTATGCAAAAAAAGCAATACCAAGAGAATTATTGGATGATTATTTTAGAACAGCAACCCATTCATTATCTCATGAAGAAATGTGGAAGTTCTCTGACCAATTAACAGAATTAGGAAAAACTTTATCAGAATTAAATGTAAAATTCACTTCACCTGATATTCCTGCTTTAGGAATCAAAGGTGGTGAGTATGATATTCAACGATTTATTTATTGGAATTTTTTAAAATGTTTTTATCATCCAAAATGGACAAAAACTGAAAACGACTCTTGTAATTTTGATTGGTATTCGCCTAGTAATGCAGAAAGATTTTCTCCAGAAGAATACAAACAATGGGCTTATGTTTTAAATTTAAAAATTGATTTTTTTAGAAGTGAAGAAGCAGCACATACGTCAATAGTTTCAAAATAAGATGTGTGGCATTACTGGCATAATTAATTTGAATCAAAACAGAATTGATGAATCAATTATTTCATCAATGACTGATTCTATAGCACACCGTGGCCCTGATGGACGTAGTGTTTTTGTGGATGGAAATATTGCTTTTGGACATCGTCGTTTATCTATTTTAGATGTTTCGGAAAAAGGTGCCCAGCCAATGCATTCTAAAACTAAAAACTGGACTATCATTTTTAATGGTTGTATTTATAATTTTAAAGAGCTGCGGCAAGAACTCATCAACAAAGGTTCTACTTTTATATCTACAACTGATACAGAGGTAATTGTAGAAGGTTTAGAGACTTACGGCATTAATTTTTTTGAACGATTAAATGGAATGTTTGCAATTGGTGCCTATAACCATAGTAATCGCAAAGTATATTTAAGCAGAGATAAATTTGGAATAAAGCCTTTGTATTATTGGCATAACGAAAATACATTTTTATTTTCCTCAGAAATAAAAGCATTTATAAAACATCCTGATTTTAAAGTTGAAGTTGATTTAAGTTCATTAAATGAATACTTTACGTTTCAAAATTTATTTTCGTTCCGAACTTTATTTAAAGGTGTTGCCATGATTCCTCCGGCAAATACTATTGAGATTGGAAAAGATTTTAAACAAGTAACACATAATAGTTGGTGGGATTATGATTTTTCAAAAACTGAAGAATCAATGACTTTTGAAGATGCTAAAGATGAGACATTGCGTTTATTCCAACAAGCGGTTAAACGACAAATGGTGTCAGATGTTCCTGTAGGTGCTTATTTATCTGGAGGGATGGATAGTGGCGCTATAACCGCTGTTGCTTCAAAAATGATACCACGTATGGCTACATTTACGTGTGGTTTTGATATGAGTAGTGTTACCGGTGTGGAGGCTAATTATGATGAACGCCGGGATGCGGAATTAATGGCAAATGCATTTAAAACTGAGCATTACGAGCAAGTCATAAATGCTGGTGATTTAGGTTGGAGCTTACCAAAAGTAGTTTATCATCTCGAGGATTTAAAAGTTGGGATGAGTTATCCTAATTATTACATATCTCGACTAGCTTCTAAATTTGTAAAAGTTTGTTTGCAAGGCACTGGTGGTGATGAATTATATGGTGGTTATCCATGGAGATATTACAGAGTCTTTAATTCTTTGAATCAGAAAGAATTCTTTAATCAATACTATGGCTTTTGGCAACGATTAGTTCCTGACGGACAAAAGCAGGAATTATTTACTGAATCAGTTTTTACAAAAATTGATATTAATGAGCCACGTGAAATATTTGAACGTGTGTTTACTTTTAATAATAAATTACAATACGACACGCCTGAACAACATATCAATAACTCGCTTTATTTCGAAATAAAAACTTTTTTACCAAGTTTGTTTTTGGTTGGAGATAAATTAAGTATGGCAAATGGATTAGAAGAACGTTTCCCTTTTATGGATAATGATTTAGTAGATTTTGCACAACGCATACCTGTAAAACATAAGTTAGGAAATTTAACGACTGAAATAAATAGAATAAATGAGAACGATAGTTCTAAGTTGAAGCAAACAGCAAGTTATCGAAATTTTGATGATGGAAAAAATGTTTTGAGAAAAGCTATGACCAGTTTTATGCCTGAAAGTATTTTGAATCGTAAAAAACAAGGATTTAGTGCGCCTGACGAAAGCTGGTACCGTGGAGAAAATGCAGATTATGTAAAAGAGTTATTATTAGGTAAAAAAAACATTTCCTCCGAATTTATTAATCCTGATTACGTCAAAAAGATTGTGAACGAGCATATTAACGATCATATAAATCATCGCTTATTAATTTGGAGTTTTATGAATTTTGAATGGTGGTGCAGAATCTTTTTAAATGGCGAAAAGATTAATTGATTCTAATTAGTACATGCGTAGCAAAAACAACTAAATAAAATAAAAACAACTAAAACAATGGAAAGTAAGTCAGAGAAAATCAAAAACTTTTGGCTCGATGCGGGCAAAGTTGAACTAGATTCAGATGGGTTAAAACCAACAGCAAGAGACCCGTATATGCAATTGATAAACGAATACCACATCGAAAACAGACTCGATCTAGGTGATAATGTCCTGGATGTTGGTTGCGGTGAAGGAACTTCGACAATTCGATTTGCAAAGTCGTGTAAGAAAATAACTGGAGTTGACTATTCTCCGACATTAATAGAACAAGCAAAAGCAAGAAAATCCGGTATAGATTTTAAAGTAAACGATGTTTTGGAATTAGATAAAGTATATCCTACGCCACAATTTGACGCTGTTATCAGTATCCGCTGTCTCATTAATATTCCTGAAAAAGAATTGCAATATAAAGCGTTAGAAAAAATGTTTAACGTATTAAAACCAGGAGGTTTATTATTTTTTAGTGAAGGATATCAAATAGGATGGGATATGTTAAATGTTTACAGACAAAGAAACAATCTGTCAATCATTAATGTTGTTGAATACAATAAGTTATTTGAAAATGTTGAGCTTGAAACTTTTTTGCGCACAAAAGGCACCATACGCGAGTACGTGGGTTTTGGCGATTATTTATTTGGTTCAAGAGTAACTCATCCTATGCTTACAAATGGAAAAGTTCTTCACGGTAGTCCAATAAACGAATTGTTTTATAAACAACACATAAGTACCGGTGTTTATCAAAAGTTTGATGAATGCAGTTATGCCGGGATATACGTTGTTCAAAAAAATAAATAATTTTCAATAAACATGAGTAACCAAAACATCCTAGTAGTAGAAAATCTATTTTCTGAACCAATTATTTTAAATCGAAATTTAATTTCTTTTAAGAAAAATAATTCTGGTTTAGAAAGCAATCAGGAACAAGAAGAGGCCTGCTATTCCGGGCGTTTTAAGAAATTGTTGATAGTTAAATAAATGGAGCCAACAAAAAAAAGAAGTTTAGAAGCTGGATACAAGATATGCGCAAAATGTATTTACGATTCAAGTGTTCCTCAAATTGTTTTCGATGAAATTGGTATTTGTAATTATTGTAAGATGGTTGATACTCTTGTTGACGAATACCAAACTGGTTTACCAGGCGGACGAGAAAAATTGAATGTGATAGTTCAAGAAATAAAAAAATCAGGGAAAAATAGAAAATATGATTGCGTTATAGGTTTAAGTGGTGGTACGGACTCTTCTTACTTAATGTATTGGGCTATAGAAAATAAGCTTCGTCCTTTAGCCGTGCACTACGACAATACTTATAATACTGCTATTGCTACCGAAAATATTCATAAGTTAACAAAAAAGCTTGGAATTGACTTATATACTCACGTTCTTGATAACAAAGAAATGGATGATATATACCAGTCGTTCTTTGCAGCCAACGTACCTGAAATTGACGCTGCGACGGACCTCGGGATTGCTGAAATTTTATACAGGATTGCTTCAAAATACGGAGTAAGTTATATTATCGAGGGGCATTCATTTATTGAAGAGGGAATTACTCCACTTGGAAAAAATTATTTTGACGGTAAGTATATTTCTTCTATACACAGAAAATTTGGTAAGTTGAAAATGAAGACTTACCCACTAATGACTTTTTCGAAGTTCATAAAATGGATACTCTTTAAGCGAATAAAAAAAATTCGCCCTTTTTGGTATATGAACTATTCTAAATCCGAAGCAAAGGGTTTTCTAGAAAAGGAATTTGGCTGGCAATATTATGGCGGACATCATTTAGAAAATCGAATGGCAGCATTTAGCCATAGTGTTTATTTCCCACAAAAATTTGATATCGACTATCGCAATAATACTTTGTCTGCATTGGTAAGAACTGGAAAGAAGAATCGAGAGGAAGCTATTAAAGAATATTATGAAACTCCACCATACGTTGAACTCGATTTAGTAGAATATGTTAAGAAGAGAATGGGATATAGTGACTCGGAATTTGATGCAGTTTTAAAAGCAAAACCAAAATATTGGTATGAATACCCTACCTACAAAAAACGTTTTGAACGGTTAAGACCTTTATTTGCTATACTATATAAATCTAATTTAGTGCCAAAGAGTTTTTATATGAAATATTGTTTTCCCGTAAATTATACCAAATGATTACAATTATTAATTACGGCATGGGCAATCTGGGTTCAGTACAAAATATGCTGAAACGGATAGGTGTTGCAACTAAGATCACTTCTGATATAAAGGAAATTGAACAAGCCGAAAAAATATTACTACCGGGTGTTGGTGCATTCGACGCTGCAGTTAGAAAAATAGACGAGTATAATTTAAGACCAGTATTAAACTATAAAGCATTGGAGCAAAAAGTACCTTTCCTTGGTATTTGTTTAGGGATGCAATTATTAACTAGAAGTAGCGAGGAAGGCGAATTAAAAGGTTTGGATCTTATTCCTGCGCAAACCATCAAATTTAAATTTGAGAACGATCCTTCCTTAAAGATCCCGCATATGGGTTGGAACTTTGTGAAGCAAAATAATCCAAGCAAATTAACCGAAGGATTTACGGAAGATTATCGCTTTTACTTTGTGCATTCGTATAAAGTAGTTTGCGATAACAACGAGAATTCTATTCTCAAAACCAATCACGGTGGTGAATTTGATTCCGCCATTCAAAAAGAGAATATCTTCGGAGCCCAGTTTCATCCTGAAAAAAGTCATAAGTATGGAATGCATCTTCTAACCAATTTTTCAAAGATCTAATGCTTCTTACCAGATATATCCCTTGTTTATTATTAAAAGGAGCCGGCCTGGTTAAAACAGTAAAATTCAAGAACCCAAAATATGTGGGCGACCCTATAAACACAGTTCGTATTTTTAATGAAAAAGAAGTTGATGAATTAATTTTTTTAGATATTGAAGCTTCACCAAAAAATAGTGAACCTAACTATAAGCTTTTGGCGGAAATAGCAAACGAATGTTTTATGCCATTAGCTTACGGCGGTGGAATTAAAACATTTGAACAAGCGCAAAAAATATTTAATATTGGTATTGAGAAAGTAGCGATAAACACAGCCTCCCATTCAAATTTAAATTTAATTACTCAAATAGCCACTGTTTATGGAACACAAGCAGTAATTGGGGTGATAGATGTGAAGAAGAATTTTTTTGGTAAAAATCAACTAGTTTCAAATTCGGCAAATACCAAACATAAAGTTACGATTGAAGAATGGATTAAAAAATTAGAAGAGGCTGGTGTGGGTGAACTATTAATTACAAGTGTTGATAACGAAGGCACATGGAAGGGATTAGACTTAGACTTGATAAAAATGGTAACATCAATTTCTAAAGTGCCGGTTATCGCACATGGCGGGGTTGGGAACGAACAACATATTATTGATGGCATAAAAATAGGGAAAGCTAATGCTGTTGCTGTCGGTAGTTTAGTGGTGTATCAAAAGCAAGGCATGGGTGTTTTAATTAATTATCCGAATAAAAAATTGTAGAAAATATATTATGAATCAGCCATTTAAATTTACATTCGAAAATATTAAGAATGAATATCAACAGGTAATAAATTTGGATTATCAATTTATTACTTGCCAAGAATATGTTTCCTTGAAAAAAGAAAATAAATTAGCGAGAAAAACTGTTGTAAATAGAGTTGATATAGATTTTTCAGTTAGAAAAAGCCTTAGACTCATTGAAATATTTAATGAATTAAATATAAAAGCGAGTTTTTTTTTAAGACTTCATGCACCTGAATACAATCCATTCTCGTTTGAAAATTACAAAATCATAAAATATCTAATTGAAAGTGGACATGAACTGGGTTATCACTCCGAGGTAATTGATCAGTCTGTTATTTGGAATGAAGATGCTAAGGAATGTTTATTAAGAGACATTAAGGTTATAAACGAAATGTTTAATGTCAATATTAAAGGAGTTGCGTCGCATGGAGGAATGACAGGATTAAACAATCTTGATTTTTGGAAAGATAGAAAGCCGAGTGATTTAGGTTTATTATATGAGGCTTATGATCACCAGCCGAGTTTTAATTTATTTCAGGAAGCTTTTTATGTTAGTGACAGCGAATGGACTCGATGGAAATGTTACAATAAAGGTAAGTTAATAGAAGGCGACCGAAGAACTTTTGCTGAGCATGCAAAGGACGGTCATTCGTTGATTAATATTTTAATTCATCCTGATACTTATTACGATGCTCATTTTTATGATAATGAAAAATAGTTTACGAATGCATTACCTCAAAAAGCTTTATTGATTTGATGGTTATCATACATCAGCCGGATTTTATACCTTGGATGGGATTGTTTCATAAAATAATGAGTGCTCAGCAAGTTATTATTTTTGATTCAGTACAAATATCAAGTGGTAAAAGTTATAGCTCCAGAGTTAAAATACTACTTAACGGGCAGGAATATTGGATGTCTATTCCGATTAAAAGAAGCGGAAATTTTGGACAGAAAATCTTTGAAGTAGAAATACTTGATTTTAAAATAAATTGGAAAAAAAATTTAGGTACCATAAAACAGGCTTATGCTAAAACGAATCACTTTACTGAGATATATCAATATTTAGAAGAATTTTTAAATCAGGACTATCAATTTTTATCTCAATTTAACCAGGCGTTTATGGAAAAAACAACCGTTAAGTTAGGAGGAAAAGACATTCAGTTTTTGAATTCTTCTCATAAACCCGAGCTTGTAGCTTCTGAATCTAAAAGGACTGATTATATTATAGAAACGTGCAAGGTATTTGATGTAAAAGACTATATCTCCGGTGTAGGATGTTTAACTTTTTTGGAAGAAGAGAAATTTAAAGAAAATGTTATCAACATTACATTTCAAGATTTTAATCATCCCGTATATAAACAATATAGATCGGAAATATTTGTGCCCGGACTTTCAATAATTGATTCCCTGATGAATATAGGCTTCGAAGAAACGTCCAAGTTAATTGCAAAATGAAAATAGCATGTATCGGAAATATGAATAACAACATGTTTTGTATTGTTAGATATTTAAGAGATATGGGTTACGATGCTAATTTATTTTTATTGCATGAGCAAGATGTATTCATCCCTTCAGCAGATTCTTTTAATGATGATTATTTAGCTTATACACATCAACTCGACTGGTATGACATTTGGCATTGGAATATTTCTGCTAAAAAAATAAAAAAAGATTTAGATGGATTCAACTTTATTATGGCTTGTGATCAGGCGCCAGCATTTCTTGGTAAAGCTAACATTCATATCGACTTATTGGTTGTTGCAGGTAGCGAAATTTATCAATGGCCTTTTTATAATATTCCGCGAAGATTTCCAAAAAAAAGTGATTTAGGTAATTATTATTTTACATATTGTTTTCGAAAAGCGGTTAGAAATTCATCTTACATAAATTTTCCTTTAGGTAATAAACTTCACGAAGAAAAATATAAAAAGTTAAACCCAAAAGCTCAACGTATAATAACAAATGCACCTTTTTTATATATCACACAATACTCTAAAAATTATTTTAAACAATCTGAATATTTCGAAGAAATTGAGAATATTCGTAAAAGTTACGATTTTATAATAATACAACATTGTCGTCAAAGTTGGTTTTCTGTTTCAAAAACCAAAAAAAGCCATTTCCTTGCAAACAAAGCAAATGATATTTTAATAAAAGGTTTTGCTGATTTTTTATCTAAAGTAGATCATAAAAGGAAGAACTTATTAATTCTTTTCGAATATGGAGTGGATGTAGTTGCGTCAAAGAAACTAATTGAGGAACTTGGAATACAGAGTTATGTTAAGTGGTTGCCAAAAATGTATAGGAAAGACTTAATGATTTGGTTGCAAATTGCTGATTTGGGTGTGGGAGAACTTGGAGACAGCTGGTTTTCTTACGGGGCAGTTTACGAATTTTTAAGTCTTAAAATCCCTTTTATTGGAAACAGGAACGATGAAGACTTCAAACATCTGGAAAGCGGTTTATATCCAATGATAAGTGCCCCTTCTATTGAAAAGATGAGCGCAACATTTTTAGATTATAAAAATAGGCCTGAGTATTATAAGGAAATGGGAATTGAAGCTTTTGGATGGTTTAATAAATACGCTATAGAAAAACCACTTGATGTTTATAAAAAAATGCTTGAAGAAAAAAGTAACTTTTTAAAATTATTAATTAATTGAATTAAGTTTTACATTGGCACTGATTAATACAACAGTGTTATTATTTTAAAAATTATCATGGAAAAAGAACAATTATTTAATAATGAGGAGAGTTTATCGAGACACAAGAAAAACCACCTTAATGAAATTGACAATCTTATTCATGGAAAAAATTGTTTTATTGGAGAAGGGGTTAGTATGACCAATGTGGAAATTGGAGACCAGGTTTGGATAAATAAATTTGCAACAATATTCAGTAGTTCAGATAATAAAATAAGTATTGGCTCTGATTGTTATATAGGGCCATATGTATGGATAGAAGGACATGGGGGTATAGAAATTGGAAATTCTGTTCATATTGCTGGCCCAGGAACTAATTTACACACACATTCGGGCATGAAAATGGCCCTTAACGGAGAGCATTTGGGCAATCCTGGCTATGAACCCGAAATTGAAAAATCATATTATTACGAAGCCACAATACGAATAGGAAATAATGTATGGATAGGGCCTAATTGCTCTATTTCGCCGGGAGTAATTATCCAGGATTATGTGGTAGTAATGCCAAATACACTTGTTATGTCTGGAATTATAGAATCATTTTCACTTGTAAGCGGCAACGGACATATTGAAAAAAAATCTGATTTCGTGAAATCGCTATTAAAAAAGAAATACCCATAATAGTTCTTAGAAAGTATGCTTTTTAATTCACTTTCCTTTTTAATATTTTTTCCGGTTATTACTTTGTTGTTTTTTTTATTGCCACATAAGTTTCGATGGATACTGTTATTGCTTGCAAGTTCTTTTTTTTATATGTTCTTTAAGCCCATATACATTTTGATTTTATTTGGCACCATTTTAATTGATTATTATGCGGGAATTAAAATTGAGGAAGGCAGAGACAAGAAAAAAAAGAAATTATTTCTTGTAATAAGTATAATTGCCAATTTAGGTGTGCTTGCAGTTTTTAAATATTTTGATTTTATAAATCAAAATATTACAGACTTATTGGTTGAGTGCGGATTCAAAAATCCAATCCCATTTCTGAATATTTTATTACCTGTTGGGCTTTCCTTTCATACTTTTCAGGCAATGAGCTATACTATCGAAGTTTATAGAGGAAATCAGAAATCAGAAAGACATTTTGGTATATATGCTTTATATGTTATGTTTTATCCTCAGCTGGTGGCTGGTCCAATAGAAAGACCTCAAAATATTATTCATCAGTTTAAGGAGCCAAAACGGTTTGAATACTCTAATGTTTCTGACGGCCTTAAACTTATGATTTTTGGATTTTTTAAGAAGCTAGTGATTGCAGATAATTTAGCTGTTGGTGTTGATGAAGTTTATAATCATCTTCAATTATATCATGGTTTGGCCTTGGCTACAGCAACCTTTTTTTTTGCAATACAAATTTATTGCGATTTTTCGGGGTATTCTGATATTGCTTTAGGGTCGGCTAAGGTTATGGGGTTTAAACTAATGTCAAATTTTGACAGGCCATATTCTTCAGGATCTATTTCAGAATTTTGGAGTAGGTGGCATATCTCTCTTTCCTCCTGGTTTAAAGATTATTTATACATTTCTTTAGGAGGAAACAGAGTTAAAATTTCAAGATTGTATTTTAATTTGTTTGTTGTTTTTCTTGTGAGTGGGCTTTGGCATGGTGCCAGTTGGACTTTTGTTATTTGGGGAGCCTTGCATGGATTTTATCTTATTTTTGCTTTAATTACTAAAGAATTAGGGCTTAAAATCAAATTTTTTTTTAAACGATACCAAGTTTTATTTTTACTTAACAGTTTTAATATAATTGCAGTTTTTATATTAGTTTCGTTTGCCTGGATTTTTTTTAGAGCTAAAACACTTCAAGATGCATTATATGTTATTAAAAATTTATTAGATATAAAAGCAATCGACATAAAGAGAGATTTATATCTAAATCAGGGGCAGGATTTTTTTATCATTTCATTTTTAATGATTGGCTTTATGGAGCTTATTCAATTTTTAGAGAGTAGAAAAAATAGTTTATTATTTAATAATCCTTCATTAATAATTCGTTGGAGTTTTTGCACCCTTCTTGTTTTTATGATTTGCGTTTTTGGGATCTATCATCAAAATTCTGAATTTATTTATTTTCAGTTTTAATGGCAAAGTTTGTATTGAAATTTATTTTATTCTTATCTATTATTTTTATAATCCTAAAATTAATGGACAAATATTATACAAATTATGCATTGAAACACAAAAACGTTTGTGAAAAATCAGATTGGGCTCTCAATCATAAAAATCAAACATTTGATTTTGCTTTTATAGGTAATTCAAGGGTTATGAATATGGTTGACATTAATAGTATAGAGAAAAGAATAGATAAAACGGGAATTAATTTAGGATTAATAGGTGCTAATTACGCAGAAAGTTTTATACTATTAGATCAATTTTTAAAGAATGGGAACAAAATTAAAAATTTAATTATCCAAATAGATATGCATAGTCTTAATTCCAATAAAGAATTATTATATCCATTACATTATTATAACTACATTCATTTATTGGCAGACTCTTCAGTTAGCAAAATCTTTAAGGATAATATGAACAGCTATAAATTTATTTTATGGAAATATTTGCCTTTTATACGTTATATGGAGTTTAGCCAAAAGTATAGGTTATATAAAATGGTGAAGGGCGGCTTTGAATGTAAAACTAATGATAAATATGACTCTACTAAAGGTGGTGATATTGTAACGAATGGAGTCTTAAATGAGAATGAAAAGTATAATTATCTTTACTGGTCTATTAATGAAAATGATGAGAAATATTTAATGAATTTAATAACTTTTGCAAAGTTAAAAGGTATAAACTCCATATTATTTACAGCGCCGATTTATTACAAATATGTTAATTATCAATTAAATTACAGTAACATATTGAAAAAAGTAATTGTAAAAACTAATAAGCTCGGGGTTCGTTACTTTGATTTTAGCAAGATTCATGATTTGTGTGCAAACCGCAATGATTTTAATGACAATATACATATGAATATTCGGGGTGTTGTAAAATTGACAAAAATCCTTTCAGATAGTATTGGCCCATATTTAAAGTAAAGTGAACTGGGAGATGGTTTGGGAATAAATAACTTATCAGATTAGCTAACATTAAATGACAATAGATACGTTCCAAAATTTTTAAATTAAATAAATAAAAAAAATAGAATAAAGTATATGGAAACAACTGAAATACTCGGCCAGGTAAACATTATTTTTAAAGAAGTTTTAGATAACCAAGAGCTTGTAATCAATCAAGAGACTTCTGCAAACGATGTTGATGATTGGGATTCATTAACTCATATCCAATTAATTGTAGCAATTGAAAAATATTTTAAGATACGGTTTAAAGCAAATGAAATACAGAGCTTTAAAAATGTGGGTGAAATGTGCTCATTTATTAAACTTAAATTAGAATAATTAATAAAATAATTTTTTCTAATTAAAACTTTGAATTTTTTTAAAAATTGATTATGGTTTTATGTCACAATTTGAAATAATAAAGAATTTTAACACAATAAAGAAAAATTTAAAAAAAAATTTCACTGATTTAAAAAAAATTAGGATTGGAATTGTTGGTGATTCTTCAACACAGCTTTTAAATCAGAGCATTCGTGGATATGGATTCGATGAAGATTACAACTTTGAGATCTATGAGGCCGATTATGATCAGTTAGACGGACAACTTTTGGATACATCTTCTGGTCTTTATAAATTTGCACCAGAGTTTGTTATTATTTTTGAGAGCTCACAAAAATTAGCTAAAAGATTTTATAAATCAGACAAAGCAAAGTTTTCAGAAATGCACATTGAAAAAGTAAACAATTATATTTCAAACATTTCAAAACATTTAAATTCTAAGATTATTTATTTTAATTTTCCTGAAGTTAATGATAGTATTTTTGGAAATTTTTCTAATAAGATAGAATACTCTTTTATTTACCAAACAAGGAAAATTAATTATGAATTAATGAACATTTGTATTCAGAATAAGAATCTTTTTATTTTAGATTATAGTATCATTAATGCACAATACGGTAAAAATTTTATAATAGATTCGAAAATTTATTACACCAATGATATGACCATTAGCTTGGATGCATTACCATTGATTGCAAAAAACATTACAGATATTATTGCGGCTCTAACGGGGAAATTTAAAAAGTGCATAATACTTGACCTTGACAATACCTTGTGGGGTGGTATAATTGGAGATGATGGCATAGAAAATATTCAAATAGGTGACTTGGGAATTGGTAAAGTTTTTACTGAATTACAAACTTGGATTAAACAACTAAAAGAACGTGGAATAGTTTTAGCCGTGTGTAGCAAAAATAATGAAGCTACAGCGAAAGACCCGTTTAAAAATCACCCAGACATGGTCATTAGACTTGAAGATATTGCTGTATTTGTTGCAAACTGGAATAATAAAGCAGATAATATTCGCTATATTCAAAGCATTTTAAATATAGGTTTTGATTCAATGGTATTTTTGGATGATAATCCTGCTGAAAGAGAAATAGTTAGAAAAAACTTACCACAAGTCTTGGTTCCAGAATTACCGGATGATCCTTCGCTATTTCTTGATTATTTACAAAAACTAAATTTATTTGAAACAGCTTCGTTTTCAAAAGAAGATTTAGAACGAACTAAATTATATCAGGATGAAGCAGGACGTTTTATGGTTCAAAAAAATTTTACCAATGAAGATGAATTTTTGGCTAGCTTGAGTATGAGCTCTGAAGTGAAAGAATTTAATAAATTTAACATACCTAGGGTTGCACAATTATCTCAGAGATCAAATCAATTTAATTTGCGGACAGTAAGATATAGCGAAGAAGACGTTGAACAAATTTCCCGCTCCGAAAAATATGCTACTTTTTCTTTTTCTTTAAAAGATAAATTTGGCGATATTGGAATAATTTGTATTATCATTCTTGAAAAACGAAAAGATTCTCTTTTTATTGAAACCTGGTTAATGAGTTGCAGGGTCCTTAAAAGAGGAATGGAGAATTTCACATTAAATACAATAGTAAAATATGCAAAAGAAAAAGGATATAATACTATTATAGGAGAGCATATTTTAACTTCAAAAAACGGTATGGTAGTAGATCATTTTAAAAATCTTGGATTTAGAAGCTCAGGTAATAAATGGGAACTTAAGGTAAATAATTACAAAGAGAAAAAATATCACATTAAAATAATATGAGCATATCACTTGGTAACAAATTCAAGCACTCTTTTAATATTAACCAGAGCATTTACTCGGGATTTATATCTTTATTTAAGGATAACAATTTGCTTCATACAAATATTGAGTATGCAAAGCTAAAAGGATTTAAAGGAGTGGTGATGCATGGAAATATATTGAATGGATTTTTATCTTATTTTATTGGGGAATGTTTACCAACAAAAGATGTGATTATACTTAGCCAACAAATTAATTATAATAAGCCTGTTTACTTAAATGATAATTTAGAATTTGAAGCAGAAGTGGTAGAAGTTTATGAATCAGTTAATGTAATAAAATTTAAATTTTTGTTTAAAAATAGTATTGGAACTATCGTTGCAAAGGGAAATTTTCAAATTGGTTTAACATGAATATATTAATTACTGGAGGAGCTTCTGGCTTTGGTGAATCAATCACAAAAAATTTAGCACGAAACAAAGCAAATAAAATTTACTTTACATACTGCAAATCATCAGAAAATGCAAAAAGAATAGAGTCTTCATTTACAAATACAAAAGGGATTTATTGTAATTTCAAAAACGCTGATTCAATCCAATCATTATTAGGTCAGATGGAAAGTCTTCATTTAGAAGTACTAGTAAACAACGCCCTAACGGGTATTAAAAAGGATTATTTTCATAAAATAGAAGCCGACGATTTTGTGCAAAGTTATATGACAAATATTTTACCGGTAATAAAAATCACGCAAAAAGCTATATTAATATTTAGAAAACAGAAGTCTGGAAAAATTATAACAATTATTTCTTCATACATATCAAATAAACCTGCAATAGGGCTAAGTGAGTATCTCGCACAGAAAAATTACCTTCTTTCATTAAGTAAGTCATGGGTTGTGGAAAATGCTAAATTCAATATAACTTCTAATTGTGTTTCTCCTGCTTTTATGCAAACACCGCTGAATGCTGATACGGATGAAAGAGTAATAGAAGAAATAATAAATAATCACCCGTTAAAGAGATTGTTAACAACAGATGAAGCAGCAGAATCAGTAAATTATTTTATAAATGCTCAAAAACATGTAAACGGAGTTAATATGATTATTAACTCTGCTTATGATATTGTATAACCTTAATAAAACTAATTACAGAGCTTCACAGCATTATATTCCAAACATTTTTCATAAATAAGAGATTGATTATTTATAATCAAAAATAAATAAGATAATGAAATTTTTAGTAATTCTTAGCAGTAAGATTTGTCTGTTCTCAATAAGAATAAAATTAGAAACCGAGACACTATGAAGCCTGATCTGATCATGCTAACTAATAATTATCCAAATTGTCCTTTAACTTCCGAAAGCTGGTTAGCAGATGAAATACAATTTTCTCACAATTGGTTTAATTCAGTTCAAATTATACCTAACTACGATTCAGGAAAGTATGTAAAACTACCTAAAAATTGTGAGGTGATAAATTGGAATCCACAGGCAAAATTACGATTGAATTTTAAAGAAAAATTAAAATGCATTAAAATTGTACTTTCAGATTTTACAAACTATTCTAATAAATTAATTTTTTTAAAATCTTTTAGGTACAATCTATCGCAAATAAAGTATTTACAATTGAAAGCCAATTCGATTCAAATTAAAAACAAAAGAGACCCTTCAAACACAATTTTATATGCTTATTGGTCAGATAATTTATTAACTACTGCTTGTTTATTAAAACAAAAATCGCATTTTTTTAGGATAGTTTCTAGAGCTCATGGATTCGATATTTTTGAAGATCAAAATAAGAATGGTGTGATTCCTTTTCGTAAATTTCAACTTAAAATTACCGATATAATGATTAGCGTTTCAAATGCAGGCCTTAAACATTTATCAGAAAAGCACGTAGATTTTAAGAGTAAATTTTCAACTAGTTACCTAGGTAATTTCGAATATGGTGAAAACCCTTTTTTCCTCACTAATAATTTTAGTATAGCAACTTGTTCTATTATTAGATCGATAAAAAGACTCGAATTAATGTCAGATATACTTCAAAATATAAAATTCAATTTAGTATGGCATGTTTTAGGGAATGGCCCAGATTTAATTAAATTGAAAGAGCGGGTAAAAAAGTTACCAAAAAATATTTCTGTTAACTTTTATGGGTTATTATCAGAAAAAGAAGTAATTAATTTTTATTGTTCAACTCCTGTAAATTTATTTTTAAGCTTAAGTTATTCCGAAGGTTTGCCTGTAAGTATGATGGAAGCTCTTAGTTTTGGAATCCCAATTATGAGTACTGATGTTGGTGGTTGTAGTGAAATTTGTAATGATAATACAGGCATTTTAATTCCAAAGGATTTTGATGCTAAAAAAGTGGCAGATAGAATAACTGAATTTAAAAATTCAAAAAAGAATAATCTTGAATTCAGAAATCAATGCAAAGATTATTGGAAAATAAATTTTAATGCTGAAACTAATTATTCTCATTTTTCAAAGGAAATAACCTGTATTTAGATAAATATTTTTAAAAAAATAAATTCGTATTTTTAAACTCTAATACTTTATAAATTCATGAATATAGCAATTATAGGTTATGGTTACTGGGGCCCAAATTTGGTAAGAAATTTTTCGCTAGTAAATAATTGTAAAGTTAAAATGGTTTCTGATTTCCGTCAGGATCGTTTAGTCATCGTTTCCAAAACATATCCAGGAATTAAAGTAAGTACTGATCCTGACGATATTTTATTATCAAAAGAAATTGATGCCGTTGTTATAGCAACACCAGTATTTACGCATTTTTCATTAGCAAAAAAAGCATTGGAAAATGGTAAACATGTACTCCTTGAAAAACCCATGACCTCAACCATTAAAGAGGCGGAGGAATTAATGAATCTCGCTAAACAGAAAGGCTTACTCTTAATGGTTGATCATACATTTTTGTATACCGGTGCAGTAATGAAAATGAAACAATTAATTAATGAGAAATCCATTGGTGAAATTCAGTACTTTGATTCTTCGAGAATTAATTTAGGCTTGTTTCAAATTGATGTGAATGTACTTTGGGATCTTGCCCCTCATGATATTTCAATATTATTACATTTAATTAATAAAATACCATATAGTGTAAATGCCACAGGGATTTCTCATACAAAAAACGGGATTGAGAATGTTGCCTATTTAACTATTAATTATTCAGAGAATTTCATTGCGCACTTTTCTTGTTCATGGACATCGCCTGTTAAATTAAGAACCATGTTAATAGGAGGGGATAAAAAAATGCTCGTATTTAATGATCTAGAGCCTTCTGAAAAAATCAGAATTTATGATACCGGGTATAATTATAAAACAGACGAAGAGAAAAATAGATTGATGGTAGATTATAGAACTGGAGATGTGTATATCCCAAAATTAGAGTCCAAGGAGGCTCTTTTTGGAATGGCAAGCGATTTTATTAATTCAATTATCAATAAAACTGAACCACTTTCGAATGCTCAATTGGGATTGGATGTTATTCAAATTTTAGAAGCATCTCAACAATCAATTAAAAATAACGGTAAAGAAATAATTTTATAATATGCAATTATTAAATATTGATGAACCTCGTAAATGCCTTGTTAATGTTAAAGTCGGTGACGGCGTTCGTATTTTTAATTTTGTAAATGCATACGGTTGTAGCATTGATGATAATTCAAAAGTAGGTGCCTTTGTTGAAATCCAAAAAGGATCTACGATTGGTAAGAATTGTAAAATATCTTCTCATACGTTTATATGCGAAGGTGTTCATATTGAAGATAATTGTTTTGTAGGTCATGGTGTGATGTTTACAAACGATTTATTTCCTCGAGCTACAAAACCTGATGGCTCTCCGCAATCTGAAACTGATTGGAAGTTGGTTGAAACATTTATTAAAAAAGGGGCTTCTATTGGGAGCAATGCCACCATATTGTGTGGTATAACAATTGGAGAAAACGCCATGGTTGGAGCAGGCTCTGTGGTAACCAAAGATGTTCCGGCTAATGCAGTTGTTGCTGGAAATCCTGCGAGAATTAAAGTTAAAAAATGAATATTTTAGGAATTTCAGCATACTATCACGATTCGGCAGCTGCCATCATTCAGGATGGAAAAATAATTGCAGCTGCTCAGGAAGAAAGATTTACAAGAAAAAAACACGACGCTGCTTTTCCTTCAAATGCTGTAAAATTTTGTCTCGAATATTCAGGAATTAATTTGCAACAATTAGATGCCATCGTTTTTTACGATAAGCCATTTTTAAAATTTGAGCGCCTCCTTGAAACTTATTATGCTTTTTCACCGAAGGGAATAAGATCTTTTCTTACTTCAATACCGGTATGGCTAAAGGAAAAAATGTTTTTAAAAAGATTAATTTACGAAGAGCTTGCAAAAATTGAAGACACCAATGTAAAAAAAATCAAACTACTTTTTCCAGAACATCATTTATCGCATGCAGCCAGTACGTACTATCCTTCACCGTTCACTGAATCTGCCATTCTTACAATTGACGGAGTAGGCGAGTGGGCAACTGCTTCCATTTGCCATGGGGTTAAGCAAGATATAACTATTTTAAAAGAATTAAAGTTTCCGCACTCTCTAGGATTACTTTACTCTGCTTTTACTTTTTTTCTAGGATTTAAAGTTAATTCGGGCGAATATAAATTGATGGGGTTGGCACCTTACGGAAACCCCGATTCGCAGGAAGTCAAAAATTATATTGATAAAATAAAGAGCACGCTTATAACTATTTATGACGACGGTTCTATTTGGTTAAACCAACAGTATTTTAGTTATGCTTCAGGACTTGAAATGACAAATTCGGAAAAGTGGGAGGAGCTTTTTGGATTTCCAAGAAGAAAATCCGAATCAGAACTCGAGCAGCACCATTGTAACCTCGGATTAGCTATTCAGGAAGTTACCGAAGGGGTTGTAATAAAAATGGCAAAAGAGGCAAAAAAAATTACCGGCAGTGATAATCTTTGTCTTGCTGGTGGGGTGGCGCTTAACTGTGTGGCCAATGGAAAACTTCAAAAAGCCGGAATTTTTAAAAATATTTATATTCAACCAGCCGCCGGAGATGCGGGCGGAGCTCCGGGAGCGGCTTTGGCAGCTTATCATATTTATTTTAAAAAAGAAATTAAAAAATCGGGTAATGCCGATGAAATGGAGGGCTCTTATCTGGGTCCCGAATTTTCGGATCTCGAAATTAAATTAATGTCAAAAAAATACAAAGCCTCTTACACTTATTATGAAAATTTTAATGAGTTGGCTCAAAAAGGCGCATCCATTCTTGCTGATGGAAATGTGGCTGGGTGGTTTCAAGGAAGAATGGAATTTGGGCCGCGTGCTTTAGGAAACAGAAGTATTTTAGGAGACGCCCGCAATGCAGAAATGCAAAAGAAATTAAATTTAAAAATAAAATACCGCGAAGGCTTCAGGCCTTTTGCGCCTTCAGTTTTAACCGAATGCTGCAAAGCTTATTTTGAAATGGAAGGAGATTCGCCTTATATGCTCCTTGTACATCCTGTGAAAAAAGAATTGAGAAAAAAATTACCCGAAAATTATAACGGCCTTAACTTACGCGATAAATTGTATTATTTGCGGTCGGAGTTACCAGCCATAACTCACATCGATTTTTCGGCAAGAATTCAGTCGGTTAGTAAAGAAACCAACAACCGGTTCTGGAATTTAATAAATGAGTTTAAAAAACTGACCGGATATGGAGTCATTGTAAATACGAGCTTTAATGTAAGAGGCGAACCCATAGTTTGTACACCCGAAGACGCCTATAAATGTTTAATGCGAACGGAAATGGATTACCTTGTTATCGGAAATTATTTATTCAACAAAAAAGATCAACCCGAATGGAAAGACATGGATAACTGGAAAGAAGAATATACACTCGATTAAAAAAATATAACATGGATTTTTTAAAACAACTGTGGCAATTTATGAAACAAAGGAAAAAGTGGTGGCTTTTTCCGGTCATTCTAGTTTTATGGATAATTGGAGTACTTGTTGTTATTGGCGGCGCCAGTGCAGTTGCTCCCTTTATTTATACACTTTTTTAAAAATTATAAGATGAGTAAAGCAAAACATCAGGAAACTATTCTCGTAATTTGTACGGGATTGATTTTAATATTTTTAGTTACTAAGATAAAAGTTCTTGTAACAATTGCTTTTTTACTTGGGGTTATTGGAATTTCCTCGCCCTACTTGAGCTCGAAAATACATTGGCTATGGATGAAAATAGCTCATATTTTGGGGTATGTAAATTCAAAAATATTACTTTCAGCAGTGTTTTTTTTAATTCTTACGCCGGTCGCTTTTCTAATGAAACTGCGAAAAAAAGACGAACTCAAACTAAAAAAAACTGAAGCAAAAACGGGCTATGAAACCAGAGATCATTTGTATACATCTTCCGATCTGGAAGATGCCTGGTAAAATTTGTTAGAATAAGATACATGTCGGTTTCCCAATTTATAAAGCGCAAAAAACTTACTGTTTTTGTCCCTCTTATTATTGCAGGTCTTATAAAAGTATGCGAATTTTTATTTGATGTGATTTTTGGCGATGGCGATGGAAATATTTCGCAACCTGTAGTTAAACAGATCTTGAAATATTTGTATTTGTTTTGTTTTGCCGCGTTCTTTTTAACTTGGATAGTTTTAAAATTCAGGAATAAAACAAAAACAGAAATGATATTTCAGGCTATTTTTTCGGGCATTTTAGTGGTGTTTACTTTTTTTCTGGCCGAAATTACCGTTTATCTGTTGCTTTGTTTTTCAATAAACATTGTTTCGGGTTCACCCAATTACATAACTTCGTATTCTGCTATCAGCAAGCCCATGGCCTATTTTCATAAGGAAACCGGATACAAATGGAAACCGGGGGAGGCAAGAATAATAAGGGTAATGAATAACGAACTCATTTACGATTATAGATTTATAATTAATAATTCAGGATATCATTCAGCACGAAATTACAATACGAAAAAGGATTCTTTAGCCTTCAGGATCATGGTAATGGGCGATTCTTTTACCAACGAAATTTATGAAGAGCCCTGGATAGATAAAATTCAAAGGAAATCCGATTCACTTGGTAAAAAACTGGAATGGTATGCATTTAGCTCGGATGGAGGAGGCTTGTATAACTGGCACGAAATATTTTTTAATGAAATTGTTCCTTCCTATGATTTTGATGCCATAGTAATTTCGTCTTTTATTGATAATTTAAACAGGGGGTATTCAATTTTTGATTCAGAAGATAATGAACAATTTAAATTTGCAAGGTTTAATAAAATTCCGAATTCACTTGAGGATTTTAATAAAAATTTTCTTCCCAAGATGGGACCAACCTTCTATGTTTTAAACGAGGCCGGAATGGATTCGGTGAAAAATGTAATTGTAAATAAAAAACCCAAAGTTATCAAGTGGAATTTTTATTTATCTAAACATATTTATAACACTTATTTAAAAAATCCAGATGAAATTCCTTCGGCTTATAAATTGCCCAATGCGTATTCTTTAAAAGATATGGAAAAGCTAAGCGCTAAAGAAATTATTGAAAAGATGAGACAAAAGTATCCGCCAAATCATATAAATATGCTTGAGAAAATAATCACTTACTGTAAACAAAATAATAAGAAAGTGATCTTATCCTGTGTTCCTAAACGCGAATTCCTGGTCGATTATCTGAAATCGGCACAGGATAATATTTACCGTGCCGAAATAAAAGCTGCTGCAGAAGTGTATGAGGTTTATTATTTCGACGGCTATAAAGTCTTTGAAGGGGTGAAAAGCGAAAATGTACCTGAATATTACCTTAAATTTGACGGACATTGGGCCGAAAAAGGATCTTCGGCCTATGCCGGTAAACTATTGGAATTTGTAAATAATAATTTAAATAAAAATGGAAAAAATTAATTGTTTGGATTTAAAAGGTCAGCACGACCAGGTCAAAAAAGAAGTATTTGAATTATTTGAAAAAGTATACGAAAACACTGCTTTTTCTGGTGGTCCATTTGTAGAGCAATTTGAAAAAGACTTTTCAAATTATACACAAACCAAATATGCTATTGGTGTCAATAACGGAACTTCTGCTTTGCATTTAGCCATGTTAGCATTAGGAATAGGAGTAGGGGATGAAGTTATCATTCCTGCGAATACTTTTATTGCAACTGCTTGGGCTATAAGTTATGTTGGGGCTACTCCAGTATTTGTAGATTGTGATAAAGATAATTGGGAAATTGACCCATCTCTAATTGAAAAAGCAATTACAGCTAAAACAAAAGCAATTATTGGCGTTCATTTATATGGAATGCCATTTGATATTGACGCGGTCTTATCAATTGCTAAAAAGCATAATCTGTTTTTGGTTGAAGATGCAGCGCAAGCACAAGGAGCAAGATATAAAGGTAAAACTGTTGGTGGTTTTGGAGAGATGGCTTGTTTTAGTTTTTATCCAGGTAAAAATTTAGGCGCTTGTGGCGAAGCAGGAGGAATTACAACTAATAATGAAGTTTATCAAAAACATTTGCATAGTTTAAGAAATCATGGAAGCATGGTGCGTTATTATCATGATGAAGTTGGATTTAATATGCGAATGGGTGGATTAGAAGGTGCTTCATTACAAGTAAAATTAAAATACTTAGAAGGTTGGAATAACCGTAGAAGAGAAATTGCAAAAATGTATCATGCTGGAATAAAAAACACTAAAATTAAAATGCAAACACAGCCTCAATGGGCAGATAGTATTTATCATTTATTTGTTGTTACAACAGATGAAAAAGATAAATTTGTAAAACACTTAAAAGCAAATGATGTTAATCCAGGTTTTCATTATCCGGTCCCTTGTCATTTACAAAAAGCTTATTCATCGTTAAAATATAAAGTGGGCGATTTTGCTAATTCAGAATATTTAGCTTCTCATTGTGTTTCATTACCTATGTATGCTGAATTATCGAATGATAATGTAAATAAGGTTATTGATGCCATAAATAATTATTAAACTATTGAAACTACAATTATTCATTTTTCCATTTAATGGTAATGGTTTAGAAGCTCTAGATTGTATTAAAGGACAATTTGAATTTCTTGGTTTTATTGATGATAAAAAGGAAAAGCAAGGTAAACATGAATTTGGTTTTGAAGTATTTGATAGAACTATTTTATCAAAATATCCTCAAGCAAAAATCTTAGCTGTTCCAGGGAGCCCTTCTAGCTATTCAATCAGAGATCAAATTATTTCAAAATTAAATACTGATGTAAGTCGTTTTACAACTTTAATCCATCCAATGGCAACAGTATCTCCATTTGCAAAAATAGGATACAACGTCCTAATTATGGCTGGAGTTGTTATTACTGCTAATTCAGTTGTAGGAAATCATGTTTGTATTTTACCGAATACTGTAATTCATCATGATAGCAAGATCAATGATTATACTTTAGTTGGTTCTAATGTAACTATAGCAGGAAATTCAACTGTTGGAAATCACTGTTATATTGGAAGCGGAACAAGTATTATTAATGGAATTTCTATTGGAGATAATACATTGATAGGCATGGGTTCCAATGTGATTAAATCAGTTCCAAGTGAAAGTAAAATGGCTGGTAATCCTGCAAAACAAATTATTAAGTAAGCATAATGAAGGTATCTATTATCATTCCGTTTTTAAATGAAGAAGAAAATATTCCTTTTTTAACCGAATCATTAAACACATTTTTTTTATCTGTCAAAAGATTTGAGATAGAAATTATTTTTGTGAATGATGGTTCAACGGATAATTCCGTATCAATTCTAAAACAGCAACAACATAAATCCTATTCATCAAAATTAGTTTCATTTTCAAAAAACTTTGGTTCTCATGCAGCTTTAAGGGCTGGAATATTAAATTCTACTGGTGATTATATTACTTTTATGTATGCCGACTTACAAGACCCGTTAAGTTTATTGACAGACATGTTTGATAAAGTACAACAGCAAAATCAATGGGATATTCTTTGGGCAACCAGAAAATCAACAGAAAGTGGTTTGTTTGAGTCTACGTTTTCTGGATTGTATTCGAAGTTGATGAAAAAGTATGTGTCCGAATTATATCCTAGGAAGGGATTTGATATTGTGATGTTTTCTAAAAAAGTTGCTATTCTTTTAAATCAAAATGTGGAGAATAACTCATCCATATTTTTGCAGATACTAACCTTTGGTTTTAAACAGGATTTTATTTTTTATGATAAACAACCGCGTAAAGCAGGAAATTCAAAATGGACTTTAAGTAAAAAAATAAAATTATTTATTGATTCTTTTATTGCATTTTCCTATGCTCCCATTCGTTTTGTAACTGCGGTTGGGATATTTTTATTTGTAGTTGGCATACTGTTTTCTGGATATTTAATTTTTAGAAAACTAGCCTATGATAACTTAGAATCTGGATGGCCAATGCTTATTTCAATATTAATGTTAGGCTTTGGAATTACAAATATCTCATTAGGAATTATTGCCGAATATTTGTGGAGAACATTAGATAGCTCCAGAAAAAGACCTGTATTTATTATTGACGAAATAATTGAATTAAATAAACATGAATAAAATTAAAGACTCAACCATCTTCGTAAGCGGTGGAGCCGGCTTCATTGGGTCTTACCTAATCGAAGAATTGCTATCGCAACATCAACCAAAAAAAATAATCATCCTCGATAATCTTATAAGGGGAAGTTTTGAAAATATGAAGGGATTTATAAATGATTCGCGAGTAGAATTTATTGAAGGAGATATTCGTAACAACGAACTTCTCGAAAAATGCATTACCGGAACAGACTATGTTTTTCATATGGCGGCCTTACGTATAAATGCCTGTGCCGCAAGCCCACAAGATGGTTTTGAGGTAATGCTTCAGGCCACTTTCAATATTGCAAATTTATGTGTGAAGCACAAAGTAAAAAAGGTGATCTATTCTTCAACAGCATCAGTTTATGGTTTAGCCGAAAATTTTCCAACTCCCGAAACAGATAATCCATACAATAATCAAACTTTTTATGGAGGAGCAAAAGTATGGGGAGAACAATTGTTCCGCTCTTACAAATTTATGTATGGTTTGGATTATGTTGCTTTACGTTATTTTAACGTCTATGGCCAACGTATGGATACCGATGGTAAGTATACCGAGGTTATGATCAAATGGTTAGACTGTATAAGAGACAATAAACAACCAGCCATTTTTGGAGACGGAACTGACAGTATGGATTTTGTTCACGTGACGGACATAGCACATGCCAATGTTTTGGCTTTATTATCAGATGTAACTGATGAAGCCTTTAATGTTGGAGATCAAATTGAAACAAGTTTATCTGATTTATTAAATGCACTTTTGAAAGTAAATAAATCTAAACTCAAACCGATTTTTAAGGAAGCGAATTCAATAAACCCCGTAAGTCGGCGATTGGCTGACATTTCAAAAGCCTCAAAACTATTGGGTTATAAACCTGCTATCACGCTGGAAAAAGGATTAAAAGAATTAACTGATTGGTACTTTGAAAAACAAAAACAAAACATCTAAATGATAGCAATAGCAAAACCTTATTTAACTGCGGATGATGCGCAGAACGCCTATGACACTATTTTAAGTGGTTGG
>Ga0209597_1000283_pt1 | contig 33804 bp, 30 predicted proteins | sample M_140625_MF_Meta_FD_187316 | JGI IMG/M metagenome (GOLD analysis project Ga0209597, IMG submission 187316) | Freshwater microbial communities from Lake Montjoie, Canada to study carbon cycling - M_140625_MF_MetaG (SPAdes) (version 2) | ecosystem: Environmental > Aquatic > Freshwater > Lake... | reverse complement strand
CGAGATTGTCAAGCACTCGCCAAACTGCGTGCTGCTGATGGTCAACAACCCACTCGATGCAATGGCTCACCTTGCGTTCAAGTCCGCCGGGTTTCCAAAGTCCCGGGTCATTGGACAGGCAGGCGTCCTAGACACCGCCAGGTTTCGTACCTTTCTTGCCATGGAGCTCGGCGTGTCGGTGGACAGTGTCCAGGCGTACGTCCTTGGTGGCCACGGCGACGACATGGTGCCACTCACGAGCTACACCACCGTCGGGGGGATCCCGGTAGCGAAGTTACTCTCCCCGGAAAGGCTCGCATCGATCGTCGAGCGCACTCGGAAGGGCGGGCAGGAGATAGTGGATCTGCTCAAGACAGGGAGTGCATACCAGGCACCGGCGGCAGCGACGGCGCAAATGGTCACGGCAATCCTGCTTGACCGCAAGCAGATCCTTCCGTCATCGGCGTACCTTGAAGGTGAGTACGGAATAAACGACCTCTTCGTCGGTGTGCCGTGCAAGCTCGGTGCGGGTGGCATCGAACAAGTGATCGAAATAGACCTCTCTGCAGAAGAGAGCGCCGCACTACACCGCACGGCGGCAAGTGTGCGGTCCCTCGTTCAGGTCATGGGCCTTTAGGATCCGTCGGATCCGCAAATGACCTCGTTTGCGGATCCTCCCCACTCGGCCCTCGTGGCTTGATGATCATGTCCCGGTAGCTCAGTGGATAGAGCAGCCGCCTTCTAAGCGGTCGGTCGCGCGTTCAATTCGCGCCCGGGGCACCGTGGCGCACACACCGTTGCTGCTAGGGAACAGCCCAGAACACGCCAACCCAATCAATTCCAAGTCAACAGATTGCCCCAGCAGTGTCGGGTCTACAATCGGTGTCAGATGAACGCGACTGACACATCTGATGAGGCACCGTTGCCCGAATGTTGGCCTGGCGACGTGTCGACGGCTAAGCGTAGCGCGACTCGCTTGCCATTCGACAGAGAGTGCATTGCATCCATTGTGCAAGAACTCGGAGTTCCAGTGACACTCGCACCATATGCGCTCCATGGCCAACCGGTCTTCGAGCTCTCTGTGCCGTGCACGGACTTGCCGGGCTCATCGCTAGCAGTCGTTCTCTGGCCATCAATCGGGCGTGTCGACGTGCGTCTGCTGGTCCCTCACAGAACGGTCCCCTTAGTCGCGGTCACCGCGAAGGAGATTCACACGGTCGAGATCTACCACGGGGTGGAGGTCATGTTCCGGCGGGTCGGCGGGTCAGTCCTGTTCGTGACGCGCTACGGGGCGACTGCGATCGCCGACTGATCACGTCCAGATCTGATTTCTCGAATTCCAGATCGACGGGAGCAACTCATGAACCTACTTGTCCACGGTCCAGCGATGATTGCCTCCCACATGCCGGAGTCCCACCCGCTCAAGCCCGCCCGAGCAGATGACGCCCAGTCTCTTATTACCGACTCACGCAACGGATGGGCCGAACTGGTTACGGTTGTGGCTCCACCGATGGCAACCGACATGGATATTGCGCGTGTCCATGATCTTTCGTACATCGCAATGGTTGACCGGCTGTCGTTTCCGGGAGCCATGGGAAGGGTTCCATCCGGAGAAGCCAAGCGATTCGGATTTTCTTCCCACGGAGACAACCCACCGTATCCCGAGATGGGGTCGATTGCCCGCAATGTCAGCGGAGGCGTTATCCACGCCCTCCAACAGGTCGCCAGAGGCAACGCCGACTTCGCATTCGTCCCATCGGGAGGCGTCAACCACCATGCCATGCGTGCGACAGCAAGTGGGTTCGGGGTCTTCAACGACGCTGCTGTGGGTATCGCCTGGGCCCGCGACCATGGGATGAGGGTCATGTACCTGGATCTCGACGTCCACCAAGGCGATGGCGTCGAAGCCATGTTTGCAAGCGACCCCCAAGTCCTTACCGTCTCGATTCACGAATCGACCCGCTACCTCTTTCCCGGGCCACCGGGGGGTCTCGCCAATTCGATCGGGACCGGACCCGGCACGGGCTTTGCAGTAAACATCCCAATGGCACCGTACTCGGACGACAAGACGTGGATGTGGGCGTTCGAGGAAATTGTCCCTCCCCTTCACGGCGCATTCCGCCCAGACATCACGCTCGTGCAATGTGGTGCAGACGCGTACCACGCCGACCCACTTGCGCACTTGCTACTCACGGAAAACGTCTACGTGCGAGTGGCCGAACGTCTCAGATCTATCTCGGGGGGCCGCCTGGTGGCAATCGGTGGAGGCGGATACGACGTTGAAGCGACGCCCCGGATCTGGGCCTCGATGTTTGCAGCGCTTGCCGGACTTCCAGTCAACGGCAATTGGTTGCACGGACCGAAGCCTGCACCTACGCTCGATGCTGGAGCATCGTCACGCGTCATGGACGAGGCAAAGGGAGCGGTAGACACCCTGAAGCAACTCGTGTTTCCCGTTCACGGGCTCTGATCAAGGCACGAGACTGGGTTCGTCAGAAGGAGACATACCCCATCGCCCACAAGATGCCAACAGCAACCACACCAACTACCGCCCCGCCGAATACAAAGTCAAACCACGTCGGGTCACCCTCTTCTCCCTCCACGCGTGGGGCCCACTTGTCCCCAGTGCTTTGAGAAGCTGGCGACGATGCCCCGTCGCTTTCAACCTTGCTTGGTCCTGGCAACCCCGCTCCACTCACCATCCGAGTTTAGCGTGGCGTGGCGAGTTTCTCTACGCAAGAAGGTTTTCAATGCCCTTGCGGTCAAGTCCCATGACGCCAAGTTCGGCAGGACCCCTTCCGACTGACCAGGCATCAGATCCCATGAGTGCGTTCCCAAGTTCGATGAGCGCCCGGGCGACCGGCATCGCAACGCCGATCTGTTCACCGATACCGACCCAAGTCCGCAGACCAAACGGAATGTCTTCTGAAAGCCACCTGGTCTGCAAAGACCCGGGAGCACGGAGCGCGGTAAGCATCCTGCTTCCGTTGATGGTTGCCCACAGGTCACCTTTCGGTCCGAAACCTGCGGCATGGAAAGCATCGGCTACCGGCAACAACGACAGGCCCAACGCCTCCCCAAGCGCCCGGCGTTCACTATCAAGCGCCTCGATGACCCGCACCACGCCAGGGGTCACGCCTTCCTCATAGAAGTAGAAGTCCCCGCGCGAGTATTCAATCCGGCCGGCGTTCATCAGCACACCCGGCGGATGAACAATTGGGTTCATCGCGCCAAGCGCCGCCGCAAGTGCGTGGGGATAGGCGACAACGCCGGGGAACAGAGGGGTAAGAAGTGCAACAGCCTCATCACTCCGTGACGCTGGCAGCGCACCAACCCCCATCGCCGGGACAACTCCAAATATATGGACATGGTCCGGACCGAGCTTGCGGCAGACGTATGGAGCCGTGTCACTCTCAATAAGGAGAGGGGCTGCTGTCCTACCGGCGCCACGAAAGCGGTGCGACGCTGCGAGCGTGCCGGAATTTCCAGGCAGAAACGCTAGTACATGCTTCGGCAAAAGGTGCGCACTGATGGCGTCGAGGAACGCGCCTTGCGCGTAGCTGGGCACGGGTGCCAGAAGCAGCGTCGCGTCATCGAGGACGTCTGCCGCATCGGTGGAGACGCACTCCAGCGTCGCGGAGCCTTCGCCACCGACACCGGTCAGGCGGATTTGGCGACTCGAAGTAATCGCGGAGACCGCGCTTGCCTGCGACGGATGTTCCCACAGGCGCACCCGGTGCCCTTCGAGGGCAAGCTTCGCCGCAACCGCGAATGCGGTATTGCCACCGCCTAGAACCGCAACAGCCTCACCAATCATTGTCTTGCCCCCAAAGTAGTAGGAATCTCCAACGACGGGAGCCCCTGCCACTGTGTCCTTTGTTTGTATGCTCCGAGCAGTGTGGCACACGCCCCAACCGTGAAGCAGAGAACCCGCCTGCGACGAGCAACCCTGCCGGAACCACCATGCAGGTACCCTTCCGCCAATGGTCACACCAGCAGTAGAGGTCTCCCGACTGCGGAAGACGTATTCCGTCCCGGTGCGCGAACCAGGCGTCATGGCCTCACTACGTTCGCTCGTAAGGCGGACCACGCGCGACGTCCATGCCGTGGACGACCTGTCCATCGTGGTGAACCCGGGTGAGGTAACGGGGTTCCTCGGTCCAAATGGCGCAGGCAAGACTACAACCCTAAAAATGTTGTCAGGGCTCCTCTATCCAACCGGAGGCCAAGTTCGGGTCCTGGGGTTCGAACCTTCACGCCGCGAACGTGCATTTCTGCGTCAGATCACCCTCGTGATGGGCCAGCGGAATCAACTGGCGTGGGACATTCCCGCGACAGACTCCTTTGAATTGCACCGCGCAATCTATCGCGTCCCCCGGCCAGAGTACCGACGCACGCTTGACGAACTCGTTGAACTTCTGGATCTGGAACCACTGCTCCCCAAGCCCGTCCGCCAACTCTCCCTCGGCGAGCGCATGAAGTGCGAGATTGCCGTCTCCCTCCTTCACCAACCCAAGGTCTTGTTTCTCGACGAACCGACCATCGGCCTCGACGTCACGATGCAGCGGCGGATCCGCACGTTCATCGCCGAATACAACCGCCGCCACGGCGCGACGGTGCTGCTGACGAGCCACTACATGGCCGACGTTGAAGCACTCTGCAAGCGCGTGATCGTCATACACCACGGCAAACTACTCTTTGACGGAGACCTCTCTTCTCTCGTGGCGCGGTTTTCCTCATACAAGACCCTTACGGTCGAATTGGAGACCGGGAGTGAGCGCATTGGCGATATTGTCAAGGGCATTGGCGAAGTCATGAGTTCTGAGGAAGGGCGCGTCACCATCCGGGTCCCCAAGACGCACACGGCAAGCCTGACCGAACGAGTACTCGCGTCCTTGCCAGTCATCGACTTGACCGTGGAGGATCCTCCGATTGACGATGTGATCGAGCGGGTATTCGCGGCCGAACGCCTCTCAACAAGCGGTCCCGCAGCGACCGGCGAAAGTGAGCTCAAGTCCCGATGACGACAAACCCGACCGTCGCAAACTCAGGTCACCCAGAGGTTCATACGGTCGCAGTGGATGCAAGTTCCGTTGACCCTGCAGACATTGAACGGCTTCGCTCCAACTTTCCGGGGGTACGGTTTACGTCAAGTTCAATACCGAGCGAGTGGGACGACCTCGTCAGGGACGCAACAGTTGTCTTCGGCAAGAGGCTTCCCCGTCACGTCATCGTAGATGCGCCCCGTCTCAGATGGGTCCAGGCAGGCACGGCCGGGGTTGACGGCGTCCTCAAACTCGGGCCTTGGCCATCTCACATCGCGCTCACGAATGCCCGGGGGGTTCACGGAATTCCAATCTCCGAGCAACTCGTTGCGATGATGCTTGCGTTCTCAACACGCCTGCACGTCCTCATTCGTGCCCAGATTGAGCGGCGGTCCGTAGCGCGCGAGGTCGTTTCAACCAAGTGGGAACTCTCCGGCCAAACCCTGCTGGTAATCGGTCTGGGTGACATTGGCGGAAGCTTGGCAATCCGTGCCGAGGCACTCGGCATGCATGTCATAGGCGTCAAGCGTCAGCCGGGCCACGTGCCGGGATGCCATCGCGTGGTCGGGTTGGACCATCTCGATGAAGTGCTGCCAATGGCGGATCATGTCGCCCTGTGCCTGCCGCTCACCCCAGAGACGAGGCACGTGATCGACGCGACGCGGATTGCGCTCATTCGCGATGGAGCACATGTCTACAACGTGGGTCGTGGCTCGCTGATCGATGGCACCGCGCTTCGTGCTGCTCTTGCCTCGGGACGACTAGGCGGTGCCGGTCTCGACTGCGTGGAGCCCTCTGACACCCCAGACCCTGACGACGTCCTTTGGGAAATGCCGAATGTCATCCTCGGTCAGCACACGAGTGGCCATAGTCCAAGTAACTCCCGGGCAATCACCTCGCTGTTCTCAGACAACCTGCGTCGCTTCCTTGCCGAAGAACCGCTTGAAAACCGGGTTGATCCAACTCGTGGCTACTGACCCTTTGTTCCGACAGGTGATGCGTAACCCGACAAGCCCCGCACCGAACCGACGGGTCTGCACGATATGACCGAATGGGTCGACATGTACCGCGCACAGTTGGCAACAACCTTCGCGACCCAACTGCAATACCGCGCGGTACTCGTCATTTGGTTACTCGGACTGATCCTCTCGCCAGTGATCTCACTGGTTGTGTGGATGACCGTCGCAGCGTCGGGGGGAGGCCAGGCCGGAGGGTTCACCGCGCCCGAGTTCGCGGCGTACTTCCTGACCCTCATGGTCGTGAACCACTTGACATTCACGTGGATTGCCTGGGACTTCGAATACCGGGTTCGGAACGGTCAACTGTCCGGCCTCTTGTTGAGGCCAACCGATCCGATTCACATAGACATTGCTGATAACGTCACCTACAAGACAATCACCGTTGCAATTGTCATTCCGACGGTGATCGTTTTGGGCGCGATCTTCGAACCTGCGGTCACGATCACCCCAGTCACCGTACTTGCGTTCATTCCCGCCCTGGCCTTCGCGGCCGTACTCAGGTTCCTCGTCGAATACATCCTCGCAATGGTCGCGTTCTGGACCACCCGAGTTTCAGCGATAAACGACCTCTATTACGTCCCGCTGTTCTTCTTTTCCGGGCAGCTTGTGCCACTCTCGTTGCTCCCCGATACCGTGCAATTGATCGGCCTGGCACTTCCTTTCCGCTGGATGCTCTCCTTTCCCGTTGAGGTCATTCTCGGTAGGGTCCAAGCAGGCGACCTGATCACTGGGTACGGCGCGCAAATTGGGTGGATCGCCATCGCGATGGTTGCCCGCGTGGTTGTCTGGCGTGCAGGCTTGCGGCGCTACGCGGCGGTGGGGGCGTAACGGGATGCGAGCGGTCATTCGGTTGCTTGCCGTCTTCCTGCGAGTAGGCATCCTCAATGAACTGCAGTACCGCACCAATCTGTATGTGCAGTTATTCCGCTCAACCATTTCGTTGGGCACAGGTCTGGCTGGGCTCGGGGTCGTCTTCAGTCACACGGAGACACTTGCAGGATGGTCTCCGCCGGAATTGCTTGCAATCCTTGGGGTCTACTTCGTAGTCAGTGGCGTCCTTCGGTTTGCAATACAACCCGCCATGGAACGCCTGATGGAAGATGTGCGAAACGGCACGCTCGACTACATTCTGACCAAGCCTGAAGACAGTCTGGTGCTCGTGAGCGTGCGAGCCGTCGAAGTGTGGCGTCTCGCCGATGTCGCCCTGGGAAGCGTTGTCATTGGCGCTGCTGTCACCCAGATGCACGACCGCATCGGCACTTGGCAGGTTGCTGGATTTGTGATCGCAGTCCTGGCTGCCGTCACGACCGTCTACAGCTTCCTATTGATTCTCACGACGCTCTCATTCTGGTTCGTGCGTCTGGAGAACATTCTGGTCATTTTCCAGAGCATGTACGAGGCGGGAAAATGGCCTGTCGACATTTACCCTGCCTGGTTACGCGGCGCTCTGACGTTCTTGGTCCCCGTGGCGTTTGCCACGACTGTTCCCGCCCAGGCGCTTGCGGGTCGGCTCACGCCGGTGGGGCTCGGCGGGGCTGTCGCGCTTTCCACGAGCCTCTTTATCGCTGCCAGGTTTTTCTGGTCAGTTGGGCTACGCCGGTATTCGGGTGCGTCTGCCTAGTGTGCTTGGCCGAGATAGGCATTGGGTTCGCGGTACCACGCAAATCGCCCCAGAACCCTATCGATTGATCAGGAACGTGGCGGCGCGCTCGAAATACTCCATCATGGCCGCGCTCACTTCTTCAGGAAACTGCTCGGCCTCGACAGCACGTGACATGTGGAGCATCCACCTGTCACGAGCCGCTGCATCAATCGGGAATGGGAAATGGCGCATCCGCAAACGAGGGTGTCCACGCTCCTCAGAATAGGCTGTTGGCCCGCCGAAGAATTGCGCGAGGAACATCGAAAGCCGCCTGGCGACTGGCAGTCAGGTCTCGTCGGCATACATCGGCCGCAACACTGGATCAGCTTCCACCCCTTCGTAGAAGGTGCCAACCAGCCGATCAAATGCGTCCATGCCTCCAACCAGTCCAAAGACCGTGCGAACGTCAAAGGTGCTATCCCCGGCCATGGTGCCCCCAATCCAGACCCCACCGGGCTACCGTCGCTCTCATCGGTAGTTATCGAACTGGACCGGGATTGCCCAGTCCTTGGCCTGTTCAGCTTCGCGAACCGCGTTCATAGCCGACTGAAGGTCATCTTTCACCTTGCCAGTCACCCGGACCGCGTCACCCTGAATCTGAGCCTTCAACTTGGGGCATCGGTCCCGCACGATCTTGACAATCTCCCGGGCGAGTTCAGGTGAAAGCCCCTGCCGCAGTTTCACGGTCTGCCGAACCGTTCCCTTCGTAGCCTCCTCCACCTCGCCGTAATCGAAGATCTTTGGCGACAGCTTGCGGCGGACTGCCTTCCCAAGCAGCAGGTCCCGGACCGAATCGAGGGTAAGTTCGCTGGCGCTCGCCAACTTGATCACCTTGTCATCAAGTTCGATCGTCGACCCACTGTCCTTGAGATCAAAGCGGGTAACCAATTCCCGGCGCACCTGATCAATCGCGTTCAACACCTCTTGCCGGTCAAAGGTGGAAACGACGTCAAAAGAAAATTCTGCAGCCATGTCCGTATTGTTACGCACGGAGACTGCACTTGCCGAACCTGCGTCGCGCCAAGACAGGCGGTACCATGCCGCCGATGGTCACTCCTGACACCACTCACGCGTGGGACGCGCAGACCTACGACCAGATTTCTGCCCCAATGACCCGAATGGGGACCACGGTCCTGGACAGGCTTCAACTCATCGGCAACGAAACGGTCCTTGATGCCGGGTGCGGCAGCGGACGGGTGACGGCAAAGCTGCTAGATCGGCTACCTAGCGGTCACGTGATTGCCCTGGATGGCTCAGACGCAATGCTTGCCGAAGCGCGAACAAACCTCGTTGGCTACGGGAAGCGGGTCTCCTACCTTCGTGCCGACCTCAGCCACGACTTGCCCGAATTCGGCCTGGTCGATGCAATTCTTTCCACCGCAACGTTCCACTGGGTCTCCGGTCATGCCGGGCTCTTCAAGCGTCTTGCCACGCGCCTTCGGCCGGCCGGTCAACTCATTGCCCAATGGGGCGGGTTCGGGAACGTCGCGAATGTCATAGACGCACTCGACAGCGTGAAGTCCGACTTCCCTGAACTTTCTGACTGGAAAGGACCCTGGTGGTTTCCACGCCCAGATGAAGTCACGACGCTCCTCCACGACGCTGGATTTGACGTCCAACGGGCCTGGCTTACACCCGAGTTCGTAACCCTGGATACACACGAGGAACTCGAGCGTTACCTCGCGACGCCGGTCCTTGTTGCGCATCTGGACCGCGTCGCGCCCGAGGATCGCGCAAGGTTGGTCGCCAAAGTCGCCAACTCTCTCCCCGGAAGGACGATCAACTACGTCCGAATGAACGTCGTGGCTACTCGACTGCCTCACCCAATCTAGCTTGGCAGGGGATACCATCTTCCCTGATGGTGCACGACCGACTCGGTCCGTTGCTCCACCGCGAGGAGACGAAGATGAGCGAGTTCCTGCACATATCCCTGCGTAGCCGTGACCGTGACCAGACTGTTGCCTGGTACACACAAAATCTCGGATTTGTCGAAGAGCGCCGGGGCACCACGAGCATCGGCACCCAGACCGCAATCCTGCGCCTGCCGGGTCTAAACACGTACATCGAGGTTTCCGACCGTGTCCGCCTCGGTCGTGACTTCGAAATCCCCGAAGACCTCATACATCTGGCCTTCACCGTTACTGACATGCAGGCCGCGCACGACCGTCTCGTCGCGAATGGCGTCAAATGGACTGACGGATCGCCGACGGATCCGTTCGCGTTCATCGAGGACTGCGATGGGTACGAAATCGAGCTTTGCACCGCACCGGTCGGAGGCGAGTTTGATCATTTTCGCCTTCGGGTGAGTGACCTCGATCGAAGTGTCGAGTTTTACGAGCGATTCCTTGGATTTGTGACTGCGGAGCGCACTCAGTCACCACGGGGAAGCCGCATCGCAAAACTCGAACTTCCCGGAAACCGGGTCAAACTCGAGTTGTCGTACTTGCCGTTCCTCGAGCCGCACTTCTCGGTGCCCGATGACCTCATGCATCTGGCGTTTCCAGTCGATGACATGCCAACGCTATATCACGACTGGCAGTCGAACGGTGTCGTCATCACCGAAGGCAAGCCGGATGGCGGAATGATCTTCGCCGCTGATCCCGACGGTTATGAACTGGAAATGATCGCTCGACGACGCTAATTGCACGCCCGAAATGAAAAGTGACCGGGCGCTGCCCAACGGGCTCCGTCCGGTCACGCCTCACCCTAACGGTTGGAGTTCTAGGCTGCGCGGTCAGCAACCGGGCTGACTACCGCACTTCCCGCGTCCAACGTTCGTAATATTCGCCTCAGTTGGCGAACCTCGCGTGCGATTGAACGCCGGAACACTGGCTCAATCCACGACTGCTCCTCTTCCCGCAGTTCCTCAAACCGGGTTCGTAGCTGACGAACCTCGGCGGGATGGAATACGTGGGGGGGAGGAACGGCCAAAACTACTTGGAACCCACTGGAGCGGGCTTCACTGAGCGCCATTGCTCAATCCTCTCTTGGCGTCAGGCAACCTCGCCCGACCTCGTGCCTCTACAGTTCGGCAACGGTGCCGAATTCGCACACCTTAAGCGTACCACCTGCAGAAGGCCGCACGCGCTTCAGGTGAGTAGGTCATGCACCCCGCACGAGATCCATACGCACCCTCACGATCTCGGCTCCAACCTTTCGGAAGAAGACCTGAACCGGCTCCGGATCATGTATCCGGATCGCTACCGGTCTCAGGGGGCCAGGCTGGCTTGGCGCAGTCCCGACGGCCTCGCCAAGCGCGCTCACTATGGCCCCGAGCAACGCACGACCAACCCCGAGACGACGCGAGTCCTCGTGCACGCCGATGAACCTGAGTACCCCTTCGTCAGCACGCCGCACGGCGATCGCAAACCCTACGGGTGAAGTAGGGTCGTCATGCTCCCAAGCGCCATATGCAACGGTCCCGGGGCGCCGAAGAATGTACGTGACCGCCGTCGGCGTGAGTGCCTCGAGGTCGTCATGGGGGTCAACGGCCCGCTCAACCGCAAGGTGGATCAACAATCCTGTAAGGACACCCACCTCGGTGGCATGTAAAGCCCTAATCTCAACTGACCCAGGGGAACGCGTAGCAGTGACTTGCTGTCCACGATCTGGGGAAAGCACCATGTCCATCGTCTGACGCTCGATCTCGAATTGCTGCGCCCTGAAAAACGATATGGCCTCCGCTTCACCACCATCGACCGTCACCTCAATGCTCGTCGCCCCCACGACGACACACTCGCCGTGGACCCGTGCGAACAGTTCCCGGGCAATACCTCGTCGACGAAACGCTGGAGTGACCCCTATCCACACGACTTGAAGTGCCCGTGTGGGGCGCGAAGTTGCGGTTCCGCGTGCGATTCCGGCGACAGCTGCACCGCAAACCGAGCTGTCTGCCGACACCGCAACGAACCCGAAGAATGGATCGTACGTCGCTTCCATATGACGTTCGAGCCGGAAACCGTTCTTCTCGTCCTGTCCAAGGAGCCGTGCAATATCGGGCCAGTCCTTCGGGCTTACGGGCCTGAAATCGAAGCCAGGTACACCGACCGGTAGTCCGCCAGACCCATCTTCACCACCGCGCCCTCTACTCATCATCGGTTCAATCACTCCGGCTTGTTCGGCACCTCGGGACACACCCTCGCCCGGCACCAATTAAATGGAACTCTCGCAGTCAGAACACTACGGTGCCAACCAGACCGCGTGCCCAGATTGCGGCAACTTACAATCCGCAGTGGCTACCAACATTTGGCCAATCACAGGGGGGAAGAATGTACCTAGGACATCAGATGGGGTCGCTCACCAACGAGCGTCTTCAGTGGGCGGCACAGATGGGGGTCGAGCACATCGCGTGCGAAGACCGCAAGACGGACAACATCGAGAATGAGGACGGCACATGGAATGTCGCCGGCCTGAAGCAGGCATCGGCGCGCGCAGCTGCGTGGGGAATAAAGGTTGAGATCGTCGCCCTCAACCTGCCAAGTCAGTACATGACCAAGCAGAGGTTCCCAGGGATCATGCGCGGTCTCCCATCCCGGGACGCCGAAATCGAGATCATCAAGCAGAACATTCGTGCAACGGGTGAGGCGGGAATCGACTGCCTCAAGTACAACCTGAACCTCATCGGTATCCCGCGCACTGGCCAGACGCGCGGACGTGGTGGGGCGATGTACTCCCATTTCGACATCGCCAAGTGGGAGGACCACTCGCTTACCGAAGCCGGCCCCGTCTCGGCCGAACGCTTCTGGGAAAACATCGAGTACTTCCTTGAGCGCGTTGTCCCAGTCGCGGAGGAGGCAAAGGTCCGCTTGGCATGCCACCCGCATGATCCCGCGGTCCCGCACGACGTCGGACTGCGTGGTGTCCACTGCGTCCTGGGGTCCGTGGACGGTCTGAAGCGGTTTATCGAGATCGTGCCGAGCGCATACCATGGCCTCAACTTCTGCCAGGGCACCGTCTCCGAAATGTGTGTTGATCCGAAGACTGAAGTCATCGAAGCAATCAAGTACTTCGGGTCACGCGGGAAAGTCTTCATGGTCCACTTCCGGAACATCCGGGGCGGTTACCTGAATTTCGATGAGGTCTATCCTGACGAAGGCGACGTTGACATGCTTGAGGCCGTCCGCGCCTATGTCTCGTCCGGCGCGCACGCGATGCTGTGTCCGGACCACGTCCCGACGAGCACCGTAGACCCGGGTGGAGACAAGCAGTTCAGCTACTGCCTTGGGTACACCCGCGCGCTCCTGCAGGTTGCCGGCCGCTGACCAATACATCCGGCGATTTATGTGTCGCGGAACCCAACTTCGGCCGACCCCGAGGATTGGTTCCGCGGACACGCCGCGTTCTTGTCAGTCCTGACCCTCTAAGACCGGAGACCGCAGATGTCCATGAAACTCGGGCTTGGCCTCTACGCCCACAATCTGACCGATGAGAACTTCCGTTTTGCCCGGCAGGCCGGCGCAACCCACATAGTTGCGCACCTAGCCGACTACCGTAATTTCGTTACGGGAACCATCCAGGGTCCCGAGACGACACGGATCCCTGGCCCGGCAAACGAGCCCTGGACACTTGAGGAACTCAAGGCACTCCGTGCGTCGATCAACGGAGCCGGACTTGAACTCGCCGCCCTCGAAAACTTTGATCCGCATCACTGGTCAGACGTCCTCCTTGACGGACCGCGCAAGGCGGAGCAAATGGCCGGCCTAAAGACCATCATCCGGAATATGGGGAAAGCCGGCATCCCGGTCATGGGATACAACTTCTCTTTCGCGGGGGTCTATGGGCGTTCATTCGGTCCGTGGGCGCGGGGCGGGGCAGAATCGGTCGGCTACATCCAGGAACTTGCGCCTCCCGATGACGAGATCCCGTTGGGAACCATCTGGAACATGGTCGTCGACCCGGATGCACCGCCGGGAACCATCGGGCGGATTTCGCAAGAGCAACTCTGGTCCCGGTTCAAGTGGTTCCTTGACGAACTCGTGCCGGTGGCTGAAGAGGCTGGGGTGCGCCTTGCGCTCCATCCAGATGATCCGCCACTCGAACAGTTGCGTGGGACGGCCCGGCTTCTCTGGAAGCCTGAGTTGTACCGGAAGATTTTTGATCTCCATCCGAGCCACGCAAACGCTGCGGAGTTCTGCCAGGGCACCATCTCCGAGATGGTCGGCGAAATGGATGTCTACGAGGCTATTGAGACGTATACCGCCGCGAAGAAGATCGCCTACGTCCACTTTCGCAACGTGAAGGGCAAGGTGCCCAACTACTATGAGATGTTTGTGGACGACGGTGACGTCGACATGATCCAAGCGTTGCGGCTCTATCACAAGCACGGCTACGACGGAGTACTCATTCCGGATCACACCCCCGGACTAGAGTGCCCTGCACCCTGGCACGCGGGGATGGCGTACGCGCTAGGCTGGATTCGCGCAGTCATCTCGATGATCGAACGGGGCGGGTAACCGCACGATTATCCAGGTGGGGTCGGTGGCAGACCAATGGGATCACCAACCGGGCCAGCCGCTCCCACCGACCCGAACCCCTAGTATTGACCAATGATCACAATGCATGACATGAGCCCCTGCGGCTCGTGTCAATACCTTTTTAGCCGATCCAAACCTACGGAACTTGCCCGATGATGCGCATGGGAGCGAGAGGTGGGGGCGGGTCGAGGCCGGGAGTAAGTACGGATCTGCCTCCCGTCTCCACCCGGAGGCTTTATTCACTTCTCTGGCCGTATAGAGGCCGGTTGGCCCTATCGGCGGTGCTCATGCTGTTCACCGCGGCCGTCGGGCTGGTCTTCCCGCTGGGGGTCAGACGCCTTATCGACTCAGCGCTTGTGGAAGCGGATGCCGAGCAACTCAACGTCGTTGCAGCCGCACTCCTCGTGATGTTCTTCCTGGAGTCGATAGCCAACTTCACCCAGAGTTACATCGTTTCGGCGACAGGTGAACGCCTTGGCACTGATCTCGGGCTGAAAGTAACGGACCACCTTCTTCGGCTCTCGATGCGCTTCTACGATACCCGCCGTTCGGGAGACATCCTTGCGATCGTGAACTCCGACGTGACCCTGGTACGGAGTGGCACGCTGGGAACTGCACTGCCCTTGCTATCGCAAGTGGTGCGGCTCTTTGGAAGCATCGCGATTGCAATGTCGTTGAATTGGCGACTTGCCCTGATCGTCATCGTGATCGCGCCCGCGGTAATGGGTGTCGCAATCTTCTCGGGGCGACGTGTCCGCGCACTGTCACGCGCAACTCAGGAGGAGATCGGCCAGGCCACCGCCGTCCTGAATGAGGTCCTTGCAAATGTCCGGATTGTCAAGGCTTTCGCTCGTGAATCCCACGAACGTGCACGCTATTGGGACCGCATGGCTTCGGTGCTACGGCTCAGCCTCCGTCGAGCCCGAGCCGAATCCGCCGTAGGCCCAATCATCACGTTCCTGAGCTTTGGCGCGATAACAGCGGTCCTGTGGTTTGGGGGGCGTGAGGTCCTCGCCGGCCGGTTGAGCGCGGGTGACCTGATCGCATTTCTTCTCTACCTGATCGGTGTCGCTGCGCCGATCGGGGCCCTGACCCGCCTCTATACGCAACTACAGCAAGCGCTCGGTGCTGCGCAGCGCATCTTTGCCCTGCTCGATGAGCCGGCGGCCGTTACTGACGCGCCCGACGCGATTTCACTTCCCGTGGGCACTGGCAGCGTGGAATTCCGCTCCGTTGAGTTCGCGTACGCACCTGATCGCCCCGTCTTGCACGGCCTCGATTTCGCGGTCGCACCAGGCCAAACCTGTGCGATCGTCGGGCCTTCAGGTGCGGGCAAGACCACGACCATCGGCCTGATCCTGCGCCTCTACGACGTGACCGGCGGATCGGTCCTGATTGACGGATGCGATGTCCGGCACGCCACACAGGCAACGGTCAGGGATGCCATGGCACTTGTCCCGCAGGAGCCGGTGCTTTTTGCGACGTCTGTGGCGGGGAATATTCGCTACGGGAAATTGGAAGCGACGCAACAGGAAATTGAGGTTGCAGCACGCGCAGCCAACGCACATGACTTCATCTCAGCGTTGCCACAGGGCTACGAAACCGAGGTGGGAGAGCGCGGCGTGCAGCTTTCCGCAGGCCAGCGCCAACGGGTCGCGATTGCCCGCGCCATCCTACGCAATCCGCGCATCCTGCTTCTGGACGAAGCGACGGCGTCACTCGATAACGAGTCTGAGTACCTCGTCCAGGACGCACTCGACCGACTCATGAAGGGCCGGACTACTTTGGTCGTCGCCCATCGACTTACGACCATCGAGAATGCTGACCAGATCGTTGTCCTGGAAAACGGCAAGTGTGTCGAACTTGGAACCCATCAGCAATTGATCGAGACGCACGGGTTGTACGAGCGTCTGTGGTCGCGCCGATTCGTGGAAGAGCTGCCTCCGGTGCCAGGTTCGGTCAATCCGGAAGCTTCGCTCCCTAGAGAAATGGAGGCCGACGTGACGGTTTCACGACCTTGACGCACCTAGTGCTTGAGATCTCGCCACCATACGCACGTAGGCGATCCGAGCGCGAATCGCCTACGTGAGGTCGTTTGACAGGTCAGTGACCACCCGGAAGTGGGCAACTCTCGGGGACAAGCCCGTCGGTGCGGATTGCCCGCCAAAGGTCTGCCGGAACATCGAAGGCCATCATGCGGGCGTTTTCGTCAAGTTCAGCGACAGAACGGACACCAGACAAGACGGTGGCAACGGCTGGGTGAGCAAACGGAAACTGGATAGCGGCGGCCTTGAGAGGGGTCTCATGGCGGGCGCAAATCGCCTCCAGGCGCTGCGCCTTTGCCAACCACTCCGCACTTGCTGGGCGGTAATTGAAGTGGGCTCCTTCAACCGGCCCTGCCAGGATACCGCTGTTGTAGACACCTCCGATGATCACCCCGATGTCCCGCTCGGAACACAGAGGCATCAGTTCGGCAAGTGCGCTTTGATCCAGGAGTGTGTAGCGACCAGCCACCAGAAAGCAGTCCAGGTGCGTCTCACGCGCGAACCGCGAAAGCATCTCCGACTGATTCATGCCCGCCCCAATTGCCTTGACAACCCCAGACGTCCGCAACACGTCCAGCGCCATGTACCCATCACCGCTCGCCTCGTCCCAGTGGTCGTCCGGGTCATGCAAGTGGAGGATGTCGACCTTGACCACCCGCATCCTGGCCAAACTTTCATCGAGCGACTTCATGATGCCGTCAAACGAGTAGTCAAACACGGGTTGAGTGTCAGGCCCGGATGGTGGTCGGAGAAGCCGGCCTACCTTGGTCGCAATAACACGATCCTCCGGCTTGAATGATGAAAGCGCCCTGCCTACGCGTCGCTCAGATAACCCAAGGCCGTACAGAGGTGCGGTATCGAAGTGCCGGACGCCGATCTCCCAAGCACGTTGGACAATTGCCTCGACAGTTCCTTCGCGGTCAGGGTCCAGTGCCCTGCCGAATGGCCCGCCTCCAAGGGAAAGCTTCGAAACAGTGACCAAGGACCTGCCCAGGCGGATCTGTTCTGCGGGATCAACTGGCATCCTGTCTCCCCGAACGATGCTCCGGAACCGGTCCGGCATCGACTGATTTCGCAGTCTATCAACCTTCCGCTCTCCTGAAACCGTGCGGCAGCATCACGCGACCGGGCACAATTCAACGTCAACACCGTCCGCACCGGCAACAGGGCATATTGCAATGACCGCGACCTCTCCTTTGGACCTCCCCTTGATTTCCTTGGTGCATGCGCTCTCAACCGGTGCAACCTCGGCGCGCGCACTATTGGTCGAGATACTCGAACGTTTCGATCAAATTGAACCCTCCTTGCAATCGTTTGCAAGGATCGACCGTCGCGCCGCCTTTGAGCATGCCGACGAAGGTGACCGTAGGCTGCGAAACGGACAAGCCCGTGGAGTGCTGGAGGGGATCCCCGTCGGGATCAAGGACATCTTTGATACGGCCGGGATGGTTACCGAATACGGCACACCGGCATTTACGGGACATGTGCCAAATCTCTCGGCTGAAGCCGTCCTCTCCTTGCAACACGCCGGCGGCTACGTCCTCGGCAAGACGGTGACTGCGGAGCTCGCCTATTTCCACCCGGGGCCAACCGTCAATCCTTGGGACACGCACCGAACACCTGGCGGATCATCAATGGGGTCCGCGGCGGCGGTGGCCTGCGGTCTCGTACCTGGTGCCATCGGGACACAGACGAATGGCTCAGTCATCCGCCCGGCTGCATTCTGCGGAGTTGTCGGTTTCAAACCCTCGTGGGGCCGCCTCTCGATGGTGGGCGCCCTGCCCTTCAGTCCGACGAACGATCAGGGAGGGGTCTTCGCCCGCGATGTTGCCGGTGCGGCCGTCCTCGCATCTATCTGGGCAAATGAACCGCTCGACGTGTGGCTGCGTTTTCCGGACTTGGATCTGGACTGGAAGCCACGGATCGGGATCGCTCGGACCTCCGACTGGGGCAGTGTGGATCTAAGTACGCAAGAACTCTTCCAGAGTGTTGGGAGCATGTTGGAAAAGGCTGGTGCAGAGGTCCGGGAAATCGATGTCCCCACCGAGGTCGATGGGCTCGCGCCTACCCACAGGACCATCATGTCGCGTGAAGGTGCGTACGCGCTTGCTCAGATCAGGGCAAACCACGACCCTGTCCTCAGCTCAACCCTGAAAGCCTTTCTAGATGAAGGCAGCGCCACCGATGACGCCACGTATGAGGCTGCCCATCGGACGAGGCTAGCGGCAATAGCCTCCTTCGCAACATGGGTGCGCCCGTTTGACGCGATCATTGCCCCCGCAGCCCTCGGAGAGGCTCCGGCACGGGAGACGACCGGAGATCCCCGGTGTGCAACCCGCTGGCAATCCGTAGGCGCCCCTGCTTTGGCACTTCCGGCCGCGCTCGGTCGTGGCGGGCTTCCAGTTGCAATTCAGTTCGTCGGGGCGCACGGCGCCGACGCACGACTGATACGGGCCGCACGATGGGTTGAAGGACGGATCGAAGGGCCCGGCCGGCCCAATCTAGCTGTACTGGGTCAACGAGGCGACCGCCGAGGCGAGGCGTGACGGCAACGCGCAAAACACCCGGAGCGCCATCAACCACCCTTCACGCGCCCAATGACAGCGATGGCCCTGTCGCACACCTTGAAGGGTCCGAAGCAGTTGATCACTCTTCAGTAGCGCATTCCGAGGCGCCACTGGAGAACGAGCGCTACAACTTCACCATCCTGACCTTTGATGGGCTCACCTTCTGGCTTGGCTTGAGCTACTTTTCACCCACAACCATCCTGCCCCTGTTCGTGAGTCATCTGTCTTCGAGTAACGTCGTTGCCGGCGCGGTCCCGGCCGTCATCGCCCTCTCATGGGCGTTGCCCCAATTGCTTGGCGCGCGGGCGATGTCCGGCATCACCTCGCGCAAGCGCTACATCATTGTCACCGCCCTTCTCGGCCGGATCCCCCTCATTGTCATGATCGGGATCATCTGGGCGTTCGCAAATACCCATCCTCAACTGACCTTGATCGCCTTCTTCGTGTGCTTCGCACTTTTCCGCGCAACAAGTGGGATGAACACCCCGGTCTACTATGACCTTGTTGGCGCCACCATCCACCCACGTCAGCGGAGCAGGTTCATCGGCCTGAACCAGTTTCTCGGTGGCGGTATCGGAGCCCTCGCCCTCGTTGGCGGACGATCACTTCTCGATTCGTTCCCATTCCCGATCGGCTTTGTACTCTGTTTCGGATTGGGGACCGTCATCATCACGACCGCGATCATCTGGATGTCTGTCGTCCGCGAACCTCCAATCGTGAAACCGGACGGATCCTCGCAACCGAACGTGCTTATCCAGGCGAGGAATGTCTGGTCAAGGGACCGAACGTTCCGTCGCTACCTGATCGCACGATGCCTGGTCGCTCTGACTGGACTTGCCAGTGCCTTTTTTGCCGTGCAGGCAACGAGGGAACTTGGCGCGACCGATGGCGACGTCGCCATCTATTCAGCAATCCTGCTCGCCAGCCAAACGATCTCAACGCTCGGATGGGGCGCGATCGCGAACAGGCTGCGCCTCATGAACGTGATGCTCGCCGGCACTGTCCTCGCCGGCTCGGCCTCCCTGCTTGCCTTCATGGCTCCGTCGTCCACGATCATCATGCTCGTCTTCGCGCTTGCCGGCGCGTCAATGGGAGCCATCGTGGTTAGCGACGGTGCCTTGCCTCTTTCGTTTGCCGAGGACTCAAAGCAGGATCGATCGCTCTACGTGGCCGTGGCGAATACCGCCGTCTCACCAATAAACCTGATCGCTCCACTTCTCGGCGGCGCACTTGCCGACGCGGGCGGCTACGGAACGACATACGTCATTGCCTCATTGCTTGCCGTCCTCGCAGCCGTCGCCACCGTGACGGCCTCTACAAAAAGACCTGCGGCTCTTTCCCGGACACTGTCGTGATCAGGGCGCGAATCCAAACGACGCGTCCCAGGTCGATTGAGCCCAAACAAGGACGCGTCTATTTGGTTCACGGATGCGCAGCGTGAGCGGCCCTCCCGAGGCAACCATCCGCCTAGTCACTCAAAATGGGGACGATGACCCGTGGTCACTGCCGAATGCCCGTCGGAACATTGCGGTACTGGTTTTGGACGGGTTCTTCTTCGCACTCGGCTACAACTTCCTCTCGCCAATCTCGATCCTTCCGGTTTTCATCGCTCGCCTTACACCCGTTGATTTGTTCGCAGGATCATTCACTGCCATCGATCAGATAGCGATTGCCATTCCCCAGTTCATCGGCGCCAAATGGGCTGACCGGTTCGCGCAAAAGGGCCGGCGAAAGTGGCTCAAGGCGTACACGAACCTCTCCGGACGCATTCCGATCGCGATCACCATCGTCACGATTGCCGTCCTCGGCGATTCGCACCCTTCGATCCTTGTCGCAACCCTGATGGTCGCGTTCTTCCTGTTTCGCCTCGCTGAAGGTGCCGGGGTTCCGGCGTACTTCGACCTCATCGGGATGGTCATCCATCCGCGACTTCGTCCTCGTTACTTCTCGTGGCAGCAGGCGGCAACCGCCGTTGGGGGCATCGTGAGTGCCTTCGGGGCGCGGTGGGTCCTCGGGGCGCTTCAGTTTCCCTGGAACTTCGTGGCATCGTTCTCTGTGGGATTGACACTGGTGGTCGCGGTCACCGGCGTATTCCTCCAAGTCCGCGAACCGCCTCCGGTAAGCGATCCCCGTCCGACGGGACCTGCAAGCGCCCCTCCCGCCGGACCCGAAACCTCACACCGCCCCGCTTGGCACCAATCAGTGGTCGCAATCTGGCGTTCGGATGGTGGCTTCCGGCGCCTTGTCCTCACACGTGCCCTGATCGGGATTGCAGGAATGGCGCCGGCTTACTACGCCGTCAGTGCCGTGCGTCGCTTGGCGGCTAGTGACATGGACGCTGCGACCTTTGGCTTGATCGCACTCGGTTCGCAACTCGTTGGCACGCTCATGTGGGGCGAGATTGTCGCGAGGTCACGAAGACCATGGTTCCTTGTTGGGGGAACAATCATCGGCGCACTCGGCGCACTCGCTGCAACATCCGCAACGTCGATCACAAGCGTCTACCCGGTCTTTGTAGCGATGGGGGTCGGCACATCTGCCCAGATCATGTGTGACATGTCCCTTCCGATGCAGTTGGCCGAACGGGCCGAGGCATCACGGGGGATGTATGTCGCGTCGTACAACACAGTCATCATCCCGTTCTCGATCGCCGCACCGGTTGTTGGGGGTGCAATATCAGCAATCTCGGGATTCGATGCGGTCAATGGGGTGGCGATTGTTGCGTACTGTCTAGCCGCTGCCAGCGGCGCGACCGTCGTAGGCATGCTTGGATCACGATCGCGCCCGAACGTCCCGGAAACTGTTGATCCCAAGGTGCCGAAGTGAGCGACCAATCAAGTGCAAAGCGCCTGCCAGATCTCAGGCATGCTTCATGGAATTTCTGGTGGCTGGTATTTGATGGGTTTGTGTTCGCCTTCGGATTCACGTTCATCTCACCTTCGTCAATCCTTCCCGTCTTCGTTGCACGGCTCACCCCAATTGACTTGTTGGCTGGCGCGGTGCCGGCCATCGACTTTGTTGGTCTCGCCCTCCCGCAAATCCTCGGGGCCCGATGGGCGGCTCGCGCCGCGCGCCGCGGGGGCAGGAAACGGTTCGTGCTCATCGCCGCCGGGATCGGACGTATCCCGATGCTCGCACCGATCGTCGCCACGGCCGTCTACGGTGATACGGAACCCGGAATAGTGCTAGCGTCGCTCCTGATCGGACTGGGGTTGTTCCGGCTCAGTGAAGGCATCGTCCTGCCTGCCTACTTCGATATCGTCGGCGCAGTTGTCCCACCACCCAGGCGTGCGCGCTACTTCGCGTTGCAACAGGCAAGCGGCGCGGTTGGCGGAGTTGCAAGTGCATTCGGTGCGCGTTGGCTTCTTGCAAACCTTCCGTTCCCATGGGGCTTCGTAACCTGCTTCGCACTAGGCACGTTCTTCGTGTCCTTCGTGCTCGTCGTATTCGCCCAAGTCAGGGAACCAGAGCCGGATGATCCCGCGTGGGCCGGCGAAGGCGAAACGGAAAAAGTCGGCGAGGTGGTCTCGCATCCAAGATGGTGGCGCGATCTCGCCCAGGTCATTTCCAGCGACGCGACATTCCGTCTCCTGCTTGTGGGGCGATCGCTCGCAGCACTTGCCAGCATGGCGCCCGCTTACTACGCAGTCTCCGCGGTCCGACGCCTCGGCGCATCAGATGCGGATGGCGCGACTTTCGGCGCCGTCATGCTTGCAAGCAGTCTCACTGGCACACTCCTGTGGGGTGAGGTTGCCGGACGATACCGGCATACCGTGCTCGTCCCGGTTGGCGCGTTCCTCGGCGCAAGCGCGGCGCTATCGGCGATCTTCGCACCGGATGTGGTGTGGCTTCTTGGCACCTTTGCCTTTGTCGGGCTTGCGGGTTCGGCACTCGGCATGGCCGACACGGCGCTGCCACTCGCTCTCGCCGAAAGAGCCGGACGCTCCCGCGCCCGGTACGTGGCGGCCTACAGCACCCTGACCGTTCCGTTCGCCGTTGCCTCCCCTCTGATTGGTGGCGTGATTGCCGGCGCCTATGGGTACGTCCCTGTGAACGGAATCGCAATCGTCGCGTACGCTGCGACCGCGGGGGTCGGTTTGCTGATGATCCGCCAGATGAAGGTACCCATCCCCGTCCCCACCGCCGTGTGACATGGGTACTGGGGTAACGGTGACAGTTCAACGCGTCTGCGAGGCGCTTGAACCGCTTTTTATGTCAACTCTGCCGATTCGGGTACGACTTGATCACGCTAGACCATTCCTGGACGGATCCGACCCGACAATGCGCGGGTTCCATAGTGCGATACGCCAAAGTTCACCATCCATACGGGCCGTCCGCGATACCGCCAGGCTCGATGGTTCGACCATCATTGCAAGCCAGCAATTCTTCGGTCTGTTCAACCCCTCCCGCAATCGCACCCTGACACAATGGCAGTTCGATACATTGCGTAATGAAAACGCGCGTGGCATTGTCGAACAGGCTTTGCGGGCCGCCCTAGACGTCCTCTCCTTGCGCGGTCGCGCCCATCCGATAGCAACCGTAACCGCATGGATCTTCCCTGCCGATCCCTCAAACGCCTACACCATGCTCTCCTGCCACGGCCTTGAGGCCTGGGGAGACACCCCGGGCGCTGTCGCGGTGCAACTCTGGCCATCTCGAGCCAATATCGCCCGACTGCCCCTCGTGACGATTAGGGCCCTCGCACTGGGATACCGGTCAGCAATAACCGGTCCAAACTCCTCGCCTACCTTCGCTGAACACCTCGTTCGCGAGGGTCTCGCGTCGACCCTCGTCTGCGAGTTGCATGCAGGCCCGGGAGCGCCATGGGCAATTCCATTTACCCGTCCGAGTGATTGGCGCGACACTCTCAGGTCGATCGCTCATGTCTCGGGGTTCGAGTCCTACGCCGATCTCCCGGTGAATGTCTATGGTGTGACCGCACCGGCGGGAGCTGACCACCTGCCAGAACCTCCAATGGTCAATGCGGAATACATGGCACTCATTCAGGCGCGATGTATGGAGGCCCGTGGAACTGTCGACCCAGTTGAGATCGCCGGGCTACTCTACGGGGATGAACCACTTGCAATGAACGGGCACCCGGTACCGGGTCTGCCGTTCGCATCCGGGTTCGCCATCGCCTACAGCGTCGTGTCTGCGGGAATACGTCGGCTGGGATGCACGATTGCTGAGGCGTTCCATCTGCCGACAGATGAATTGGTCGGCACGTGAAACCGCGCGTTGGCACGACGCTATACTTCGCCTCCGCAAGGCGCAGGGGCAGTCCTGTCCCATGCGAGTACTGCATCACCCGGTCGCAATTGGAACCCCCTGTTTGGAAGGAAGCGGTGACCCAATCATGAATGTCGTAATCGTCGGCGCCGGTCGGCGCGGGATCGTCCACGGACGTGCCGCCGCTGCATTTTCCGGAACAGAGGTTGTGGGAGTTGTCGATCCCGACACCGCCCGTGCTTCAGCGTTGGCATCCGAGATTGGCGGGGAGGCGTTCACTGACCACCGTCAGGCCCTTGAAATGACCCAACCCCAGGCAGTCTTCCTGACGTCACCACCACCACTGCATGTCGACCAGGCCATCGATGCCATTGGAGTCGGCGCCACCGTCATGATTGAAAAGCCAGTCGCGTTCGACCTCGCGGAGGTTGCCCGTCTTCGGCGAGTTGCCACCACTGCCGACCGCTTGGTCATGGTGTGCCAGCAACACCGCTACGCAACCGGCGCCGCCCGCACGCGCGAGGCGCTCGCAGGCCGGAAGATTGCCCTGATCCACACGTGGGGGTACCGACAGAAGCCGGACATCAAGGCAAACTGGGATCGCGCTTGGGGTGGCGGACACATCGTCGAAAACCAGATCCACCCGCTCGACCTCACGCGATACCTTCTTGGCGACCGAGGCGAACCAATCTCGATGTACGCCCGGTACAACGAATCGTTCTACGAGAAGTCAGATGGGTGGGACAACTGGGACTCGTACAGCGTGAGCTTCGAATGCAAGGGCGGCGCGGTCGGAAGTGTCGCAACGACGTACGGTGCATTTCCCGGCATTCAGGGTTCGTGGGGCCATGACATCGTGGCCGAAGGCCTGGTCGTCAAGATCCGGGGACACAACTTCGAACTGCTCTTCGAAGACGGAACCGTTGAAACAATCGCCTCCGAGATTGACCCGACCATCACGATTGCTCACGCGTTCCTGCACGCGTCAAGAACCGGGGACCACTCTGCATTGCGACAGGACTACGACGATGCCGCACGCAGCCTGGAGATTTGCCTCGCGGCTAACACGTCGGCGATGACGGGTCAAGTCGTCAAGTTGGCGTAAGCCCTGATATTTCCATTATTACTGGACGAAGCGCTGAATTGTCGCCAATTTGAAGTCAATCGTGAACTGGGATGGCGTCAACGGTCTTGACATGTGCGGGGTGTAGGTCACGCGCCATGGCGATCATCAGGACGGTGCCAGCGACCGAAATGCCTGCCAGCACCGTGATGATCGTCATCAACCCCGAACCGAGTATCTCGGTCAACTTTGCAGCGGTGACCGGGTCAATCTGGGCACGGTTCGACGCCGACAACAACTGGGACACGAGTGGCCCCGCCTCGGACCTTGTAGCACCGGACGCTTCAGCCGCTTCAAGGAGGCGGCTATTCAACAATCCCCCGCCAATGGCGACGCCGATGGCTCCGGCGATATTCCGTGCAAACTGCGTTGACGAGGTCACCGCCCCTCGCTGGTTCCAGGGGACCGCTCCCTGGGGCGCGTAGAGAAATGCCGTCGACGAGAGACCAAGACCGATGCCGGTGACGCCCATTGCGAGCGAGATCACCCAAAGTGGCGAGTTCGTGCCTGTCATGGCCAGTCCAATGCACCCCAAGGCGATTGTCCCGGTTCCCAGGAATGCCGACATCCGAAACCCGAGTGCCAGATAGATCCGCCCGCTCACGATCGCCGTGATGGACCACGCTGACGCCAGCGGGGTGAGCACTGCGCTTGTCCCGGTCGCGCCATCACCCCGGACCCCTTGCACCAGCAGCGGCACGAATGAGGCGAGGACGAAGTTCGTCAATCCGACCAGCACATTGCCGGCGTTGCCCACAGCGACCGGGCGGAGCCGGAACGCCGCAAACGGCAGGATCGGTTCCGGTGCCCGTCTTTCGACAAATCCGAAGACCACTAGCAGGGCAACTCCCGCGGTGATACACGCGTACATCTCCAGAGAACCCCACGGCAGAGACCGTCCCCCTTCAAGGGCGACGAGCAAAAGGCAGACGAGGCCCGCTGTCAGGGTGACCGCGCCCGCGTAATCAATCGTGACTGTGCGTCGACTGATCTTCTCCTTGAGGTAAATGCCAAGAAACATGATGGACAGCAGGCACAGCGGAAGGTTTGACCAGAACACCCAGCGCCACGACACATATTGGGTCATCAATGCGCCGACCGAGGGTCCAATGAGACTGAAGAATCCCCACATACTTGAGGTAACCGCTTGGACACGCACCCGGTCTTGGATCGAGTAGATATCTCCCATGACGGTTAGCGTCAGAGGCATGACCGCTCCGGCTCCTACTCCTTGGATCAGTCGCGCAATGACGAGCATGGGCATGTTCCAAGAAAGCCCGCAGAGGAACGTCCCCAAGGTGAAGATCGTCAGTCCGAGAAAGAAGAGTGGACGACGCCCGAATACATCGGACATCTTTCCGTAAAGCGGCGCTGTCGTCGTCGTCGTGAGCAAATACCCGGAAAAGACCCACGGGTACAGCGCGATTCCCTGGAGTTCCCCCGCGATTGATGGCAGGGCTGCGCCCACGACCGTCGTTTCGAAGGCGACGGTGCTCATTGCAATGAGGAGCGCACCGGTCAGGAGTTGCCGGGCGCGCCCTGCCTCCATGATCCCGTCACTAGCCAGCACCGGGTCGGGCGCACCCATGAATTGCTCTTTGTCCCTTTACCAAGTCACATTGCCGAGGCCAGGCAACGTCGCCCCATGGTACGTTGTCCGTCCCAGTTCCCCGACCTCGACTAGGCATAGGAGATCACCGATGCGCATCCTGATCACCGGCGTCACCGGACGCATTGGCGCCAACCTCGCACGGTCACTCGTGCAACAGGGTCACGACGTTCGAGGCCTGGTCTGGGCCCGTGATGCCCGCACTGAGAAACTCGCCGGGATCGGTCTGGAACTCGTCGAGGGCACGCTGACCGACCCTGACGCGATCGCACGCGCATGTGCCGGCGTCCAAGCCATCTACCATCTGGGTGGTGCATTCCAGGGTGGAGGGCCATTCACGCCTGCGGAGTACTTCGACATCAATGTTCGTGGCACATTCAATGTGCTTGAAGCGGCAAAGTCGATTCCCGATCTTGTGACAGTCGCCATCGCCAGTACGGACGCCGTCTACGAGAAGTACCTCACTGACGGCATGACGGCACCGGTCTCCGAGACGATGCCTGCGAAGCCCGCCGGGTACTACGCAGTCACGAAGTCGCTCGCCGAAGACCTAGGACTTGGGTATGCCAGGAGTTTTGGCATGCCAGTTGTCGCCCTCCGGTTCGCCTTGGTCGTTGGCGCCGGCGAATTTGCCACCTTCCCCCAGTTCCACCTCAGCTCGATGAAGTCGCAGCGGAAAGGCCTGGAAGTGACTGGGTCCGTGCCGGTTGCGGACGACGCCCTCGTGATCATGCGTGATCGCAACGGGCGCCCGTGGCGCAAGCACGTTGCCGACGTCCGCGACATCGTAGGTGGCTGCGTTGCTGCCCTTGATCACCCTGCCGCTCGAGGTCACGCAATCCAGTTGGGAGCGCCCGAGGCATTCGACTGGGACACCACCGTGCCTTACCTGGCGGCGAAACTCGGGCGGCCTTATGTAGATGCCAAGGATCCGGGCACTCCTACGTATTACGAATTCGACCTCACGCGGTGCCGTTCACTTCTCGGATATCAACCGCAGTACGGCACGCACCGAATGATTGATGACGCCGTCGCATACCTGCATGGTTCAGACATCAACGTCGTACCGACCGGCTAAATGGGATCACCCCGAAACACTTGGGTAACTGGCACGGGAAAATGGGGAACGGACGCACGAAACTGCGCGCCGTCTCCCGTTGGCCCGCCCGGATTTACGGACGCGCCTTGGTCAGTGCGTCTATCGACGCCAACTCCTCGCCCGAGAACGACAAGTTATTGAGGGCCCCGACATTCTCGTCAATCTGTTCGGGACGAGAAGCGCCGATCAATGCACTTGTCACACCCGGCAACCTTAGGATCCACGCAAGTGCCATCTGTGCCAGCGACTGTCCCCGCGCCTTGGCTATCTCGTTCAGTGCCCGCACTGTATTCAGGTCACTCTCGGTCAGGCGCTGTGCCGTGGTCTCTTCGCCCCATCGAAGCGCCGCGCGCGAGTCCGCCGGTACGGAACCACTCAAGTACTTCGAGGTGAGCAGGCCACTGGCCAACGGACAGAACGCAATGACCCCCGTACCCGCCCGTTCGGTCTGGGGGAGCAGATCCCACTCAATCGTCCGGCGCAACAAGTTGTAGTACGGCTGGTGGATCGTTACTGGCGCCCAGTCATGTTCACGCACGATCCGAACGGATTCGGCGAAGTGCGCGCCGTTGAAACTGCTCACACCACCGTAAAGAACCTTGCCCTGCCGGATCAGCTGGTCGAGTGCGCCCAGGCTCTCCTCGAGAGGCGTGACCGGGTCGGTGCGGTGCAGGTAGAAGATATCGAAGTAATCGAGCCCCATGCGCTTGAGGCTTTGCTCGCAACTCGCGACCAGATACTTCTTCGATAGCATGTCGCCGTAGGGTCCAGGCCACATCCGGTATCCGGCCTTTGAGCTGATGATGAGTTCGTCACGAGGAAGGTCGCGTCGGATGATTTCGCCACAGATGATTTCCGAACTTCCGGGCGGCGTTCCGTAATTGTTCGCAAAGTCGAAGTGTGTGATACCCAGGTCAAAAGCCCGGTGGAGGCACGCTTCGGCAACCTCGGCCCCTCGATAGCCACCGTAGGTCTCCCAACCTCCCAATGAAATGGCCGGCAACAACAGACCACTATGCCCAGACCGGCGGTACTGCATCGTGGCGTACCGGTTTGGCGCACTGCGATCTGCAATGCCGCCCGCAATTCCGGTCGCACCAAGAGGATGAGTGGCGAGGGCATGGCCCTCTGGCAGGTTGGTTTCGGGGTCAATCTTTATCACCCGGAAATGGTACTCCCAAACTCGCCCACGTCCGCATGACGGCATGCCTGCACGGATACGATTGCTCGGAGGAGATTGCCCATGACACCACCTGGCACCGGATTGACAACCGTTCTCGCAGGCACCCTCATCGACGGCACCGGGCTTGATCCCAGGCACCATGTGCAGATCACGATCACCGGGGACACCATCACCGCAATCGCAGACGGCCACGACGTTCCTGCCGGGAGTTCAGTGGTCGACGCACGTCACCTGACCGTCATGCCCGGGTTGATCGACAGTCACGTTCACCTAGCCATGGTTCCCAAGGGACTTGAGGATCGGTTGCAGACCCCCTACTCCCTGCAGGTGGCCGAGACGCTCGTAAACGCTCGGCTGACCCTCGAGGCCGGGGTGACCACGGTGCGGGACGCCGGTGGCATGCCGAGGGGCACGAAACTTGCAATTGAACGTGGCATGTTCCCGGGACCGCGCGCCAGGATTTCCGTTGGCGCGCTCTCGCAAACTGGTGGGCACGGCGACTCAACCACCCGAAGCGGCGTGCGACTTCGCGCCGACTCCGCCGACGCACCGATGTCCGAACACCCTTGGACGGTCGCGGATGGCGTGGACGAAGTGCGCAAAGGGGTCCGCGAACTGATTCGCGCCGGCGCCGACCAGATCAAGATGATGACATCGGGCGGAGTCATGAGCCCGGGCAGTGAACCCGGGCGCCCCGGGTTTAGCATCGACGAGATCACGGCCATCGTCAATGAAGCCCGCGCCGCCGGCAGGACAACAATGTCCCACGCTCAAGCCTCGGTCGGGATCATGAATGCAGTCAAGTGCGGGGTCGACTCGATTGAACACGGGATCTATCTGACCGAAGAGATCTGTGTTGAGATGCGGAAACGGGGAACCTATCTCGTACCGACTCTGGTTGCACCGCTGTGGGTTGTAAGGCGAGGCGAGGCAGACCCCACATCAGTACCTGCTTGGGCAGTTGAGAAGGGTCGCGCCGTCATGGCCGACCATCAGGCAAGTTTCAGACTGGCCGTTGAACTTGGCGTGACCGTGGCAATGGGGACGGATAGCGGGGTAGGTCCACACGGAACCAATGCCGAAGAACTAGAGCGGATGATCCTCGGCGGAATGTCAGCAATGCAGGCAATCGTGGCTTCAACGTCAGTCGCAGCCCGATGCTGTCAACTCGATCACCTGACAGGAACGATCGCCGTGGGAATGCGCGCCGACATCCTGGCCATCAACGGCGACCCACTGGCCGACATTCGTGTGCTTCAGGACAGTGGCAACATCCACCTGATCATGAAGGACGGACACGCCTTCAAACCACTTCACTGACCGATCCAAGCGCGCAGGCGTCACTTTTGGTCTCGCGCGCGATCACATCACTACAACTGTGCCTCGGAGCAGACGAAACCACCCCGGATTTCACCTGCTCAGGAGGCGCACCCCCAGGATCGAAGTTCCCACCGATTAGAACGGGACCTCAAGACCGTCGTTTGCCACGATGACTTCACCTTGGTAACCGGCGTCCCGTGCCTCCGAAATAGCCCGGGACGATCCGCTATCACCGTGGTATTCCGCACTCAGGTGGACGAGCAGTAGCCTCGGCACCCCGGAATCCTTTGCGACGAGTGCAACCTCACCGGCATGAAAATGCCCGAGTTCGTGCACAAGGAGATCCGCGCCCGCGAGGTACGGTCGGCAATCCTCTGGAGACCCAGCATCTCCGGAATACACAAGTGTGTGCCCTTCTGTCTCCAGACGGATCCCGTACCCGACTGGCGGAACCCCGAAGTTCTCGTTGATCAGTCGTTGGGCGTGCGCGTGGGTCCAGTGAGTGGTCAGGTACATGAACGCGGACGCACTACCACCGAGGTCAATCCGCTCATCCGGACCCATGTCAGTAACCGGCAACGGAAAGATGTCGCGTCGCAACACTTCGTCGAATGGAAGGAGGTAGAACGAGCGAAGCAGGTCAAGGCGATATGCCGAAAGGGGCGGACCATACAGCGGAATGATGACTGGCGGCGTTCCCTGCTTCGGTGCCGTGATCGCATTGTGTAGCCAGAGCCTCTGCAGCAGCAGCGGAAGGCCCGCGCTGTGATCGGCGTGCCAATGGGTCAATAGCAAGGCACGAATTGCCGAGAATTCGATGCCAGCCTGGGGAAGGAGCGTTGCAAGCGGTGCCCCGGCATCCAGCACGACCATCCCGTCGCCGATGTCAACTACCAGGGAAGTGCAAAATCGATCTCCCGGAACAAGCCCACTTGTCGAGCCCAGCACCCGTAATCCAGACATGAAGACGAAGACCATCCTTCCACGGCTTGGCTTGTTTGCCCGGCACATCCCTGATTGAAAGTGTCCCGGCGAGACACGTTCGCCTTAGCCGATCTCCAGCAACACCTTCCCGAGCCGAGACGGGTCACTTAGTGCGCGCATTGCGCCAGCCGCGCCTGAAAGTGGGTACCGTGCGTGGATCGGGAACTTGAACGTGCCTCGCGCGATTGCATCGAAGCAGTCCACGAGATCCCGTCTTGAACCTCCGGTAGACCCGATCACTTCCTGTTCTTGCGCGTAAAACGGCGCCAGGTTCAGTGTGACTTCCGCGCCAGTGAGGATGCCGCAAGTGACATATCGACCGCCCCGTGCCAACGCACCGATGCTCGCCGTCCACGACGCCGCGCCGGTCGGGTCAAGCACGACGTCCATGCCGCGTCCGTCCGTCAATCGACGCACCTCATCGACAACGTTTCCCGCCGTCCGGTCGATGACCGTCTCGGCGCCAAGGTCGTGGAAGGCGGCCAAATGTGCCATGTTCCCAGTCACGGCAACCGGGACAGCGCCACGTTGGCGGACGAGTTGGAGGAAAAGGGTCCCCAGTCCACCAGACGCGCCTACAACCAGAACCCTATCGCCAGCCGAGATCCGCGCCCGCTCAATCATGTGCCACGCCGTGACGCCGTCGAGAGTGGCCGCGCACGCGCTGTCATCGTCGACCTCGGCGGGGACGGGAATGGCATTCAGGGCAGGCACAATCGTGTATTCAGCGTAGCCACCCTCCGTAAATGCCCCCGGAATGGCTGGTGAGACGGTCGTGCGCGGGTCAGCCATGCACAGCTGCTCCTGTCCGCGCAAGCAGTAGTGGCATTGATTGCAGAACAAGCGGAGAGCCACACCCACGCGCTGTCCAACGTTCACCGTGGAGACCCCTGGCCCCACCTTGTCGACCACCCCGAGAATTTCAGAACCTGGGATGTGAGGCAACTGGAGCCATGTCCACCGTCCGAGGACCTGCGACCGGTCAACTGGGTTCACGCCGCACCGCGTCACCCGGATACGAACCTCTCCGGCTCCGGGTTCGGGCGTGGGTATGTCCGCAAGGTGCAGATGCTCCGGGCCGCCGAACGCAGTAATTTGCATCGCTTTCATCAGTTCTTGCCCTTCTCGGTGACCGCTCACTCCCAATCGTTTGGATGGTGTGACCCACAGCACCTTTTCGTTTTTTGCCGGTTCAAGGAAGCGTACACCGGGCATCTGCCGTCTCATGGGCGCAGGAACCCGAAACCGGTGCAGCACCCAGATCGGACGTCCGGATACATTGCCGTGACCCGCCCCCGGTACCATCTCTTTGATGCCACCAACACCACGCATCCTGTCGGGCGAACGACCCCTCTCAACTCATTCCGACGGCCTCACAATCGACTGGCACAGCCACTCATTCTTCTCGGACGGGCGCGCGACCCACGAAGCGATGATTGCCGAAGCCTCGCGGCACGGTGTGGTCCTTGGCCTTTCCGATCACATCCTTATGGACAACCGGCGCCTACGGTCGGTTGAAGAACTGACGGGATACATCACCGCACTCTCGGCGCTTCCAGTGATAGTAGGTGCCGAAGTCTCCGTTGGTGACGTCAGTGACGAGGCGCAGATTGCCGTCGCCTCTGGGGTCCTTGGCGAGTTCGACTACCTTATCGCGAGCCTCCACCAAGTTGATGTGCCGCAAGGACGCGTTACGGCCGCCGCGTATCTCAACTGGCGGTTCGGCATGTATCCCCGGTACGCACCTACGGTGGTCGAGTACGACCGTCGCGACTATTTCGACGAGTGGCTCCGAACGCTTGCCACCTCGCTCGAGACGATGCCCGTGCGCATCCTGGGCCACTTCGCCCTGTTTCCTGAACAGGCGGACGCAACTGGCGTTTCACCGGCCGCCATTGATCCGACCAGCGATCCGGAACCTGACGGTCTTGCCCGCGAATGGCTAGATGCAACCATAGACCTGTGCCTGCGCCATGACGTCGCAATCGAACTAAACAGCAAGAGCAGGGTGCCGCACCGACAGTTCATCGAGAGAGCGGCCGAGCGCGGCGCACGCTTCTCACTTGGGAGCGATGCTCACCACCTGGAACGCGCCGGCGACATTGGGTTCGGCCGCGCGATCCTGCACGAACTCGGGATCGGGCCTGACCGGGTGCTTCGCGGGACCGACCTCAAGCGTTAATTGCTGGCCTTGACCGGCGCTTGCTGAGGATTCTGGACGGCGACCTCATTACAATATTGATATGAAGCAAAGGCGACACTGCTAGCTGTATTCGCCAGTGCAGCCGGGGCATCTCCGGCAAGGATCAATGTCCCAAACCGTTCGCACCCGAAGGAGTGAGCCATGCCCGACACCCATCGCACTACCCGCTACTCGGACGTCTGTGGCGGTACCGACGAATTCAAGCGGATTCTCACGGAAGAACCGCTCGTTGCGGAATCGCAGGCGGGCCGCGAGACACTAGAGTCCCTCTTGGAAGATGGCAT
>Ga0209597_1000282_pt1 | contig 33829 bp, 46 predicted proteins | sample M_140625_MF_Meta_FD_187316 | JGI IMG/M metagenome (GOLD analysis project Ga0209597, IMG submission 187316) | Freshwater microbial communities from Lake Montjoie, Canada to study carbon cycling - M_140625_MF_MetaG (SPAdes) (version 2) | ecosystem: Environmental > Aquatic > Freshwater > Lake... | reverse complement strand
TCGGCATCGAGCACCAGCAGGGCATCGGTGCCGGCTGCGCTAGGGCTGACCCCGTAGGTGGCCTCCGTCTTGACCATCAGGATCTGCCGCTTGTTCGATGCCATCGGTCGTTACCTCGGGAAATTCAGCGGGGGGTTGGTTGACCCATTCGCCATCAACCAGCAGGAAGCTGCCAGCGGTGGTGGGCCAAGGGGGGAGATCAGCGGTCATGCCGTCAGATCGGAAAGAAGGGTCCGATACCTCACAGAATAGGAAGAGCTCAGAATGCCGATCTCTCCCGGCTCGGCCTTCCATTCCCGACTCTGGGGGTAGCAGTGGATCACCTGAAGTCCGGTGAAGGTGGCGGCCATCAGGCGGCTGTGCATGTCCACCCGGATCGGATCAGCCAGGGTGCTCAGCGGCGAACCGCTGATCAGGATGTCAATGCTCACCGTCAGGTCGGTGTTGATCGGTCCGGTGGTCGGCACCTCGTCGCTTTCCCCCAGCGGCTCCACCACCAGGCAAGGCATCTCTGATCTGGCCACCGCCTCCCAGCGGTCCCGGAACACCCGGGAGCTGATGCCGGTGGTGGGGGTGATCGCGGTGACGATCGCCGCCAGGATCCGTTCGGCTTTGCTCAGCGTCATGGCCTGGGCTCTACATCGGTGTCAGGCCGGCGGCGCCGACCCAGGCCCAGCAGGCGCCCAGCGGCAGGGATGGCGCCCTGGATGGGGCTGGGCACCAGCACGCCTAGAGCGACGTTCCAGCGGGCGTCGCAGGCCTGATGCGGCGATGGAGCCCGGTATTCGCAGATGCCGATGTACCCGGCCAGCAGCGCCACGACGGGCCAGTTCATGGCTTCACCTGCTGATGCTCGACCGGAACGGCAAGCCTGAGCTGGAACATGGTCGCCAATGCCGGGATCCCCACCGCCAGCACCAGGCCAATGCCGGCGATCTGGGCGAGTCGGGATTCCAGAGCGCGCTGGCGGCTGAACAGCGCATCAAGATCCTTGGTGATCCTGGCTACGTCTTCCTTGCGCTCGGCCATGATCGAAAGGATGTTGTCAATCTTGGCGCCCAGCTCAGCAAGCCGGACATAGATGTCCCGGTGCGATACGTCCTCTGGTGGCATAGCGGATACGGGCGTTGTGCTCATTCTGCCGACGGCTGCAGGGAGTAGGTGGGGGTGAGGTTGTACAGGGCGAGAAGACCCACCAGCTCCTGTAGCTGCGTTTCCTGTGCGCTACTGCCCGCCAGCTCCATCAACCTCCAGATCGACTCCTGGATGTCGGCCTGGTTGGCGTTGCCGTTGATGGCGTCAAGCATCTCAACGCGCAGCCTCACGGTGCGCAGTTCAATCGCCTCGGAATATCGGGCCATTGACATCATCCCTTGCCAGGCCGCAGTGCCCTTGAACGCCGCCCAGAAACCAGCGTAATTTGGTTCCATCAATAGACACTCTCGACATATATCTTGTACACGGACAAGGTGACGGCGTTCGCGGTTACGTTTGCAGTGCCGTTGCTTGCTTGACACTGCGGAGACATTGTTACGGTTGCTCCAGGAATGTTGGCCGTTGTAGAGTTTGTGTAGGTAACTCCGTTGCTTACGTCGTCCAACCTAAAGAAAATAGTGCCACCATTTGGGGCGCAATACATACTGAATTCCAGCAGCGGTGAGTTGGTCACCAAGCTTGCTGTGAGGTTGATGGGCAGCGCGTTCCTAGTAGTGCCGTCGTGGGTAACAAAGCTCAGCGCACCAGATCCTGTCGCCGGGTCGGTGGTGATGTGAGAAAGGCCACAAAATGGACCGGCCGAGGTATCGGAAATGCAAATTGAGGCCGCAAATCCCTGCCCTTGCAACCCCGTAAATAGCCTTACAGTCGCAGCGGGACAAGTAATACGAAACCGGGAATAGTAGAAAAACCCGCCGGTATTGGCAACGTTACCTCTAAAGAAAGCCCTTAACTCGGTGGCGTTGCATCGTGGCCCTAACTGTTGGTCCGTGGTTGTAACTACATTTGAGTAGGCGGTGCGCCTGCCAGCGCTGGCTACGTCCGTTGCAGCAGGCGCTGGGTGGGTAACTGTCCCATTTGAAGTCCATGCTGGCTGGAAAGCGCTACTCCCGGTTCCCGTTGTTGTGCTCGCCGGAGCAAAAAGCATGATGCTATTACTGAATATGCTGGGCTGCAACAGCGTGGCTGCACCAGTCGGCCCCTGCATGGCCAGCATAAACCTGTTGGCTATATCAACCGGATATGGAACAACGCTTGACGCATCCGCCGCAGCAGGTGTGCTAACTGGGGTGGTTAGTTGAAGGTTGTTGGAATTGATCTTTACGTTGGTTGCGCCCGCGAATGCGCCCGCATCGTTGTACTGAACCTGAGTGGTGCTGCCGCCTGGAGATCCGCCTCCTCCACCGCCAGTTGCCGCCAGTACGCCACCAGTCAGTGTCAGGTTGGCGCCGATGCTGATCTCCTCGACCGCACCCGTAGTTGCTGTGGTTCGACCCAGCAGGCGGGCCGTCGCCATGGTCAGGCCCGAGCCGGTGATGGCGCCAGCGGTGGCCTTTGCAGCGTCGTTGCCGTTAAGCTTCTGAATCGCCGTCAAGATCGAGTCGGTTGCGGCGATGGTCCCGGCGCCGCTGGTGAAGCCGGTCAGGACCGATGCGATTGGCACCGTGCCGTTGCTGGCCGCTGTGAGCCTGCCTGCGGCATCAACCGTGAAGCTGCCATAGGTGTAGCTGCCGGCGCTCACCGCTGTAGCAGGCAAGTCGGCCGCCACCAGGGAGCGGAAGGTCGGAGCGGCGGCCCCACCCGTGGTTGGGCCAGCCCAGACGAGGTTGGCGCTCTGCGTGGCCAAGGTGGCGGTGAGCGTGCCGGTGGCGGTGACTGGGGAGCCGGTGACCGAGAAAAGGCCAGGCAGGCTCAGGCCAACGCTGGTGACCGTGCCGCTGCCACCACCACCAGCGCCGGTATCGCCGCGGGGGATGGTGAAGTTGAAGACGGCCGCGCTGCTGGTTCCGGCGTTCGTGACGCTGGCGGATGTGCCAGCGGCGCCGGTGGTGACGGTCCCAACAGAGATCGTGGCGGCTGTGCCGTTGGTTCCGTTCGTCCCTGCGTCGCCTCGGGGGATGGTGAAGTTCAGCGTGGCCGCCGAGGATGTGCCGCTGTTCGTGACTGATGCGGACGATCCGGCGGTGCCTGTGGTCACCGTGCCAACGCTGACGGTGGCCGCCGTGCCGTTCGTGCCGTTCGTTCCGGCGTCACCGCGGGGGATGGCGAAGGCCAGCACGGCGGCGGAGCTTGTGCCGGTGTTCGTGACCGTTGCTGACGATCCCGCAGCGCCTGTGGTCACCGTGCCAACGCTGACGGTGGCTGCCGTGCCGTTCGTCCCGTTTGCTCCGGCGGCGCCGATCAACGAAACGCCAGAGCCCCACGCGCCGGCCGTCTTGGGGCCATACAGGCGCGTGGCTGCCGTGTCCAGGTAGATGTCACCGTTGACGCCCAGGGCGCTGCTAGGGGCGCCGCTGCCGCTCAGGATGGTGTTGCCGCCGCCGCCGCTGCCGGTGGAGAAGTAGCTCAGCGCGCTCCAGGCCGTGGCGCCATCGCCGATCTTCAGCTTCCTGGCGTCAGTCTCAAACCCCCATTCGCCATTGAGCAGGACGGGATTAACCGTCGTCCAGTTCGCAGCCGTGTCGCGGCGGATAACAATGCGGGCCGGGATCGTTTGGCTCATGCTCCACCACCGTCGTAGAGAGTGCCGGAGGCAAGCGCGGCGCCACCGTCCAAGATGTAATCAATCGCGGGATCTGGATCCATCTTCACCAGCGGCACCCGGCAGAACGTGCCGTCGTCAAAGCGCTGCGGCTGGGTTTCAACCTTGTAGCTGGTGCTGTCAACCGTCACCAGGTCGCCATAGCTCAGGCTGCCGAAGGTGGCTGTCGGCACGGTCAGCAAATAATCAATGATCGTGATTTCGCCGCCGAGGATGATCTCGGAGTTTTGGTCAAGGACGCCAACACCTGAAACGGCTCCAGCGGTCACCGCCACGCCGAAGTCGGCGAGGAACGGATCGAGCGACTCGGTGAAAGCCATCAGGTGGGCTCCTTTGCCTTGCGCGTCGGCTTGGCTTCAGGCAGCTCGGTGGTGGCGCGGCCCAGGCGCACCAGGATCGCCGCGTCGTCGTCGGACACGTCCTGAACGGTGCCGGCCTCCAGGGCCTGGCCGCTGGCGATGGTGTTGCGCAGAAGGAAGATCTTCATGTGGGAAAGGGGCGGCAGATGCCGCCCCGGTCAGGGTTGGGAGCCTGAGCCCCTATCAGCTGGTCGTCACGTCGAGGCAGGCTGCGAAGCACTTGGGATCGCGCACCGCCACGTCGTAGGTCACGATGCCCCGGACGCTGGTAAGCGCCTTGGAGAAGTCATCGGAGTCCTCGCCCACGGTGATCTCGAGGCCGTTGCCCCAGAGGCCGACCATGGCCTGGCTGTAATCACCGATCACCACCGCCGAGCAAACACCGGAGCTGGTGCCTTTGGTCAGGGTGGAAGGCACCTGGTTGGTGACGTAGATGCCGTAGCCGTTCACCACCGAAGGGGTGGCGCCGCGGCCGATGGCCAGCAGGTTGTCATTCACCAGGAAGGGACCGTCCGTGGTGGTGGAGCCACCAGCGCGGAGCTTCTTCAGGTTGCCCATCACCTTGGCGTTGGTGATGTAGTTGACCGAGTTGCGATCAACGGGGACGTTATCAATCGTGAGCTCGGTTTCAAGGTTCACCAGGGTTTCCATGGTGATCGCGCCGCCGTTGGTGCCGATCGCCACCGAACCGATGCCGCTGGTGCCCATGATCCCCAGAGGCTGGCCGGATGCGCCGGAGCCGTTGAGGATGCCCAGATCCATGGCGACGTTGATGCCGTCGATCAGGTCGGTGCGCACCAGCTGCTCGATGCCAGGGGTGGCCTGCAGCAGGGTTTGGCGGCTGTACTTGGACAGCGCGGCCAGGTTCTTCGGCGAGAGCGTCACCTGGTCGAAGGTGGACTCCGACTGGGTGATGGCGGTGGTCTGGCTGCTCAGGTAGTAGGTGGATGCCACACCAGAGCGGCGGGGAATTGCCACGTTGCCCTGCAGGCCGGGCATGGTGCGAACACCAGCGGCGAGCATCACACTGCGGTTGCGCAGGAACTCAATGAAGTCCTGATCCAGCAGATCGGTTTGCACCAGGTTGCCGCCGGTGGTGGCGCCGCTGGTGACGTAGGTGGCCCGGGTGAGAGCAGAGAAGGGAATGAAGAAAGCCCGCTCGGCCGAAGGTGCGCGGCCCATCGACTTCTGCACCTCGGCGCTCATTTCGCGCACCAGGCCGGCTTCGTAGGAGCTCCAATCACCAGACAGAGCGGCACGGATGCCGGCGGTGATATTGAAGCGGGTGGCGTCGCGCTGGTCCATCTCAACCGGCTTGACGGTTTCGACAGGCTTGGCGCTGATCTTCTCAAGCACCGCGGCGCGGGCTTCGTCAATGCTGCGGCCGTTTTCGATCAGGGTGGCGCCCAGATCCTTAAGGCCGTGGCGCGCGGTCAGGGCGTTGATGCTGGCAATGCGGGTGCGCTCGGCGTTGGCGGCTTGTGCAGCCGCTTCCGCCCGCACCGCCTCGAGGTTGAGGTTGGTGTCTTCCATTGGGGTTGGGGAAGGAGTAGGGGTCGGGGTTGCGGCTGGGGCCGCTCCATCGGTGTCGAGCTTTCGCCCGATGCCAATGGTTGGATCGGCAGGGATGCCGACCACGGACACTTCGTAGGGTTGCCACGAAGTGGCGACGAAGTTGTCGCCGCGCTCTTCCATCTGGTTGATGAAATAGCCGACCGAGACATTCCGTAGAACGCCATCGGCCACGTCGGTCATCACCTCCTGCGCAAACGCATTGCGGCTGAACTTGACCGACACCATGCCGCGCATCTTCTCGTTGTCGATCCAGGCACGCTGAACGACGCCGATCACGCGCGATGGGTCATGGTTGAACAGGACCGGAGCGCCATCCTGAAGGCGGCCCAGATCAACGGAGCCGCGCTCATGGCTCAGCACTTCGTTGCCGAAGTAGCGCTGCACCGGGTATTCGCTGGAGAAGCTGAACTCCATCGTTCGGTCTTCGCTGCTGATGGCCGCACCATCCAGCGACGCCGCGCGGCGATGGGTCTGGCCCTCCAGATCACGCATCAGATCCATTACTCTCCCCGTCTTGGTTCAGGCTAGGAACTCCGGTTGGGTCGCTCGTAGTAGCCGAGCCGGTTGGGTCGGCAGAGCCACCCTGCATGTCGTCGGCGGGGTTGGAGTCAAAATGCAGATCAAGCTCTTCAGCCCGGTCCACCTCGGCCTTGCGTGCAATCAGCAGCTCCTCAAGGTCGCCGCCCTGCTCGGCCACCACCTGGGCCTGGGTCTTGGTGCCCGAGCGGATGGCCAGATTGTCGGCTTGGGCATCTTTGAGCGGGTCGATGTAGCTCCAGCCGCGGGCCATCCACCGGCAGGCACAGAAGCGATCGGGCGCCAGGTCGTAGCTCGGCAGGCTGAGCGCACCGCTGAGCACGGCGGCCTCGATCCAGCGCTCGAACACCGGGGTCAGCAGCTCGTCGATCAGGTACTGCTGCAGCACCTTCCAACAGTCGCGGTCTTCGATCTGCGCCAGGCGGGAGCTTGAATAGTTAGACATCGAGTAATCGCCGGACAGCGCGGCATAGTTCACGCCAATGCCCGAGGCAAACGCTCGCAGCATCCCGCGCACGAACGGCTCCAGCTGGCCATCCGGCGCGTTGATCTGCGGCACCTCCACGGACTGGCCGGGGAACAGCGTCTTGAACATGCCCGGCTCAAAGGTGGTGACGTGCTCGCCGTCGATCACCTCTTCTCCGTAGGTGTCGCCAGCGCCTTCTGGGCTGGTGATGAATCCCATCAACGCCGACGCTGCCCGGGCCCGCACCAGAGCCGCTTGCTCATAGCCCGCCAGGTGGTGAAGCCGTTGAATGCCAGCGGCAAACCACGACACGCCCCGGGTCTGCTGCGGGCGCTCCGGCACGAACAGATGCAGCACTTCGGCAGCTGGCACCAGCAGATGGCGCGCGCTTGGGTTGTGGCCGCCCAGGGCTGTGTCGCCGGGATGCTTGGCCAGGAAGGCATACCGAACAGGCCGCCCCCACTGGTCCACCTCCACGCCCATGCGCCACTCGTTGCCCGGCACCGTGCTGCCGCCGGTGTAGTTCTCGTCCAGCTGGTCGCTCTCAAACACCTGCAGCGCCAGCGGTATCCGGCCGCCGCCAAAGGCCTGAGGCACCAGGCGGATCAAGATCTCGCCGCTTTCGACCATGGCGCCCATCGCCATGCGCTCGATTTGGTGCAGGTTCAGGCGGCCGGCAACGTCACAGGTGGCCTTGCGGGTCCACTTCTCCCAGGCCGCTTCGATCTGATCGTTCACCATCTGATCCAGCCGGCCGCCGCCGCGCTGCATTCGCACCTGCATCTGCAGCCGGATGCCGGTGCCGACCACGTTGTTGGTGACCAGCGACTTCGCCCGCTTGGCGTAGTCGTTGTCCCGCACCAGCTGGCGGGCCCGGTTGCGCAACCTGCTGATGCTGCCCTTGATCTCGCTGTCGGCGCTGCTGCCGCCGCTCACCCAGTCAGCCGTGAGGCGCGACACCGTGGCACCGGCATAGGCGCGGCGTTTGGGAGGTTTGACTGCTGCGGGCTTGCGCAGGCCCAGCCGTTCACGGATTGAGAAGCCAAGACCGAATGCCATCAGCCAAACCTCACGAACAGATTGCGCGGATCGCCCAGGCCATTGGCCATCCGCTCCGCCGCTTCTTCCTTGGCCACGTCGGCCTTGAGGCGGTTCTCAAGCTCGATCAGCTCGGCCAGGCTGAACCGCTCCAGCTGGCGACTGCCAATCGTGTAGCGCTTCACCGCGCCACCGCTGATCAGGCTGCGGATGGCGGCCTGCACCGCGTCGAGGTCTTGCCGCGCTTGGCTGCGGCCATCAAAGGCGGCAGGGGTGCCGGTGTAGTTCAGGGCCGCCAGGATCGTGAGCGATCCGGTGCCGGTGGTGATCGCGTTGGCGCCGTTGGTGGCCCGGGCCTGCCAGTACCAGGCGCCGGCCGCCAGGGTGGCGGAGCTGGTGGCGCTGATCGTCGTCTCCCAGCCGCTGCCATAGCTGGTGCTGGCTACGGTCAGGCCGCCAGTGGCACCAGCAGTAGCCGAACGCAGGAAGTACGACAGCGACCAGGCCGCGCTGGTGACGGCATTGTCCAGGCTGTCGGTGGTGGCGTCGTCGCGCCAGGCCACCGTGTCACCGGCGCGAATCGTCGCAGGGATCGTCATGGCATCAGGCTAGGAAGCCTGATCTCACCAGTTCGTTAGAAATGATGGCTGCGCCGGTGTGGCCCTGGCCTGGCGTTGGGGGGTCGCGGCTGGCTTGGCGAGCTGCGCCTCCAGCTGATCCCACATCGTGGCCCGGTTGTAGCGGCGGGCCACCAGCTGCAGGGCGGCATAGGCCATCCGGGTGCAGTCGCCGGCTTCGTCGCGGGAGCCAGCAGGTAGCACCCAGCTGTAGGTGGTTTGGCCTTTGTCGCGCTTTGGCATTCGCTTCCAGGGGAACAGCTCAGCCAGGAATTGATCGGTTGAGCCTTGGCCGAAGTGCAGGTAACCGGGGCCAGGTTGCTCATTGCGCAGGCGGCCCTGGAGGTGGTTCACGCTGGCGTCGTAGCCGACGTTGAACAGCAGCACGCCGCGCTTGGTGATGCCCTGGTTTTTCCTGTTTACATCCACCGGCACGCCCCGGCCGATCAGCGGTTTGCCTTTTTGGTGTGCGCCCTTCATCGGCACCCAGCTCGATGTACGGCTGCGGCACCAGTCGCGCACCTCATGGGTGGCATAGCCGCCGTCGTCGATGCCGCCCATGGTGAGCCTAAGTTCGGTGCCATCGGCCTTGCGCCATTTGGTCTTGGTGATCTGATCCAGCTGGGCCAGCGTCTCCGGCTGCTGCGGGTCGCCATCGATCTCCCAGTGGCCCAGGTGCCAGCCTTCCTCACCACGGCCCCAGCCCCAGACCGTCAACACCAGCCGCTCGCCGGTGGTGCCGCCGCCGCCCTGGACATCCACGCCAGCGGTCAGCAGCAGTACGCCATCAGGCACCGTGCCCTCGGGGTAGCCGTTGCCGGCTGCTTCGTTCTTGCGCCGCTGGGCCAGGCCGTCGCCGGTGAGCTTGCCTGATATTGAGTCTTCCCACGGCTCGCCTAGGACCGTGTTGTGAAACGTCTGCATCGCGTCGGGGTCGCCCTTGCGCATGGCATCCAGGGCTTCGGCGTGCTCACGCACCAGTACGGACCAGTCCGCTGCCGGGCTGTAGCTGTAGGCCGCCCAGATGTGAAAGCTCACCAGGCCCGGCTGCTGGCTCACCGCCGTGGGGCGCCACTCGCCGCGCTCCACCATCCAGCGCTTCTTGCTGTGGGGGATCGGCTCGGCGCAGTTCTCGCAGGCGTAGTGACCGGCGTGCTCACCCTCGCGAATCATCTGCTCCCACCTGAGCACCTGCATGGCCTGGCAGAACGGGCACGGCACATAGAACCGCCGCTGATCGCCACGCAGGAAGGCTTCTTCCGTCTTGCCACCGGCGAAGATCGGAGTGCCGCCCTGGCCAATCTTGCGGTCCCAGTAGTAGTCCGCCCGGTTGCGGCCCAGCTTGATCGGGTCGCCCTCGTCGAGCTTGGGGTAGGCGTCAACCTCATCGAACAGCACCACCTTCCGGCTCTTGCGCCGAAAGCTCCGGCCGCTGGCTGCGTTCACGATGTCGATCAGGCCGCCGTTGGCCAGCTGCTTCAGAAGGATCGTGTTGCTGGCGGTGCCGCGGGACTTGCTCTCTGAGATCAGGCCGCGCAGCACCGGCGTGTCCTCAAACAGCGGCTTGATCTCCTCCTTCGAGTAGCCTTCCGCGTCCTCCTTGACCGGCTGCACGATCATCACCGGGCAGGGATCCTGGTGGCTGAAGAACTGCACCACCACGCCGAGCATCTTTGTCCAGCCCACCCGGGCGCTCTTCATGATCGCCACCGTCTCCACGGCCGGATCGGTGAAGGCGTCGAGGATCTCGCGCTGGTACGGCAGGGTGTTCCACTTGCCTTTCTCGGCCGCGTTGCCGGTCATCACCGCGAACTCATCGGCGTACTCGCTCAGCCGCAGCCGCGGCGGTGGCTTGAAGCCCGCCAGGATCTGCCGGGTGAGCTCCGCAGGGTCGGCGCCGATCATCCCTTCACCTCCCCGGCCGCCAGCTCATCGAGGGCCTCGCGGATCAGCGTGGTCAGTAGCTCCACCTCCTCGATCTCCAGGTGTGGGATGCGCTGCTTGGCGGTGCTGGGCACGCCGAGCAGGCGGGTGCGGGTGATGTTGACCGCACCGCCCCAGGCGAGTTCCACATCCTCGCGGCGGAGCAGCAGGCCCTCCTGCGTCTTGCGTTGCAGCTCCAGCAGGTTGGCCTTTTCGTATTCGCTGCGGGCGCGGCTGTCGTTGTAGGCCGGCAGCTCCTCAGGTTCTGGCGCCCTGGGCGGTGGCGGCGGCGGCTTCGGCTGTGGCTTGGCGCGCTCGGCCGCTGGCCGCAGCGGGTTGGGTGAATCGGTGCGGGTGCGGGTGATCGCCGCCCAGCGCTGCTCCAGGTTGTCGCGCTCAATCAGCGGGTTGCCGTCAGGGCCCGGCACCGTCTCCAGCTCGTTGCGCTGGATCTTGCGGTAGATGCTGCCCCGACTCTTGAGGCCGAGCACCTTGGCCGCTTCCCCCACGCTGATCAGCACTTAGCCCGGCTTGTCGCACCTTGTCACAAGCTAGGGAAGGTGTGACAAGGTGCTGTGACAGGTCCTGGGAATCGTGTGCGCTCCTAATCCATGGGGTCGCCTTGTTGCGAGCAGTTCTCAACAGAAAATCTGGGCTGCTTGGCACCGGCACTTTTCCCCAGGGGCGAAGGACCCTGAGACCGGGGGGTGCCCCGATCACCGCCCGCCATACCCTCTGGCGATGTCATTCAGCTTCTTCTCAAAGCCTTTGATGAACTCGTCATTGATCAGCCGCGCTGCTGTGGCCTGCAGCTCAAGGGCATAGCGGCCTTTGCCAAGGAAGATCGAACCGACCGATGGACCGTAGACCGTGCGGATGCGGCCCTGGCTGTCCTTGCGCCCGACTAGCTGGTTGCCACCCTTGCCGATGTAGACGAAGGCGCCGGTGTAGGGCTTGCGTCCATCGGCCCTGAGCACCACGGCGGTGAGCGGCCGGCCAGGCTTGACCGGCTTGCCCCAGCCCAGGCCGCGGCCAAGGCCAGGCTGCTTGCCTCCCCTACTGCCTGGCTTCATGCCGAACTGAGTCAGGGTTGGCGATGTGCGCCCGAATCGGATCGTTGCTGAAGTTCCATCAGGCGCGATCGATGCCCTGCTGATGTCCTGCTTGATCCTTGAGGCCTTGAGGTTGTAGCGCTCACCGATGCCCTTGGCTACCTGGGTCTTGATTGCGCCTGATGCTTTGGTCAGGCCCGCCCGTTGCGCCTTGGCGAACGTCTTGGGGTCAGTGAACTCAATCAGCTTCTGCAGCTGGCTGAGCCCTTCCAGCTGGAGTGTGATCCCCGCCATACCCCTTAGCCTTCCGAACCGCAATGACATCAGCGTAAGGATGTAGCTGCCGCCACAGCCACCCAGCTGACCACTGGGTTGGCGCGCTCACCAAGTGGTCACGGGTGCGGCAGGCGTCAAGGCGCACGGTGACCAAATAGCGGTGAACGATGGGGGCGGTCATGGCTTGATGTACCTGGCCCACTGCTCCAGGGTCAGCACGACCCGCCAGGTGCCGCCCCGGAAGCGCACCAGCGTGGCGGCGTGATCGGCCTGGGCATTGATGCGCTGATGCTCGGCTTCCTTCGGCTTCACCCTGGCCGCTGCGGCTGTATCGGCCCAGCTGGCCACCTGCACCACATGGCCCGGCACCCCGTCTAGGTCGCCGGTGTCGTCGGCCCTGCCAGCGCCCAGCTTGCGCCGCACTGGCACCCCCAGCAGGTCGGTGAGCAGCGCAGCCGCCTCGAGTTCGGCGCGGTCGCCTTTCTGCTTCTGGGGGTTGGTCAACGCTGAAACGCCCCACACCCGCGCGCGTAGTGCAGGCTCTCGGCAGCCTCAGGGATGCCGATGGAGCAGCGGCCATAAGTGCGGCTGCCGGACCCGTTATCGCTCTGCTCCCGCCCTGGCTGGTGGTGGAACAGGGAGCAGTCCTGGCAGGTCCGCACCATGGCATCTGGCTCCAGGCGTGGCAGGTGCGGCAAGACGTTGGCGTAGCGCAGACCCAGGCGGATCTGGCGCGTCATCTCACGGGTCAGGCCCACCTGCTTAGCCAGGGTTGCGCTGGTGATCTCAACAGGTGCTGTGAGCACCGCCAAGGCGATGGCTTCTCGTTCTTCGCGGGTCTTCACAGCTCCACCCCCGCGCAAAGGAACTCCAGCGCGTCTTGAAGCGTCAGGGGTCGTTCCGCCAGTTCTTCGATCACCACCAGCTCAGCGGCCAGGTGGATCACGATCGCCTTGGCCGTGTGGCTCATCCAGGTGGCCGAGCTATCCGCTTCCATGATCGCTTCGGTCATGGCAGACACGGTGCGATCGATCAGCGTGTCTTGCGTGGTGGTGTCGCTCATGGCTTCGGAGCGCGAATGGTCCAGAAGGGTTCGCCGACCTTTGAGGTGGCGCTGCCATCGGCCTCACTGGCCTTCTTGGCTGCCTTGGCCTGAGCATCCAGGCTCATGACGCCAGCGGGGTAGGTCCAGGACTTGCGGCCGGCTGACCAGGTGAAGGCGTAGTCCCGGTGGCTGAAACCGCCCTGATCCACTTCGCCGGCTTCGGCCAACACGCTGAGCCGATCAAGCAGGATTTCGTCAGCCTCCTTCAGGCGAGCCATGGCGGTGCGGACTTCAATGAGGCAGTCGAGAAGCTGATCGGCGTCCATGGAACCGAGATCAACCTTGACAGTCTGAACAAGATCAACCATGGGAGATCACCACGGCAAAGAAGGCAGTGAAGGCAAGCCAGAGCGCCATGTCGCCGATGCGCTGGCCGGTGTTGAGGCGTGGGGTTTGCATGGGGGTGTGGGTGGTGTGGTGGGGCTCAGAACTCTGAACCTGCCGGGACCTTAGCGGCTGGCTATGGCCATGGCGGTGCTGGGCGTCACGAAATGAAACCAGGCTCACAAGCCCGAGCCTTGAAGGTCGCCCAGGCACCAGCCCACGCCATTCGGCACTCCTGCAGGCTGTAGAGCGGCGAGAAGGTCGTAGAGCCAGGACGGCACCAGATGGTCTGTCCCGCGTCGTACAGGTTCCCCCAGGTGGCTTCCAAGGCCATGTAGCCCCCGAGCTGCGCGGCGGTGCTGTAGGTGCTGCCGTTCTCTCCCAGGCTCTTCAGGTCGGCCAGGATGCGCCGGCCGTCTTCGTCGATGTAGGCCACGTCAAAGGTGCCGGCCACCTTGCGGCGCAGGCAGCAGGTGGGGCGCTCGCTGGCGATCACCTTCAGATCGTGCCAGCGGTCGTGGGTCATCAACGGTTGAACCCAGTCGGCATAGGGGCCATCGACCAAGCTCTGGAGCTCCTGCAATCGGTCGTGCAGCTCCTTGCCGCGTTGGTAGCCGCTGGCATTTAGCGCCAGCTCCAGTGCCCTGTGGCAGCTATTTCCTCTAGGGGCCCACACCTCCCGCGTCGCCTCGATCCTGCTCATGGCGAAGTCGGACTTCAGGCAGCCGAGCACGCCGGTGACCGAGATCGGGAACTCCACCTCGCCAAGCCAATAGCGGTGCTCAGGGTCGCGCCGGTGAAGGCCGGGGATGGGTTGGAGCCAGGCGTGCGGGGTAGGCATGGGTGGTGGGGGTGGTGATGGGGGTCGCGCGCGCGTGGTGAATGGCTCCATGTGACTCCATTGGCTCAGACTCCAGAGCCTGACTGCTGTTTGGCCTTGTCACATGGGGATCACATGGTGATCACGCTGTGACAATTCTGAAATCGGACTAGCGGAGTCACATGATGACTGCCTGGTGATCTCCTTAAAACTCTCTCTATGACAGGGTTTTAAGTACATAGAGTCACTTGGGGATGGACGCTATTAAGGGAGATCACGGCGGCATCGGCTTGTCGCCGTTCCGCTCGAACCATTCCCTGGCCAACGGCGTCAGCTTCCAATGGCCAGGCATCGGACCAACCCTGGTCACCATGGGCCGCCTGCCGCCGCTGGCCCGCGTGAGGCTGTTGGCGACGCTGCCGCTGCTGTAGCCCTTGGCCTTGCCCAGCTGAGCGATGATCTCGCGCCGGTGCAGTGATGGCTTCCCGCCCTGCAACGCCTCCCAGAGCAGCTTGCCGACGCCGTGCCGCACATCGCGGATCACTTCCGTCATGGCGGTGACGGCGAGCCGGCCGGTGTCCTCATCGATCTGGTAGTTGAACTCCCGGGCTGTGCCCTGCCGGCACTTGCGCACGGCCCAGGTGCGGCGCCAGGTGCTGATGCGCTTCTTCCCTGCCGACTTGTCCGGCGGTCCCTCAAAGCCGTCATCGTCGCCGCCCTCCATGACCGGCTGAATGCTGTGGACGATGGACGGCACTTCCTTCCATGCCTTGGCGCCGGCCGCCTCGCCGCCGGCGGTGCCGTCGTGGTTCAGCCATAGGACGCTGCAGTGCTGGCAGATCACCTCCTTGACGAAGGTGAGCAGCGCCGTGACCTGGCCGTTGTCGCAGTAATTGAGATCAGCCCTGGATGTGGCGGCCTTGCAGCTGTCGATGATCACCAAGGCGATCTTCTCGCTGCGCACGAAGTCGAGCAGGCCCAGGCAGCCGCGCAGCGACGCCTCCCAGCCCATCGCAGCCTGATCGGTGTCGTGGGCCCACACATGGAGCCGGAGCCCTTCGTGCGTTGGGCTGATCGCCGGATGCTCGGCCTTGCCCAGATCCTGCAGGGTGCGGATCAATGGCGCCGGGCCCGAGTCGGTGGCGATCATCAGGACGCTGCCGGCCTGCGGCCGCGCTTCCCGGTCCAGGAAGCCGGTGCCATCGATGACGGCAAACGCCATCGCCAGCGCTGCGGTGGTCTTGCCAGCACCGGCCGGCGCATAGAGCAGCGCCTGATCGTTGGCTGGCAGAAAGCCCTCGAGCAGCCAATCCAGGCTGATCACCTTGGACAAGTCGATCGATCGGTAGGTGGGCCGCTCCTTTGGCGCGGTGCCGGCGCTGCGCTGCTCCTGCTCGGTGAGCAATCGGAACAGCGCTGCATTGATCTGGCCATCGGTGCGCCGGAACCGCGCCATGATCTCGGCCCTGGCTTCCATCTCGGTGTCGTCGTCCTGGCCGCGGATGGCCGTCAGCGTGACCGTCAGTAGCTCGCGGTAGGTGGCCGGTGGCTGCTGATCAACGTCAGCCGCCCCGGCGTCAGCGGCTGCGCCTGGGGCCTTTCCCGGCTGCTGCTCCCCCTGGGGGCGGCGGTAGCGGAACCCGCCGAGCGTGTCAGCCAAATAGTGCAGGGTGCCGATGGTGGTGCCGCTGCTCTTGAAGCTCTGCCACTTCGCTATGCATTCCTCCTCGTCGAAGTTGCTGCATCCCTTGGACCAGTCCACCCAGTCGCTCAGCAGGCCCGCCGAGACGCTGTGCAACGCCATGCCGACCCGCAACCAGCGGTCGTAGTCCTCACAGGGCGGAATGTGTTTCAGCAGCTCCTGGGCCCTGGGCACGTCGGCATCAGAAGCTGGCTGGTGTTCAGCCGCTGCCGGTTCCGTCGCGGCCTTGAGCATGGGCCACAGCAGCCAGTCCGGCGCATCGGCCACCTGCAGATCGGCAGGGGAGCGGCCATCAATCCAGCGGTAACCCTCGGTGTCAGGATGCGCCCCAGCGATCACGGACTGGTGCCCGGTGCCGCGCAGCTCCAGCACGATCCGGCCGGCATCGTTGTGCCAGACCCGCCGGCCGCGCAGATGGGGCCACAGCTCAGCCGGCACTCTGAAGGCCATCTGGCGGCGGTTGATCACGCCGCTGCTCCAGGCCACGGTCGGCGGCAGGTCTGACCAGATCCGGCCGTAGACCGCCTTGAACATGGCGACCGCACCGGTGCCGTCAAAGTCCACGGCGATCACGCCGGACGCCTCACCAAGCACCAGGCCCACGGCCTTCACGAAGCTGGAATCGGCCAGCTCGGCGATGCCGTCGGCGTCGTAGGTGTGGTGGCTCCAGTCCATCTTCATGTCCCCGGTTGCCGGGTCCACGGGCCGCTTGAGTCCATCGCAGGGGATCAGGCGCCAGTCGCTGTCCACCTGCTGGAGCTCCGCCAGGAGCTCAGGGGTGAGGGTCATCACAGGCGGGCCTGGCGATCGTTGCGGGCCTGGGCGCGTTCCTGCCGGCGCTTTTCATCGCGCAGGATCTGGCGGATCACGGTGGAGCGCGGCTCAGAGTCCCGAGCCTGATCAAGCCAGTGGATCAGGTCAGGCGGCAGCCGGACTGGGATGGGGTGCATGGGTGCGGGTCAAGCCAAGACAGCGTATCCGCGCCGGATACGGGATGGCAAGGCTGAGGGGATGGACCACGAAAGCTGAGTTTATGGTGTCTGACGCCCTGAGGCGGCCGTTTACGGGTAGTTCCGGCCATTTTGGCTTTGGGTGTTGACAACTCGGACTCCTGAGCCCTAACTTTTGGTCAACGCAAAAAGCCCCCGGCGCCAACCGGGGGCCAATGCCAGCCAATCGGCCGGGTCTGTCCTGACAGATCGATCCTACCGCTTGGCGCCTTGTCCTTCCACCTGACAACGCCATGGCTAACGCTGCCAACGTTCCCTACCGCCCCGAAAACTTCGTCGACCTGGAGCCGGTCCAGGCCAAGGCCGCCGAGCTTATGCCCGAAAAGCTAAAGCGCGCTGTGATCAAGGCCATCCAGGGTGGCGATCACCAGTTCAGCAACGAGTTCCAGATCGACAGCGCGGACGAGCAACGCTCATACACGCTGCAGCAGCTGATCAACAGCTACGAAAACGAAACCGACCTGCAGCGAATCGACCCTAAGTCTTCTGATTCCATTCTGTTCGGGCCAAACGGCATGATTCGCCGCCGTGGTGGCGGATCGCCTGCCTTGCTGACCGAAGACATCGAAGTTGGGTACATCGATGATCGGTTCAACCCGAAGATCGGACCCGTGATCACCAGTGGGCGAAACCGCCTCCTGGCCCTGCAGATCTTCATTCAAGCCGCCGCCCCTGGCGCTCGGTACGACAGCATCAAGATTCGCTGCAGCACCCGAAACTTCAAGTCTCGCGACGAGCTGGCCCGCCGCATTGTGCAGGCCAATACCGAGTCGCGGAACATGAACCGCGCCGAAACCCGCGAACGCCGCGCCGGTGCCAAAGGCCTAAACACTGCGAGTCGCGCCGGGCTGGTCGACTCATTGCCGAACATCACCAAGATTGACGACCTGGCGACTGCCTTCGGCGGCTTTATCAAGCTGTGTGCCATCGAGCAAAGCCTGAATGGCCTCACGCTCGATCAGTATTCAGCAGCCGGGGTGACCGCCTATGGCCACCTGCGCAAGGCCAACAAAGGCCTCAACAAGCGCATCAGCGATGACACCGCTGTGCTGGTCAAGATGGCCGACTCGGCTTGCGCCGCTCTGCCCGCCCTGGTGGAGCAGGCGATGGCCGACAAGTCGCGCGGACCAAAGAACAGCAAGCTGGCTCGGCTGCTGGCTGCCGAGATCGCGCGGCGCCATCAGCTTCTGATTCAGGCCTGATCCATGCCATAAACGTTTCGCGGCCCCACCTTGCAAAGGGGTGGGGTTTTTCTTGCCATGACCGCTGATCATTGCGCTACAAAGTGCGGGGCCGATCATCGTTTTGAAATGGCGCTTTTGGCCCATAAAAACGGCATGAGCATCAACGCCGCCGCAGACAAGTTTGGAGTAAATAGAGTGACGCTTCAACGAAAAGCTAAAAAAAGCAATCAGTTGCCAGTGGACGCGAAAATCACCACTGGCTCAGGTGTGCCAGTGGTGGAAGCGCAAAGCAATCATGCGCCAGTGGACGCGAAAATCACCACTGGCTCAGGTGTGCCAGTGGTGAAAGGCAAAGATGGCAGGGCTTACCGTAATTCTTATTTACCTGAAACTATTGCCAAGGCTATTGAGTTGCAAAGCAAAGGCAAAACAATTTCCGCAATTGCGCGCGAAGTTGAAGCGCCATACATGACAGTTAGCCGCTGGCTCAAAAAGCCCAGGCCCGAGCCGACCGCGCCCGCCGATCCGCCGCCGCTCATTCTGGAGTCTCCGGTTTCCGCCCCCAAGCCAAAGCGGCCCCAGGTGCCGGACAACTTGAAACAAGTGAATCAAAGAGAGCGCAGATGGCTGCGGGAGCGTTGGATTCAGATTGCCGATCATCTTGCCAAGGCGGAACAGCTGATCCGACTGGAGCACCACCGACTGCAGTCTGAATTTGCTGGGCCTCAAGGCAGCTTGATGATGACTAATCGATGGGAAGCCCTCGCCAAGCTATGGGCAGAGTCTGGAGAGCTTCAAGACTTCACGGCTGCCACTGGCAACCCCGAAGCCGTGACGCTTGCCGGTCTTTTCTCTGAGCTTGAAAGATCGTCCCGAGTTTCTAGCCAGTTGATCGGCTCCATTGAAATTTGGACCGGGTGCAGGCCTGATCCAACTCGCTACCAACACACCACCCCCACCCCCACAACCCCCCATGCCTAACCACCCCCACACCTTCTACACCGATCCCACGATCGGCCTGACCGTCACCGCCCACCCGGGCCCCGGCTATTGGGTCGTGAACTTCGTGCGCCGCAAGCGCATGACCAAGCAGCTCGACCAATGCGCCGCCTGGCTCCCGGCTGGCCGGTGGGATGACACCCGCTGGCACCCCGTCGGTGCGCGCCTGGTGCCGCCGGCGGCGCTGGCGGTTGTTGAAGACTGGCTGACTGAGCGCACGGTTCCCGTGGAGGTGGCGTCGTGAGCATCACTCCACAAACCAGAAACTGGCTGCGCCAGTCCGCCGCCCTTGATGGTGCTGTTGTTTCCCAAACTTTGCTGAACCTGCTGGAGCGGGTGGAGGCGCTGGAGGCTGCCCAGCCCGCCCAGCCCGCCCCGCCGCCCGCGCCTGCCGGGGGGTTGGTGGAGAGGGTGGCAACTGCTATTCACCCAAGCATTTGCGCCGACCCGAACCTGTATCGACACGAAGCCCGCGCCGCGATCCGTGAGGTGGCGGCGTGGTTAGACAGCAACGAGGGTCTTCCCGACTTGGCAACGTCACGCAACGCCGATGGCTGGGAAATGGCGGCGCAGATCCTGAATCAGGAGGCTGACCGATGACCACCCCCGACTTCCGCACCCTGTGCGCTGAGCTGTTGCAGCCGCTGGCTGAATACGACGGCGCAAATCCGTATCACGAGCACCGCGCTCTGATCACCCGCGCCCGCGCCGCCCTGCTCCAGGAACTCTCCGCGCCCGCCCCAGTGGTGGTGCCGGTGCCAGTGAGTGAGCGGCTGCCGGAGCCGGAGGAATGCACGGCACAAGGATGGTGCTGGGTGCTCTACCGAAACTTTGCCACCTGGACCTTGGAGCCACCGTTGGGCCAAGACGGAAAGCACACTTTCTACACCCACTGGCTCCCCGCCCACGCCATCCCGCTGCCCCAGGCCGGGGAGGTGCAGCCATGAGCGTTCCCCTGGACATCGTGATTCGACCCCTAAATCAGGAAAACCTCTGCGCAGCGCAGAGGCTAGTCGATGAAAATTTTGGCCATTATCCATGGCTGCATCGAAGGCTTTTCTTCTCTGTTTCTGATCCACAATTTCTTTATCGCTGGGCACTCTCAGTCGGTTGGCAAATCACTTCTTTGAGTGACTGGGTAGCATTGGATGCTGGTAATCGGGTTATCGGTACTGTGGGAGTTTATACATACCGCAAAGATGACAACGAAGCCTGCTGGCTTTCCTGGTTCTGCGTCGATTCAGGCTTTCGTGGGAATGGCATTGGGAAAAAACTGCTTCAGTTTGCAATTCAACTAGCCCGTCAGGCCGGGAAAAAATATCTTCGCCTTTACACTTCTACGCATCCATCCGAAGCAAACGCTCATGCCCTGTACAAGAAATTATTTAAGATCACAGGAAAGGAGTCAGAGCGCATCTATTTAGAGCTAGATCTATCAAAGGAGGTGCAACCATGAGCAACGACATTCGCAACCAGCAGGAGGCTGACCGATGAACACCCCCCTGAGCCACGCCGCGCAGGCGGTGCTGGATGCCTACGAAACTACTTTGGGGGTATCGCCAGGACTTGCCGCCGCCATTCGCGCCGCTGCTGATCAGGTGGTGCCGGAGGAGCCTGAAAATGAAGATTTTGACGGCGATAACCACGACGACAAAGCGGAGTGGTTGCAGTGGTCTCAACGCACTCATACACGCCGCGAACTCCTCGCCATCGCCGACGAACTGGAGGTCCAGCCATGAGCCCCGCCGACCTTCTCTGGCTGGCGATTGCGGTTCCAGTCCTTGCCTACCTGATCCTGCTGGCAATCGCTTTCCTGGTGCTGGTGTGGCTGGTCTACACTAAGCAATTCCCCTTTGTGTGATCGTGACCGACCTGGTAAACCAGCCATCTCATTACACATCCGGCTCCGTCGAGGTGATTGACATCCTTGAGCAGGCTGCCAGTCATTCCCCGGATCCCGTGCTGGCTGGGCTGCAGTGGCAAACCTTGAAATACCTGCTCAGGATGTGGTTGAAGGGGAACGCATTGCAGGACGCCATGAAGGCCCGCTGGTATCTCAATCGCCTGATCTCGCACCTGGAGCGCAGTGCCTGACCCCATCGAACCCCCAGCCCCGCCCAGCCGCGCCGCCCTGGCGGCCGTGCTGGCTCAGGCTGGCGAGCCTGATTGTCCGCTGCTGGCTGATCGGCCGGTCAGCGATGCCGGCGGTGCTCAGCGGATTGATTTGGCCAACGGCTGGCGGCTGAGCCTGTGGTGGCACCCAGGGCCGGAGCTTGCCCGCCTCTGGGCCGCCACGGCACCGGATGGCGGGATCTGGACCCTTGGCTGCGACCGCTGGCCGGACTGGAACGCAGGCCCCGAGGCGGTGGTGCTTGAGCCGCTGCGCCACTTGCTTACCGATGAACAGCGCGCGCGGCTGCAACAGCGCCTGCTGAACTGCGGCTGCTGGCCGGAGCCTGACCCGCTGCCGGAGCCAAAGCCGCCATCAATGGCAGAGATCGAGGAGCTCTACCCCTTGGACGTGATGGCATCGTGAAGCTCACCCCAGAGGATGTGGCCATCATCCGCGCCAGCACCGAATCCGGCGGCGCCTTGGCCCGCCGGTTTGGCGTGGCCAAGCAGACCATCTCAAGCATCCGCCTGGGTTACACCCATTGCCCCAAGCCGCCCCGCGAAGATCGCAAGGTCCACGACAAAACCGAAGGCCGGCTGGTCACCGCCCAGCAAGTGGAGGTGGTGCGCGCCGTGCTGGAGCGTGCACCTACCGAATCCCACCAGGCCGCCGCCGCGGCCCTGGGCCTGAGCCGCCACACCGTGCGCAAGATCCGGTTCGGCCTGCAATGGCCCGACGTGTTGCCGGAGCTGGAGCGGCTGGAGGAGCGCCACAGCGGAGCGTACTGCTACCGCTGCTGCCACTGGAGCGAGAAGGGTGATGGCTCCTGCACCTTGGGCATCCCCGAGGCGGCGCTGGAAGGGCAGCTGGCCGCGCGTGGCTGCGGGGCCTTCAGTCGCCGCCCCTAGCCTGGCCCTGGTGCATGGTGTTTCTGCCCCGACCCGTGATGGGTTGGGGTTTTTTATGCCAGCATCTGCCGCACCCTCCAGCGGGAGCACCCCAACCGCTTGGCGATGCGTTGCTGGGAGAGCCCAGCGCGGCGCAACCGGCGGCAGCGGTCGCGATCGGTTTCGAGGATCCAGGTCAGCAGCAGGACAGGCAGGAGCAGCAGGGCCAGGGCCCAGGCGATGGTGGTCATGGTGGTGAATGCTGTGGGGTGATCAGCCAGGGGTCAGCGACCGCGCCTGGTTGATGGGATCACCCTACATCGCCGAAGCGCTTATGCGTCGGTATCTAAGGAAAACGTCGCCAAAGCGCTAGGGTCCAGATCACTGCAGCGCAGCCTATCTATGAAGCTGGGATACGCCCGTGTGTCCAAGGAGGAGCAGGCCGATTCTTTGCCGGCCCAGGTGGGCCGCCTCCGGGGCGCCGGCTGCGATGCGGTGGTGGAGGAGCTCGAATCAGGCCGCAACGACGACCGACCCGGCCTGGCCGAGGTGGTGGCCGAGGTGCGCGCCGGCCGGGTGAGCGAGCTGGTGATCACCAGGGCCGACCGGCTGGGTCGTAATGCTGCCTTTGCCGATGAGCTGCTGGCCCTGTGTGCGCTGCGGGGGGTGACCGTCACCGCGCTGGACGGTGGCACCATTGAATCGGCCACGCCTCAGGGATTCCTGCAAGCCAGGCTGCTCACCACCATGGCCGAGGTGGAGTCGCGGATGCTGAGCCTGCGGCTGCGGCGCCAGTTCGAGCAGTACCGCTCCCAGGGCCGCCACCTGCGCCGGCGCAAACCCTTCGGCTACCAGGGCGGCGCCGATCACAAGCTGGAGCCACACTCGGAGCATTGGCCCCAGGCGTTGAAGGTGTTGCGCAGGCTGCGGGAGATTGGCAGCTTCACCGGCACTGCGAACGATCTGCCGGGCTGGTGCGCCTGGACCCCAGCGCCGAGCAGCCTGCAAGCCTGGTTCGTGAATCCGGTGATTCGCGGCCACATCGGCCACATGCTTGAGAAGGGCAGCGGCAAGGGTTGGGGCCAGCGGTGGGGAGAGATCAGATATGACCAGCACCCGGCGCTGATTGGTGAGGCCGACTGGCAAGATCTGGCCCAATTTCTGCGGCGGCCGGCGAATCGGTTTCAGGGCCACGCAAACGAAGTTCGCCATGGCCTCGCCGGCCTGCTGCGCTGCGCATCCTGCGGCCACACCCTTCGCCGGAACAACTCAGGCGGAACGGCCTGGTGGCGCTGCCGCCATCGGCTGTGTGAAGAGAAGGCCGGGATCCGGGAGGAGACGGCACTGGCTCAGGTGGTGGCCGCCTGCATCGCCGCCGCCGATCGGCTGGCAGCGGTGGCAGCAGCACCGACCGACGAAGATCCGGCGGTTGCCGCCAAGCGACGCGACCTGGAACAGCTTGAGGGGCTGGCGCGCCGCAATCCGGCGCTGGCGTCAGCATGTGCTGCCTTGCGGACGGAGATCGAAAGCCTGAGCCACCGGCCCAGGGTGTCGCCGGACTTACTGGCAGTTGCCGAACGCATCGGCGACCCCGCCTTCTTCACCGGCGCGTCTGCACCTGAGCAGCGGGCGCTGTTTGGCGCGGTGCTGGATTCGCTGCAGGTAGGTCGATCTGGGGAAGTCCACGCTCAGCCGCGTAGCTGGTGAGCCTGCTGGCCAGGGCTTCGCGGAGGGTCACGGCTGATCGGTGCTCATGCTCAACATTCTGATCCCCACCCCACCACCGCGTCAAGATCAGCACTCCAAGCACGGTCTGCAGCACATACGCAGATCACAGTTGTGATCGGGGGCCTGAGGGTCTTAGGCTCTGGCTAAGGACATCACTGCTACCCATGAGCAACACCACTTACAGCCTGATCAAGGAAGCCCAGGACCAGGCCGCCACCGAATTCGGCCGAATGCTTCGCCGCTGGCGCCGCCAAAACGGCTGGACCCAGTACACCGCCAGGCGCTGGGCCAGCGAGGCCGGCCTGGGCGAAGTGGTCAGGCATTCGGGCCTGAGCGAACTGGAACGCGGGATCACCAAGAGCCCCCGCAACGTGGTCTTTCTCAGCCTGGCCAACCTGAACGCCTTGATCCACCAGGGCGAGTACAAAGGCGTGCGCAGCCGCGACCTGCTCGACCAGCTCAAGGGCAGCCAGGCCATCTGTGATGAGTCCGGCAAGCCTTGGGGCCCTGAGGCCTTCTGGGCCTGCCATGCGGGCATCCTGCTGCCACCGGAGGCCTTGCGCGCTGCGCCCGCCACCCCAACCCCAGCGCTCACCGATGACCAGGCTGCCGAGCTCTGCGCCAGCTGGGCCGATCAGGCCCGGGAAGCCGCCCGCGCTGCCGGTGCTGGCCCTGCACAGCTGATGGCGGCCGGCGGTTTCGCACCGGCCCGGATGCGCCAGCGGTGGGCCGGGGCGGTGATGGGCCTCGACAGCTTCACCGCTGACGAACTGGCCGAGCAGTGGGATCCCGAGGCGTCGGAGTGGCGCCCGGCCCAGTGGCTGGCGGCCTGGAAAGAGTCCCTGATCCCGGCCGCTCGGGGGGGGGGGGGGTGAGTTCTGAGTCTTTCGTTTTTTGAGGGTTGCGGATCCCCTTAGCGAGCGGCTAAGGTTCGTGGCGTGCAGCACTTCACCTCACCCATGCACCAAATGTCCACCGAGCTGGCATTGCGCGCGTTCGAGGCCGACGCCTCCTATAGCGCAGCGCTAGCCGAGTTTCAGGCCACAGTCCCCGACAACATTCATCCAATCCAAGCCGCCCGCCAAGCCGCGGCCCTGGGCTTCTGCTGGTTCAGTCGCCCGATCGACACCGGCTTTGTCGAAGTCCGCCTGCGCCACAGCGGCGGCGCTGATTCAGTTGCTGAGGGATCCTCGGTAACTGAACTCTTGGCCGGTCTGCTTGGCATCGTTTGGCCCCAGGTCGCTCAGGCTGCCGAGCCTGACGGAATATGCGATTTGCGCATAAAGTGCCCTAGCGAACATTCGGAGCCGGTTTCGGTCACCGTCACCCCGGAGCTGGTCCAGGTCGCTGCCGAGTCCCTGGCCGCCGCCACTTCTGGCACGGTCGTCGCTGAGCCGGTGGCTGATCCTGAGCCCGACCCATCCACGCCGCTCACCGCTGAGCAGAAAGCGGTGGCGATCGGGATGATCAAGAGCCTGACCGCTGACCAGCGGCAGAGCTTCACGATCTCGTTCCGCGATGCCTTTCGCGTCGAGCGGTCCGTCAAGGCCATCGCCCCGGTGATCACCGAACTGCGCCATCTGCACTTCTGCGATCGCTGGTCGATTGAGAACGCCGGAGGTGTGGCGTCATGAATGACCTTCGCAACCGCGAACGGCTCCGCCGCGCCTTGGATTTGATTGATCAGGTGTCAGCCGAGCACCAGGCCGCCCTGAACGATCGGGCCGCGGCGACCCTGAATCAGAATCCCGGCCCCATCGGGATCGGTCGGATGCTGTCCATCAGTCGCCGCACCGATGCCCTTGAGCGGATCGGCCGGGAGATCATGGAGCTGCTGGATCACCGCCCGCCATCGCCCGCTGTGGCGCCGCTGGCGTTGGCTTCCAGCATCGAAGCGGCATGACGCAACAGCCTCAGAGTCCCAAGCCTGATCGCCCCAAGCCCTACGGCAGGGCGCCACGCCGCCGCCAGGCCGGCCGGTATGTGATGACCGTCTTGCGCATGGATGCCGATGAGGCAGTCCGTGCCGTGATGAAGCAGCACAACCTGTCAGCCAGCGGCGCTGTTCACCACCTTGTGCGCCTCGGTGCGGGCCTTCCACCACTCCTTCCCTGAAACACCCATGGCATCCGAAACCTTCTACAGCCCCAAGGCGCCTGTGCGCTACGTCCATCTCATCCACGCCGATGAGTACAAAGGCAAATGGTTTTACTCGGTCGAGATGATTCTCGACGATTCAAACCCGGCCCATAAAGGCTTCCTGGTCAGGCTTGAAACCGAGTTCTCGGCCGAGCACGGCGCCAAGAAAAAACGGGCGCCCCACGGCGCGCCCTGGGCCCCAATCGATGGACAGCCCGGCAAGATCCGAGTCAGGTTCAAGACGAACAGATTCCAGAACGACGACGGCACCTTTACTAAGGGTCCGAAGCTGGTTGACGCCAAGAAGCAGCCTTGGAACGGTGCCGATATTGGCAGCGGATCCGAAATGATCATCGGTTTCTCTATCCGGGGCTGGGATGGCGAGGAAGGTTGCGGCATCACCCTGCTGCCCAAGGCCGCCCAAGTGGTCGGCTACGTTCCCCGCGAAGACGCTGGCGAAGCAGTCGCCGACGGCTTCGAGGAGCAGGAAGGCGGCTACGCCGTCGCCCCGTCCGGCTACGTGGACGAGTTCGCTGAAGAGGAGGCGCCCTTCTGATGGACGGCCCCACCATTTCGCGGATCATCGAAGCATCCAGGGCGCTGGAGCCAGAAGAGCAGGGCTGGTTCATTGCCACCGAAGCCATCAAAGCCGCCAGGGCCGCTGATGCGGCCATCACTGATCAGGCTCTTGAGGCTGATCTTCGGGCCTGGTGGAAACACGGGATCCATCCACTCACGCCCCCGTCGTTCCACGCCGTCACGACCCACGTGGCCTGGGCCCGGCACCTGCTGAACCGGGGGCGCCATGGGTGACCCATTTGCCAATCGGGTCGCGTTGTCGGTCCTGATGCTGGTGGCTTCCTGGGTGGTGGCGCTGCTGTGGTGGAGCAGTCCGGCAGCGCTCAGCTTTGCCGCGCTGCTGGCCCTGGCGTCGTTGATCACGTTTCCATCGCCGCCCTGACCCATGCGGCCAACCAGCAGCGACATGACCACGCATTGGCTGGAGCAGGCCGGCCGCCATCCGTTGCTCACTGAATCCGAGGCCCTTCACCTGGGGGCCTTGGTGCGGCGGTGGCAGGACTGGGAGCCATCGGCAGATCAAGCCCCTCCGTCAGTCCGCCGGCGGGGCCTGCGGGCCCGGGACCGCATGGTGTCGGCCAACCTGCGCCTGGTGGCTCACGTTGCCAGGCGGGCCCGGCATGGTCTGGGGGTGGCGGTGGCCGAAGCTGATCTGCCCGACCTGCTCCAGGCTGGTGCGATCGGCCTGCAGCGTGGGGTTGAGAAGTTTGACCCGACCCGTGGGTACAAGCTCAGCACCTATGCCTATTGGTGGATCCGCCAGGGGATCAGCAGGCACATCGATAGCCACGGCCGCACGATCCGAATACCCACCACCCACACCGGCACCATCGCCAGGGCTGGGAAGGTGGCGGCAGCTCTGGCTGCTCACCTTGGCCGCACCCCCAGCCGCGCCGAGCTGGCCCAAGAGCTGGGCATCGCCCAGGCCGAGCTGGAGCATCTGCTGCTGATCGGTGCTGGCTGCCATTCGCTCGATGCTCCGCTGCCGGGCTCCACATCCGGCGACCCGTCCGCGCTGATCGACATGCTCAGCGCTGACGAAGATGAGTCCCCCAGCCCACGCCGGGATGAGCTGCTGGCGCTGGTGGCGCGGCTTGATGAGCGGGCCCAGCGGTTGATTCGGGGGCGTTACGGCCTGGGTGAGCCGGTGGTCGGTGTTGCCGAGCTGGCGCAGCGGGAACGAATGTCGGTCCATCGCGCCCGGGGTCTGATCCGCTTGGCGGAGAACACCCTGCGCCGGCTCAGTCCTTCGGCTTCACTCCCAGCTCCGCCATCAAATCCCGGGCCCATGCCAGATGGCGCGGAGCTGGGGGAGCAGCTAACGCTTCTTTGATCTCCAGCTCCTGCACCCGCGCAAGGGCCTGCCGAAGCAGGTGGTCAAAGGTCACGCAGTGAACCAGCGCCGAATCAAGCCGGGCTTCTAGGTCGTGCCGGTGGAGCCGGGGAATCTCCCGGCGAGCCGTCTCCAGCTCCAGCTCCCTGGACAGACTGAGTTCAGGCTTCAGCCACCAGCCGTCCATGACCGCAGATCAGGTTCCCCAGTCTGATGACGCCACCCTGCGTGCCGCCGTGGATGCTGATGGCGGTTGCTGCTGGGAGATCTGCGCCGGTGGGGAATGCCTGCGGGACCGGAGCAGGCTGGAGCTGATGCGGCGGTGGTCAGTCCGTCAAGACGGGGAAGGCCCCAGTCCAGCCGCGCTCGCTGTCGAGGAAGCGCAGTAGCTGCTGTGGGCGCTCTGGCGCAAATCCGAGCTTGAGCCCATAGGCGGTTGGCCCGATGAGCGAGCCATTCACCGACCAGCCGGTGCCCATGGTCAGCTGGTGAAAGTGGCCAAAGAAGCTGTGGTCAGCGGCAATGCCCTGATCCTGCCTGAGTTGCCACTTGGTGAGCGGCACAGTCAGGCCACCAATGCCGCCCTGGTAGCGGATGGCATCACCGTGATGAAAGCGGAGCAGCCGGCCGAGCACCTCCACATAGAGAATGTTGCCGTCGCTGATATGCCATTCAATGCGCGGCTCATGCCGATAGTGCCGGCGCAGGCTTTGGTACATCAGCCATTCGTAGCTGGTGGCGTGCGCGTTGTCGGCCTGCATCTTGGGGGTGGTACGCCCGTGGTTGCCGTAGCTGCAGGGGATCACGATGCGATCGAATGCGCCGTGCTCCAGCAGGTGATCGATGCCAGCCACGATGGCGCGCTCGCATTCGATGATCTGCTGGGTTGGCGATAGCTCCTGGGTCTGGGCCTGCTCAGGGTGCAGCCAGTTGTCAATTAGGTCGCCGCCGAGCCAGAGCACCATCTGCTGAACATCGCAGCTGCTCCGCACCATGCGGATCACCTTCAGGGCATTGACGAACAGGGCTCCGGCCCGTCGGTGGAACTCGTCCACGTCGTAGCTGTTGAGGTTGTTCACCGATTCCGCGCGCACCACGGCGCCGCAGTGCCAGTCCGAACAGAGCAGGATCGGGACCGATTCGGATCGGGCGCCGTGGTGGTGATCGCTCAGCGGCTCTGGCTGCTCAATCTCCCGAATGTCCAAGGCTGTGCTCAGCGAATCCAGAGTGTTGGCCAGCTCCGCCAGGGCACGGTCCCGATCGCGCTCGGCAGTCCGAGCGGTCTCCTTCATTCGGCGGAGCTCCAGCTGCAACGCCAACAACTCGTCAGACGTGTCCGATCGCTTGTTGTTGGGGCACATCCCCGGCTGGCAGAACGGCCGGCGGATGCCTGATTCAATCTGCCAATCAATCGCACTCTCCGGCAGCCAGGCCCGGCAGGCCTTGTTGCGGCGGCATTGGAAAGTGCGCTCGCTCATCTGCTCTCTTGCCAGACCGAGACGTAGATCGTCCCCATCCCGGCCAGGGGGAGCAGCAGATCCCTGAGGTCGCGGTTGTGCATTCGGATGCACCCGAGCGTTGGATAGAGCGGCTGGAGCGGCAGCCAGGCACCAGGCCAGCCGCAGGCCGAGCCACCGCCGTGGAGCATGATTCCGTCGCGACCGTCCCGGCTGCCGGGCCCCTCCTGCCCCTCAAGGCCGATCAGGTCAAAGCTGTACCACCCGTAAGCGCGGCGCTCAGCGGTGAAGGTTGCCGAGGGGTCGGATTCAAAGTCGCGGTAGATCGTGCCGACCTTGTACAGGCCCGGCGGGGTATCGCTGGCGCGGGAGCGCCAATCGGTTTCGGATGATTGGCCCCTGGCCAGGGCCGCTACGGTCCACAGCCGCTCACCTTTGTGGTTGAAGGCGGTGACCGTCTCGGCCCGATCGTCCACCACCAGATGGTGATCGCCAGCTTTCAGGTCTGGGCTCCGCTTGGGGCCAACCAATCCAGCGCGCTGCGGCTGAGCGGCGGGCGCCGCCGGGCTCCCAGCGGCTCTCCAGTCCGCCGTGAATGCTTGGCGCTGCTCAGGAGTGAGAGCCTGATCCAGAGCGGAGAAAGCCGCCAGCTGGTGGGGCAGGATCCCGCCACGCTTGGCGATCTCCTGAGCAGCGTCGCGGACTGAGGCGGTGGTGGGAGTCATGGCCCCAGTCTGCTGATTCAGATCAGAGTCCCTGTAACCAGGTATCCCCCGAGACTGCCGTAGTCGCTGTAGCCGTTGGTGGCCGGATCACCAAAGCCGACACCATCAACCATCAGGTAATAGGCGCCCGCTGCCAGGCTGAGATTGAAGCTGGCGCTCAGCTTGTTGAACGGGTTGCTGGTGGCGATCAAGGTGCCATCGGCGGCAAACAGGCTGGCGGCGATGTCCAGGTTGGGACTGCGCCCGGCAAGGATGTAGCTGGTAAATCCCCCGCCGCTGCTGACCCAGGCCTGAGTGGCATTGTTGATCAAGAGGCTGACGTTGCCTGCGCCGGTGGAGAAGCTGAACCAGTCGGAGTCTTTGCGGGTTGCGATAAGCCCAAACTGATTCAGGCTGGGACCGCTGAGCGGCTTGGCGTGGGCGATGGTGTCGCCGAAGTCGTCAGCTCGGAATCCAACGCGGGATGCGATCGTCGCCAAGTCATCCTGAACGTTGTTGGCCTTGTTGAACTCCCCCTGGCTCCACTGGCTCACCGGCTTGCCATAGGCAACGCCCATGATCGGAGCCCAGCCGGTAAGGCCCTTGCCCTGGCCCTGGAAGTAGGAGCCGGAGGAGGAGGCGGCGCCGTCGTGGATAAGGCCGAGGGTGTGGCCGACCTCATGGCTGATCGCTTCTGCGGTGTATTTCTCATTGCCGCTGCCGAGACTCTTTGAGAAGACAAAAGCGGGACCTCGATTGTCACCGAAACTGTTCTGAACCGCCACGCCACCGGCTGAGCTGCCGTACCAGTCACTGGAGCTTCCCCCAATCGCAACCCTGACTCCCCACCGATCATCTTTGCCGCCAGCGTTGACTAGGGCGGCTTCGCCAGGGTCTTCGGTGGTGACGTTGACCCCGAAGGGAAGGAAATCTTCGGCGACCCGTTGCCAGATGAACTGAATGCGCTCCAGCTCGGCATCGCTGAACGCTGCCGTGTTGGCGTCCGTGCTGAAGGCCGCGGTGGTGAGTGTGGGGTTGGTCGGATTGGTCCAGGCGCGGTCAGTGGTGATGTGCCCGTCGAAGTCCAGGTAGATCGTTTTGGTGGCCGTTGGGTTGCTGTGCAGCCGGAAGGTGTCAGCCAGATTGACGCGGGTGGGGAAGGTCATGGCTAGGCAACGGCGAGCAGCTCAACAGACACATCGAACAGGCCACCGCTGGCCGGGGTCTCCTCTGGCGCGCTCGCATAACGCCAGACAAATGTGGCGGGCACCACGTCAGTGGTGGAGCTGTGCGTGCGCCAGAGGTGCGCCGGGATGGTGAACGGCCGAGCGGTGCCCTGGCCGTCCCAGTGCGCGCTGATCTGCCGGGCCTGGGTGAGGCTGAGCTTGCGGAACACCAGCGCTAGCGGCACGCCTGAGGAGACAAAAGAATGCAGGAAGCGCGTCTCGTCTCCGTTGCTGAATGCGGACGCCGAGATGGGATGCGACCCCAGGTCATAACTCCGCTCCAGCGGTTCGATGGAGGGAAAAGCAGCCATCAGACCGGCGCGGGGAGCGGGATGGTCCAGGTGGACGCTTGCCAGGTCATGGTGGTTGCGGAGCTCACGAGGTCGGTGATGTTGTCGAGGCAGGCCACCAGGTTGTCGTTGGCCGCCGTGCCAGTGGAGCGATACACGATCAGCTTGCGCGCCGTGATGGTGCTGCTGGCCCAGGTTGCCGTGGGGATTGTCAGCGTCAGGACGTGCGTGGTGGTGTTCAGGCTGGCCGATAGGGTGAGCGTCACGCCGCCTGCGGTGTAGCCGGTGCCGGTGACTTCGTTTGTGACGCTGCTGCGCTTGCTATGGGCGCCACGGTCTTCGGCGTAGGCCGATGTGACCAGCATTGCTTTATAGGTGCTGGCTGTGGTGCAGTTTCCGGCAAAAACATCGCTCAGGAAGCTGTCGTAGATAACCGATGCCATGGGGGTCTCAGTCCTGCATACAGGCTAGGAATTGCGCCGGCGCCTGTGGCTAGCCGGCCACATAGCTGTCGGCGATCAGCGTCCAGCTTGTTCCGGTCAAGTTCCCCTCGAAAACCCAGCTTTGATTTGCTCCGAGCGTGGTCGCCGATGCGTAGTCCGCGCTTGCGGATGCAAGCATGAATGGTTGGGTGGCGCTGGGACTTGCAAAATTTCCCGTCCTAATTTCGATGGCCTGGGAAACGCCGTTTGACCCCCAGAAGGTGACTTCAACAATCCGGGTTGATGCTCCTGGCGTGGCGCCGGTAGTCGCAAAGTGACCCTCCCATCTGAATCTGGCGTAGTTGCTGCCGGTTTGCGTGTAGACGCGCTGCCAGGAAAGGTCAGCCGAGCCAAAGAGGACTTTTGGCAGGGCCGGATTGCTTGCGCTAAGGCTTTGGTATGCAAGCGAACCTGCCCCAAAAGTTGCGTAGCCGTTAGACCCCGCGTAACAAGCTGTATACCCTGTGCCCGCAAGATTGAACGTAAACGGCCAGCTCCCGAAAAGTGCGTTTCCTTGATCTGCGTTTGCATTAACAAGCAAGGTCCATCCCGTGGAGCTTGCTGCCGGCGCCGAGCCCAGAAGCGGGGCCTGCACGCCAGGGGTCGCGCGAGTCTGCGGCCTGAGCGTGGTGGAGCTGGTCGCCCACAGCACGCCGAATGACCCAATTCCGCTAGACCTTGCCCCCACCGCCAGCGTCGTGAATGTGGTCGCCAGCTGCTTGCCTGCGGCCACGCGGATGCCATCAGCCCCAGCGCCTGCCGCTAGTGTTGTAGACCCAGTCCGCCAACGATCGCCAGCTGCCGCCACCAGCCCCCGTGGCTCGCTTTTAAACTCGCAGACCACCGTGAACACATCAAGGTGTTCATCGACCACCTGGGGGCGGCTGGCGTACAACCAGGCATGGCCGGCTGTGGTGAGATCAGCAGCCAGGGTGGCGGTGTCGAATCCGAACGGATCGAATCCAGAGCGCTGGTCTTGGTAATGAGCCAGGATCGCTAGGAAGTTGGCCTCGGTGATATTGGTGAACGTGAGTTGCAGCCGCCTGCCGATCTGCGCTGATCCCTGCCTGATGCGCGATTCGGCGCCATTGAGGCTGGTGATTGCCGAGACGGGCCAGGCGCCAGGGGTGATCGGCGCGGCTGATGGTGCCAGGGAAGGGAAGGTGGTCATCAGTTGGGGATTGTAAGAATTCGGCCTGGAACCATCAGCCAGTAGTCCTGCACTTCAGAAGTGTTGTTAAACCCGAAGACTGGGTTAGCGGCCAAGATGTCATTCGCCCTGGAAGTTGTGCCGTAGGCCTTCTGAGAGATGCTGGCCATGGTGTCGCCCTCGACGACCTTGTAGAGCTTTGCAAGCACCGGCGTGCCAGGGGTGCCGTCCTGAGAGCTGCAAACGTAACCGAGAATGAACAAATTGTCTACGCCATAATTGCCGGACCATTGGACTGCAGCGGTATTGGTTGTGTTGCTGTTAGAAAACTCGTAATAAATATCCCGGCCTGTAAAGTAGCCTGCGGCATTAGTTGCTCCACTATCGTAGTTACCTAAAATATCTAGTACCGTGAGTTGATTGAGCGGAACAGACTTAGGCGCAATGCCATACTTGACAAGATCACCCCCGGCATTTGCTACTCCATACTGCACCTTGCTACCTGGCCACACAACAGGGCGAGGAGATAGATAGGAAACTGCCAACGAAACAAAGTGGTATGTAGCAGTAGAATACCACCCATAGTTTGGCGGACTATTGCTGATAACATTTGGCACAGCCCTGAAATAAACAAAGGCTTCCGGCACAAATGGCGCATAGCCATAGGGGCACCTGTCATCTCCACCCAGCGCATTGGTGCCAGTGCTCGGCCCGATGGGTCCGCCGCTGTTGGCGAACTGCCTGGCGCCACCTTCGGCTGGCCCTGCTGGTGAATCGGTGGGCGCCGCACCGCCAAAGGTGCCACCGCCGAACAGATCAATGAATTGCCCAGTCGCCGCCCAATAGGTGCTCGAAGCTCCGCCGCCGGTTGCCTGGCCGCTGATCGGTGTTCCGCTGGTGCTCTTGGTTGGCACGGTGGTGCTGGTGGACGCCCCGGCGATGTCACAGCTGCCGCCGGTGCGGTTGGAGCTCAGCGTGGTTCCAGGGGCCGTGGCAT
>Ga0209597_1000280_pt1 | contig 33944 bp, 31 predicted proteins | sample M_140625_MF_Meta_FD_187316 | JGI IMG/M metagenome (GOLD analysis project Ga0209597, IMG submission 187316) | Freshwater microbial communities from Lake Montjoie, Canada to study carbon cycling - M_140625_MF_MetaG (SPAdes) (version 2) | ecosystem: Environmental > Aquatic > Freshwater > Lake... | reverse complement strand
ACGTGCGGGCTGCGAGAGAGAGGGAGCCTCCGAGGCTTTGTTTGGGTAGTCCCGCTACTGCCTGATGGAGTCGAACTGGGTATTTTTTGGTAATTAGGGTTTGGGCTGGATCGGGGTATTATTAATGTAATATTGTTCAGTTATGATGCTCGGACGGATTTGGATGTTCCTAATGGCGTTGACGGGGCTCCTTTCCCTCCGGGTCGGGGCGGTGGATCCGCAGCCAGCACCTCCAGCCATTCGGCTCTCACCCGGGTTGGCGGAGGCTCCGTTGGCCAAGCGACTCGAGACCGTGGGTGCGGGTGCAGTCGTTCCATGGCGTGAGTATTCCATCGGGGATCCGACTTCCGAGGAGCAGATGTATCTCGAATACATTAATCGGGCCCGAGCTTCGCCCTGGGAAGAAGGGTACTTGCTGGCGACAAGCTCCGATTCAGAGATTCAGTTCACCTATCGTTTTTTTGGCGTCGATCTCCAGCGGGTCGTTGATGAGGTCGCGGCGTATCCGCCTCAACCGCCACTGTCCTTCGAGCCGCGACTCATCAAAATCGCCCGCAGCCACAGCGAGTACATGCTCCAAAATGCCGTCCAAGAGCATGAGGAACGAGACCCGGCGACCGGTGCTATGATCAATACGACGTCTTCCCGTCTGCTGGGAACGGGTTACCCGCTGAGCGCCGGGGGTGAGAGTGTTTATGCCTACGCTAAGTCCCCACTGGAGGGTCACGCCAGTTTCGAGGTCGACTGGGGCCTGGGAGATGGCGGTGTCCAGCGTCCGCCCGGACATCGTAACAGCAATCACGAAGGAGCGTTTCGGGAATTGGGAGTCGGGGTGGTGCATGGAACCCGTTCCCGCGTGACCCCTCCGTTCACCAATATTGTGGGGACCAACGTGGTCATCACTCCGGCGGTGACCAACACTGTGGGTCCCAGCTTGGTGACACTGGATTTCGGAGCCCGTACCGACACACAACCCCTGGTAACCGGTGTGGTGTATTACGACTTCAATACCAACGGTTTCTACGATGTGGATGAGGGGGTGCCGGGAGTTCGAGTGGAGGGAGAAACTTCTGGTTGGTTCGCCCTCACCCGTAGTTCCGGGGGCTATGCCATTCCCGCAGCGGAGGGAACCCAGAGGGTTCATTTTTTGAGCGGTGATCACGAACTTGGAACTCGCGCGGTGACTGTCCTTGCCGGAAAGAATGTGAAGCAAGACTGGGTTCTGCCCTACGGCGGGACTCGAGTGCTTGGCCCCACCTCCGCGTCGTCCGTCGGGCTGAACATGTTCCAGGTCGAGTCCGTGTTGGGAGCCTCCGGTTACGAGTGGGCGTCCATGCGATGGGATGCGTTTACCGGGGTCGAGGGTGGCGAGGATGGAGGCGTGCACTTTCAGTTCAGTGGCCTAGAGGGTTGGGATCCGGTGAAGCTGGGAACTCCGGCATCCGGGACTCACTCTTTCCAATTGGTTCACACCAATGGGCTGGATCAGATTCTCCAGTTCCAGCCGAGGATTCGCCCGGGCACTGGCGCTGAGATTCGCTTCAAATCCTTCCTGGGCTACACGACCACCAACCAGATCGCCTCAGTGGACGTTTCTACCAATGGCATCGATTGGACAGCGCTCTTGCAGGAGCGGGGACGCGGGATCTCCGTGACTCCCAATGGTAGCTATGTGGCCAAGTCTGTCTCGCTGGCCCCTTGGGTTGGGGTGGAACTGCAGGTTCGATTTCGTTTCTTCGTGGAACCCATTGAGGGTGCCCGGTTTTACAGCCAAACTCAGCCGTCCTTTGGATGGTCTCTGGACGATGTGCAATTCACCAATTCGCAGGTGGGCACCGAGCCAGCCAGCCACTCACTGGCTGTGGGCCAATCCTTTGTCTTTAAGGGCGGCACCGGAGAAACCTACGAGCTAAAAGCCCGTCCCCGTTTCGGAGGCCAGGTGTTGCCGTACTCGCCTCCGTTGGTTGTGCGGTTTTCTCCAACGGCCATTGCCTCCGGAACAGTGGTGGTTGAGGGAATCCGCCGGAACGAGTCCGGCCAAATGATTATTGATTTCGCACTCACCTCGGGGGTTGCCCGAGAATGGGCGCTCCAAGGGCGCGCTTCATTGCTGGAAGCATGGCAGACGGTGTCCGGAGCCGGATTGGTGGATCGCGGCGTCGGGAAGCTGAGTTGGGTGCATACGCCACCGGTTGGCGATTTTTTCTATCGGGTGATTGCGCGCTAAGGGGGGCTCAATTTCGCGCTTGAGACACTCATAAACTCTCCGGTCTAGCCCTTAAGATGGCTGCAAGCCAACCTTATACTGTTCCGGAACGTTTGACGGTTGGGTTGTAAGGGAAGTATCTGGCTCTTTGGAAATATTGAAACCTCGAGTTTCTGCGGTGACTTTGATCCAATGAATTTGTTGCAACGCGTTTGGCGATCCTCCCTGGGGAAGAAGTACCTGATGGCCTTGACCGGCCTGGCGCTCTTCGGTTTCGTCGTCGGGCATCTGGTGGGTAATCTCCAGGTGTTCGGTAACCCGGAGTTGATCAACTCCTACGCCCACTTCTTGAAGTCCAAACCGGGACTCCTGTGGGGAGCCCGATTGGGGTTGTTGGCCACGGTGACGATCCATGTGGCCGCCGCGCTCACCCTTAGCGCGGCCAACAAGGCGGCGCGTCCGGTAGGCTATGTGGGCGGATCAGCCTATGGCTCTAGTTGGCGTTCGCGCTACATGTTGGTCAGCGGTCTCGTGATCATGGCCTTCGTCATCTATCATCTGCTGCACTACACCGTGCAGTTGACCCCAGTGAACGGCGTGAAGGGTGGTTTGGATTTCCATTCTCTGACCACCCGTTTGGCCGATGGCACCCAGGTCCAGGATGTGTACGCGATGATGGTTCACGGATTCCAGGTGGGTTGGGTTTCTCTTTTCTACCTGATTGCTCAGGCCTTGCTGTTCGTTCACCTCGGCCATGGGTTGTCCTCGATGTTCCAGTCGCTGGGCTTACGCAACCATGTTTGGGGATCTCGGATCGCCGCCTTTGCCCAAGTGGCCAGTTTCGCGGTATTTTTGGGATATGCTTCAATCCCGGTGGCGGTGTTGACCGGCATGGGGGGCGACTACGTCAAGAACCTCATGAAGGCGCCGACGACCAACACGGAGACTCTTCGCTGATATGGCCACGCTCAATTCTCAGATTCCCTCCGGCCCTCTGGCTGACAAGTGGGAGAAACACAAGTTCAGCTCCAAGCTGATCAATCCGGCCAACAAGCGGAAATACAAGGTCATTGTGGTCGGAGCCGGATTGGCCGGTTCCAGCGCCTCAGCGACCTTGGCCGAGTTGGGGTACGAGGTGCACAACTTCGTGTTCCACGGTTCCCCGCGTCGGGCCCATTCGGTGGCGGCTCAAGGTGGCATCAATGCGGCCAAGAATTACCAGAACGACGGTGATTCGGTGCATCGCCTCTTCTACGACACCATCAAGGGTGGCGACTACCGTGCCCGAGAGGCCAACGTACACCGTCTGGCTGAGGTTTCGGTGAGCATCATCGACCAGTGTGCTGCGCAGGGTGTCCCGTTTGCTCGTGAGTACGGTGGGTTGCTCGACAACCGGTCCTTCGGCGGTGCACAAGTTTCCCGCACCTTCTACGCCCGCGGCCAAACGGGTCAGCAGCTTCTGCTGGGCGCTTATTCGGCGCTGAACAAGATGATTGCTGCGGGTGGGGTCAAGTCCTACACCCATTCCGAAATGCTCGACCTGGTGGTGGTGGATGGCCACGCCAAGGGCATTATCGTCCGCAACTTGCAGACAGGCGAAATCACCCGGCACAGCGCCGATGCCGTCGTTCTCGCCACCGGTGGGTACGGCAATGTCTACAACCTTTCCACTTACGCCCGTGGTTCCAACGTCACGGCCAGTTGGCGCGCCTACAAGCGCGGCGCCTGCTTCGCCAATCCCTGCTACACGCAAATTCACCCGACGTGCATCCCGGTGTCGGGCGACTATCAGTCCAAGCTGACCCTGATGTCGGAGTCGCTGCGCAACGACGGACGCATTTGGGTCCCGAAGCGCAAGGAAGACTGCAAGAAGAACCCCGCTGACATCGCTGAGGGCGATCGCGACTACTATCTGGAGCGGATGTACTCGGCCTTTGGCAATCTCGCTCCGCGCGACGTTGCCAGCCGAGCTGCCAAGAGCGTCTGCGACGAAGGGCGGGGTATCGGCGACACCGGTCTGGGTGTTTATCTAGATTTCGCTGATTCCATTCACCGTTTAGGCGAAAACAAGGTACGCGAGCGCTACGGCAACCTCTTCGCCATGTACCACGAGATCACCAATGAGGACGCCTACAAGACGCCGATGCGCATCTACCCGGCGGTCCACTACACCATGGGTGGTCTTTGGGTGGACTACAACCTGATGAGTAACATCCCGGGCTTGTTCGTGCTGGGTGAGGCCAACTTCTCCGATCACGGCGCCAACCGCCTTGGAGCCAGCGCCCTGATGCAGGGACTCTCCGACGGTTACTTCGTACTCCCGAGCACCATCACGACCTACTTGGCCAATGTGAAGGCTGGGGGCCGTCCGGCGACCGATCGCGGGGAGTTTAAACAGGCTGAAGAAGAAGTTCAAAAATTCACCCGCCAAGTCACTTCGAGCAACGGCAAGCGCACGCCCGACAGTTTCCATAAGCAGTTGGGCAAGATCATGTGGGATTACTGCGGCATGGCCCGGAGTGCGACAGGTCTTCAAAAGGGCATCCAGCTCATCGGTGACCTCCGCGAAGAATATCGCACCAATGTCAAAGCGTTGGGCGAGCCGGACGGTTGGAATCAACCCCTCGAGAAGGCCGGTCGCGTGGCCGACTTCATCGAGTTGGGTGAGCTCATGTGTCGTGATGCCCTCATGCGCGAGGAGAGTTGCGGTGGACACTTCCGCGAGGAGTACCAGTACACGCCCAACGACGTCGAAGTGCAGCAGGGCGTCGTCAATGCGGGCGACGTGAAGCGCCGTGACGACCAGTTCGCTTTCGTGGCGGCCTGGGAGTACGCCGGAGCCCCTGACAAGGCCCCGATCCTGAACAAAGAGCCGCTCATCTACGAAGAAGTGAAGATGAGCACCCGGAGCTACAAATAACTCGCCACCTGCACAACCCTTTCCCTACTGCCAATGAAAGTTAGCCTGAAAGTCTGGCGCCAGAAGAACGCGAATGCCGCGGGCGAGTTCAAGACCTACGCGTCTCCCGAGCTGAATCCAAAAATGTCGTTCCTGGAGATGCTCGACGTGGTGAACGAAGAGCTCTCTAACCGGGGCGAAGATCCCATCGCCTTCGACCACGATTGCCGCGAGGGCATTTGTGGCACCTGCTCGTTGGTCATTGATGGCAAGCCCCACGGTCCTCACAAGGGCGTGGCCACCTGCCAGACCTACATGCGCAGCTTCAGCAATGGCGACGAGATTGTCATCGAGCCCTGGCGCGCCAAGGCCTTCCCCATCGTTAAGGACTTGGTGTGTGACCGGAAGTCCTTCGACCGCATCCAGCAAGCCGGAGGATTTATCACTGTCCGCACCGGCAGCGCGCCCGATGCCAACAGCATCCCGGTGCCGAAGGAGAACGCCGATCTGGCGATGGATGCCGCTCAGTGCATTGGCTGCGGGGCCTGCGTGGCCGCCTGCAAGAACGCCAGCGCTATGCTCTTCGTAGCCGCCAAGGTATCCCATTTGGGTTTGATGCCGCAGGGACAGCCCGAGCGTTACAAGCGCGTCAAATCCATGGTGGAACAAATGGATACCGAGGGTTTCGGAGCCTGCACCGTGACGGGAAGCTGCGAGGCGGTTTGCCCGAAAGAAATCTCCCTCGACTTCATCGCCCGGATGAATCGCGACTACGCCGTGGCCCTCATCAAGGGGGAACCCAAGCAGGTGGCTGGCGGTGGAGCAGGTTGACTCTCTAGGGCTTTTTTAGCCCATGGCCGAAGCATCGTGAGGGCCATCGCCAGGGCTGAAAATGCTCCTCTAAACTTGCAAAGCGGAAGTTCCGGTTCGAAGATGACCTGACTCTAGTTAGAAAATACATGAAGATCTCTCATAAGGTTTCGGTGGATACCCAGCGCAACGGTTTTACGCTCATTGAGCTGTTGGTAGTTATTGCCATTATTGCGATCCTAGCCGGCATGCTCTTGCCCGCACTCGGCAAGGCCAAGTCCAAGGCTCAGGGCATTATGTGCATGAACAACGGTAAGCAATTGATGCTGGGTTGGACTTTGTACTCCGGAGACAATTCGGATGCGGTGTGCCGCACGGCGGGTCTGGATTCCTTGGTTTCCGCGACGAGCGCGACGCGCAATTACCCACTAAACCAATGGTGCATGGGCACCATGGATGTGGGCAATGTGGCGACTAACAGCACATTGATCATGCATTCGGCGATGTACGGGTTTGTGAACGCTCTGGGGCCCTACAAGTGCCCGTCGGATCGTCACTCGTGGCAAGGCGGCACTCGCCGTCCTCTTGGCGGTGGTGGTGTTCTGACGGTTCGTTCCATGTCGATGAATGCTTGGATGAACCCAATTAACGCTTGGGCCGCCGATAGCAGCAGCGGCGGTTATCAGGGTGCCGGTATCACTAGCTTCCGTCGTCAGTCTCAGATCCAGCGTCCGACCGACACTTGGGTGACCATTGATGAGAACCCGGCTTCCATTAACGACGGTTGGTTCGTGGTCGATCCGAATTCCGGAACTTGGGTAGACATCCCGGCGACCTACCACAACGGTGCGGGTGGCCTGTCCTTCGCAGATGGTCACTCTGAGATCAAGCGGTGGCGCGACGGTAACGTCACTAAGAAGGGTGCTAGCATTGGAGCAGCTCCGGCGGACCGTGGCATTGACCTCAATTGGATGAAGGAGCGCAGCACCTACGCTCGTTGAGCCTTCCGGTTCAAACGATGTTTTCAAAGCCCGCCAATTGGTGGGCTTTTTTTTGTGCGCCCGGCAGGGCGCACTCCGGTTTGCCGTGTGGTTTGTGTCACGCCGCAATCGGTTGCTGCACTCCTGGTTGGGCTGGATCCATCAAGGCAGGCTTTGACGTCCGACGCCCGTGACGGTGTGATGAGCCCATGCCGCGACGCCCCGCTGTAGACCGGTTTCTGCATGAGCGAGCCCGATTCGCATCTGGGATCGAACGTGTGGCCGGAGTAGATGAGGCGGGTCGGGGTCCGCTGGCCGGACCAGTGGTTGCGGCCGCGGTCATTTTGCCGCGCTCTTGGGTGTTGGAAGGGATTCCGAATGCGTTTGCCGATTTGAATGATTCCAAGCAATTGACCGAAGCTCAGCGGGATCAGTTCTTCGCCGGACTGACGGGAGATCCAGCCGTTCGTTTCGCCATCGCTGCGGTGGGACCTTCGGTGATTGATGAGATCAACATCTTGCAAGCCACCCATCGTGCGATGAATCAGGCATTGGCCGATTTGGGGAACGACGTGGATCACGCGTTGGTGGACGGGCGCCCAGTCCGCAGCCTTCGCTGGCCCCAGACAGCCTTGGTGAAAGGAGATTCTCTGAGCTATTCCATCGCTGCCGCCTCGGTGCTGGCCAAGGTGACTCGGGATCGGGTGATGCGGGAGGCGGATGCAAAATGGCCGGGTTATGGGTTTGCCGGTCACAAAGGCTATCCGACTCCTGAACACCTAGAGGCCGTCCATCGTCTGGGACCTTGCCCGATCCATCGCTTGAGTTTTGCGCCGTTGCGCCGGCCGGAGCCGGAGTTATTCCTGACATGAGTCTTTGGAGCCAATTTCGGAAACCCGTCAAGCCTGTCGAACCCGGGGCCCACCTCCGCTTGGGGCGGAATGGCGAAGACGCCGCTCGGGTCGAATTGGAGAGGCTGGGGATGAAGATTTTGTGCGCCAACTACCGGCACGGGCGCGGGGAGATCGACCTGATTGCTCGGGACGGGGAAGTGCTGGCCTTTGTGGAGGTGAAGTCGCGGTCGTCGGAAAGTTGGGTGCGTCCGGCCCAAGCAGTCGGGCGCCCGAAGCAGCGCAAGCTGTCCGACACGGCGTTGGCTTACCTCAACGAACTCGGCCGGCCTCAAGTCGCCTTCCGCTTCGACATCGTCGAAGTGCTCTTTGCCGGGGCCGAGGTCCGCGAAGTGCGGCACATCCCCAATGCCTTCCCGTTGGCCGAAGGGCGGATGTACCGCTAAAAGCCCTTCGGTTCAGTGGACCGGAGCAGTGGATCCCGAATCAAGACGCAGGGAGGCCTCTCGCTCCACCAAGGTCGGGTGCGAGTAGTAGAACCCGCTGAACCACGGATGGGGCGTTAGGTTGGATAAGTTTTTTTCGTGCAGCTTGCGCAAGGCTCCGATGAGCGAAGCGCTTTCACCCATGGCATTCCGGGCGTAGGCATCTGCCTCGAATTCGTGAAGTCGTGACCGGCGGGTTCCCAAAGGGGTGAGCCAGAAGGTGACGGCCCCCCCCAGCAACCCGGCCAAGAGCAGCACCGGGGCGGTCCCGGCCGACCCTTTGAAACCAAAGGCTTCGAGGAACACCGACTGGCGAGCGAGCCAGCCCAGCAATGCGAAGCTCACGAGCGATGAAACGCCGGCCCAAATGAGCATCTTGGGAATATGACCGCGCCGGTAATGGCCGATTTCGTGGGCCAGCACCGCTTCGAGTTCCACCTCGGTCAACTGGGCGATCAACGTGTCGTAGAGCACGATTTTCCGAAATCGCCCAAAGCCTGTGAAGTACGCGTTGGAGTGGGCAGAGCGTCGACTGCCATCGGCCACCTGAATGGTCTTGGCGGAGAATCCGGTGCGTTCTCCCAGCTTCAGGAGGCGATCCCGCAGCGAACCTTCTGGCAGCGGGGTAAATTTATTGAACAAGGGTAGGATGAGGATGGGGGCCAGAACCATCATCACTGCCTGAAAAGCCATGAGGAGGACCCACGCCCAGAGCCACCATTGGTTTCCGATCCAATCAGTGAGTTTGAGGATGCCAGCGATCAGAGGTAGTCCCAAAGCCGTGCTGAGGGCCAGCATCTTGAGGTGATCGGTGATCCAGATTTTGAGGGTGCTCTTGTTGAATCCAAAGCGTTCCTCGAGTCGAAATTGGGACCACCATTCTAGCGGAAGGTCCGGCAAGCCCATCACGAGCGAAATCACCAAGAGCCAGCCGGCGGTGGCCAGCACGCCTGAACCGACCCAACCAGCCCAGAAGCTCAAGCTCCAGGGTAGGAATCCGCTGCTCAAAAAGAGGATCTTCATGGCCAAGCCCCACAGTTCCTCCATCTGGCCGAATCGGGATTTGGCCAGTGTGTAGTCCACGGAGCGGCGGTAGGTCGACTCATCCATGATGTCCCGGACCGCCTCGGGCGGTTGGTGAGCATGGGTTTGGACGTGGTTGCGGTTCAATCGGTCCAGAAACCATTGGCCCAGCCAGCGCAAGACCAGCAACGACAGGGACAAAAGGAGGATGAATGAAGGAGTCATTGAAAACGTCTCTCACGAGCCAAGCACCGGAAAGCCTTCCCGACAACGCGGGAAAACTTCGTTGGTGGATTGTACGTGTTCGTACGATTGTGGTAAGAAGACAAAATCGTCGATGAAGATTCTGATTGTTATCCTGTTGGTCGGAGCCCTGGGAGCCGGGGGATGGTTTTACACCCAGCGGCAGCGGGCTGGGGCAGTTCCGCAGGTCAGTACCAAGGTGGACACCGCGGTCATTGAGACCCGCAATATCAAGTTTGCCATTAACGCCGCGGGCGACATCACACCGGCCGAGCAGGTGAGTGTTCGGCCGGAGGTCAACGGCAAGATCGAAGTCTTGCCGGTGGATGTGGGTGACCGGGTCAAATCGGGCCAATTGCTCTTTAAGTTGGATGACCGGGAATTGCAGACCCAGCGGCAGCAAGAAGACAAGAATGTGGAGCGCTCCCGCTTACAACTGGGACAGGCGGAACGGGACTACAAGCGGGCTCAGTTGCTTTTTGAAGGCAAACTCATCTCCCAGGAGCTCTTCGAAGACAGCCGCACTAAGTTTGATTTGGCCAAGAACGAGTTGGCATTGAGGGAGAAGTCTCTGGAACTCATCGTCGAACGTCTGCGAAAAACCGAGGTGATGGCCCCGTTCGATTCCACGATTCTCACCCGGCCCATCTCTGTAGGTCAGGCCGTTTCTGGATCGGGCGGTTTTAATGCGGGCACCGAAGTGCTCACCATAGCCAATCTCAACGACCTCATCGTCAATGCGCACATTAATCAGGCGGATGTGACTCGGCTCCACGTGGACCAGCAAGTGGAGGTTAGCGTGGAGGCGGTTTCGGGCCTTAAGGTGGTCGGCAAGGTCGAGCGCATCGCACCTCAATCGACCCTGAAGAATAATATTCGGGGCTTTGCAGCGCGCATCCTGCTGAAGGATGTCGACAGCCAGATTCGGCCGGGCATGAGTGCCAATATTTCCATACCGGTGGCCAGTGCCGATAATGTGGTCGCGACACCTCTGGCCGCGGTGTTTACGGAAACCAATCCGGCGACCCGTGAAATCGAGCGCCACATCTGGGTTCGCAAGGATGAGACCTGGGAGCGGCGCCCCATCAAGATCGGTGTGAGTGATTACTTTTTCGCGGAGGTCACCTCGGGGCTTCAGGCGGGCGAGGTGGTTTCTTTGGAGGATCGATCCAAGGAGCTGGGAACGGGTGGTGCCACCAACAGTGTCAAGGTAGCCACAAAGGCGACCGCGGCCCAACGCTGAGACTGAACCTGAACATGGCGCTGCTCGAACTTCGCAACGTCTCCAAGATCTACCATCTCGGTGGGGAGGAGATCCGAGCTCTGGACGACGTATCCCTCGATCTGGATCAGGGAGAATTTGTATCCATCATCGGTCCTTCCGGCAGCGGCAAGTCCACCTTGATGCATATCTTGGGCTGTTTGGATTCGCCGACCCTGGGTAATGTGGTTTTGGCAGGTACCGATATTGCCAATGCTTCGGCTCGGGAACTGGCCCGGGTGCGCAATCGCACCATCGGCTTCGTGTTCCAATTCTTCAACCTGCTGCCCAAACTCAACGTGCTGCAGAATGTTGAATTGCCGATGATCTATGCGGGCATCGGAAGTCGTGAACGTCGAGAGCGCGCTGAGAAGGCCTTGGAAATGGTGGAATTAAGCCACCGCCTCAAGAATCGCCCCAATCAGCTTTCCGGCGGTCAGCAACAGCGCGTGGCCATTGCCCGGGCACTGGTCAACAATCCCAAGATTATCTTAGCCGACGAGCCGACCGGCAACCTCGATACCCACACGGGCGAGTTGATTTTGGCTCTGTTTCGGCGTTTGGCGGCCGAGGGGCGCACCGTGATCCTGGTGACTCACAATCCGGAGATCGCAGCGGTAACCCCACGGCGCATCGAGATTCGAAACGGTAAGATTGCTCACCAGGTTGATTCCAAGTTGGCCGGGCTGGACAGGGTTTCTAAAGCGCCTACCGAAGGGCAGGCATCATGAGTCTGGAACTACCGCGTATTTCGTCGTCGGATCTATCGCTGCAGGATCTCCCTGTTGGTAAGACGAGCTTGGGCAATGCTGTGGTGGTCGGTTTAAAGGAGATCTGGGCGCACAAGTTCCGCAGTGCCCTAACCATGTTAGGGATTGTGCTAGGGGTGTCCTCGCTCGTGGCGATGAGTGCGATGGTTCAAGGTATGGAGAATGGTCAGCGTGAAGCGTTACTGGCTATTGGTGGTTTGCAGAAGGTGCGCATGGAGGCCCAGCGCGTACCTGTCGAGCAGCGGCATCTCAGGGACATGGCTCGCGGAATGACCTTGGCCGATGTCGAGGCCCTTAAGGCTGGAGTTCCTGACATCGAGATCATCGCCCCCGAGATGCGACTTGATTTGGATCCGACGCTGCAGGCCAACGGCAAGTTTCATCGAACCTTCATGACTGGAGGAGTTGTACCGGAGAAGGTGAAGATCATGGAACACGAAGTGGAGCATGGTCGGATGTTTAATGACATTGATGCATCGGAGGCTCGGCCGGTGTGTGTTATTGGCACGGGCATCCGGGATGAACTCTTCGGTAGGCCCGAAGAAGCGGGCTCCGAGGTGATCCCTTTGGGTCGCACCATGACCATCAACGGTCAGCCCTTCACCATCATTGGAATGTTCAAGCACTACGAGGGTGAGCAAGACCGCAAGCAGCGCTTAGAGCGAGAAGTTGAGCGTCAGAGGCTTAGATTCGAGGGCAAAGCTCCGCCCAAGGGACCGGTGCGTGGGCAAGGGCGCAGCGGCAACTTTGCTTTTTGGATTAAGAACAACACCGTCTATATGCCCCTCAACACGATGTGGCATCGGTTCCAGTCCGGTCTTTCCAATGCCCCAGCTGAGCCCCGCCTAAGTAATATTGAATTGAAAGTCCGCGATTTCTCGCAAATCGAGCAAACGCTGACCAAGATTCGGAACATCATGATGGTGAACCATCGCGGCATCGAGGACTTCGCCTTCCGAACCTTTGAGGATTGGAGCGCCGACATCGACCGTTTCGTCAAGAATGCTCGCATGAGTGGTGGGCTCATTGCCGGCATCAGCCTGTTTGTCGGTGGTATCGGCATCATGAACATCATGCTGGCGAGCATCTCTGAGCGCATCCGGGAGATTGGCATCCGCAAGGCCGTCGGGGCAGGGGGACTTGATATCTTTGTTCAGATCCTTGTAGAAAGCGTGGTCATCGCAGTGGTGGGCGGGGTTCTTGGATTGGCGTTTTCCCGATTCGTGGTGCTCGGTATCACTTGGGTGGCACCCACCGGCAATGATCCGGTGATTACCAGCGGCGCCATGGCGTTGTCCTTTGGGTTTGCTGTGGTTGTTGGTCTCTTGGCTGGCATTTTTCCGGCGGTGAAAGCGGCTCGGATGGATGTTATTCAGTCTCTTCGTTACGACTGATGAACCTTTTCAATGCGATCCTAATTGGTCTCAAAGAAGTTTGGGCCCACAAGTTCCGGTCATTACTAACCATGTTTGGCGTTGTGCTGGGTGTCGCCTCATTGGTTGGCATGAGTGCCATCATCAAGGGCATGGAGAACGGCATGAGGGAATCCATGATAGCCATGGGTGGGGCCGACAAGGTGCTCCTCCAGAGGCAGGCGGTTCCGGCCTACCAAGAGCATCTGGCTGACCAGGCGCCTGGTAGGACCTTAGTAGATGTGATTGCCCTAAAACAGGGTGCCCCGTTATTGCGGGTGATTTCACCGGAAATGGCCGTGCCGGACGCCATGGTTTCCCGCGGAGACAAGCGAGCTAGCCCTGAGGAATGCGTGGGAGTTTGGCCGGAAGTATTGGAGATGAACCTCCACACCGTGGAGCACGGCCGGTTCTTCAATGCATTGGATGAAGAGAAAGCGCATGCGGTTTGTGTTATTGGAACTGGGATACGAGACTCCCTATTTGGCGATCCGGATGAAGTGGGGCGTGAGATTATTCCGCTCGGAGAAACGATCCAGATCAATGGACAACCCTTCGTCATCGTTGGGATGTTCACACAGTATGCCAGCGAGCAAGACCTGAAGGCTCGTGCCCTGCGCAAGCAAGCCAACGCATCCACCAATAAGGTTGAGACCAAGAAATCCCGAGGGTGGGGCAGGAAGGGTGGTTGGGCCTTTTGGCGCAAGAACAACACCCTGTACATCCCACTCAACACGGCTTGGGTGCGGTTCCGGATGGCGGGGGATCTGGACGGCATTCCTGACCCTCGGCTCAGCGACATTGATCTCAAAGTGAAGTCCATGGAACAGATGGAGTTGGCTCTTCAACAGGCCAAAAATGTGCTTTTGGTCACCCATCGAGGTATTGAAGATTTCACGTTTCAGACCCAAGAGAGTCAGGTTGAAAATATCAACAAGCAGATCAAGAATGCCCGACTCAGCGGGGGAATTATTGCTGGAATCAGTCTTTTGGTGGGAGGTATTGGCATCATGAATATTATGTTGGCCAGCATCAACGAGCGGGTCCGTGAGATTGGTACCTGCAAGGCATTGGGAGCCACCGGGGTCGATGTTTTCGTTCAGATCATCGTAGAGAGCGTGGTGCTGTCGCTCTTGGGTGCAATTGCGGGTCTTGCAGCATCGCTGTTAATCGTGGATTTGCTGTCCTTTATCGCGCCGACGGGAAACACCCCGATCATCACCTGGGAAGCCCAAGCCATAGCTGTTGCCTTCAGTGGATCCGTGGGTGTTTTTGCAGGCTTCCTGCCGGCCATCAAGGCGGCCCGTCTTGAGCCGATACAAGCCCTTCGTTACGAATAGACCTTGATTAGTCCGGTAGGCGTGGCCGATGCGCATCGAACGCGTGAACTTCGCACATCAGCCGTTCCCAGGCCTTCACCCCTGTAGTTATGATTGAGAGTTCGACCATCCGGAGGGCTGATTCCGTGTTATTCTCAAAGCTCCCCAATACTTGGCACTGTACTGGCTTAATAGACCTGTCGGTTCCAGGTTGAAGAGCCTGGTTTGTTGACTCATTTGGGGTAAGGCCTCCGCAGCGAAAGCTGCGGAGGCCTTTTTCGTCTACCTACCTCACCAATTTATACATGGTGACAGGTTCATTGTGTTGACTGGAGAAGATGACTGGCTAGGTTCAGATTATGCGAAGGGCGCGAATCAAGGAGGCCGGGGCGGTTTATCACTGCGTTTCTCGGACCGTCGGGGGGCAGTTCTTGCTCGATGACCTCGCTAAACAACGCCTGGTCGATCTGCTCTTCCCTCTAGCTCAGTTCTGTGGCGTGGAAATCATCACCTACTGCATGATGTCTAACCACTTCCACTTGCTCATCCGAATACCGCCCGCTGATACCTGCATTCCAGACTCTGTCCTCCTCCAACGGGCCGAACTCTTCTACGGCAAACAGGCTCTCCTTCCTTCTCTAGCTAGGGCCGATCTCCAACGCTCAGGCTCCATTAGCTCTCACATCCGCCACTCCCTCTCCAGACGCATGGGCGATGTCTCCGCGTTCATGAAGGAGTTTAAACAACGCTTCAGCCGCTGGTTCAATCGCCACTCCAGCCGCTTCGGTACGCTCTGGGCAGAACGCTTCTCCAGCACTCTCATCGAGGATTCCACCACCGTGCTCCAAACAGTCGCTTCCTATATCGACCTCAACCCCGTCCGCGCTGGCTTAGTCTCCGATCCGAAGGACTACCGCTTCTGCGGCTATTCAGCCGCTCTAACCGGAAATCTAGTGGTTCGCAGTGGTCTGATGAGCTTCCTGTCAGGCAGGTCTTGGGGCGTCGCTGCCGCAGAATACCGCTTGAATCTCTTCACCACCGCTGGGGTCGCTGGCCACAGCGATAAGCAGGTCATCAATAGGGACGCCATCCGCGCCGAATTAGCCCGCGGGGGACGCTTGAGCCTCCCAGAAATCCTCCGTCTCCGGGTTCGTCACCTCTCAGCCGGCGTCGCCATCGGCTCAAGGGACTTCGTTAATCAGATCTTCGCACACCACCGTACCCACTTCGGCCCCAAACGCTTCGAGGGTGCTCGGCCCATCCGTGGAGTCCCTCTGCCTCACCTCAAAACCCTCCGCGACCTCCGTGTCAATGCCATCGGGTGAATGGAATTTGGGTTGAAGTCTTGGAGAGCGCTGCAGGTTGAAAATCAACGCTGCTTCGAATGAGGACTTGAGTTAGGTTTCCCACGTGAGTGATCTCTTTGCTCGGCAGCGGGAAATGGTTCGGCAGTATCCTGAAAACGAATTGGCCCGATTCAGTTTGGGGCGAGCACTGTTTGATGCCGGTGACTGTGCTGGAGCACGTGAACATTTGGAGATCGCGCTCCGACGTAAGCCCGATTGGATGGTGGTCCAAATTCTTTTGGGTAAGTGCGATTTGGCTCAAGGATCTACGGAAGCGGCACGATTTGCCTTCGAACGAGCCTTGCAACTGGCTCGCCAACAGCATCATGAGGGGCCCGAGGCCGAGTTAATGGACCTTCTTTCGGGGTTGAACCCAGATGCAACCCATCTAGGATCGGTGACTCCCCCCCAATAATATCGTGAGAATAATTCCCCCCCGCTCGCAGCAGTCTGCTGGTTTCACATTGATTGAACTGCTTGTAGTCATCGCCATCATAGCGATCTTGGCTGGCATGCTTTTGCCGGCGCTGGCCAAGGCCCGCCAAAAAGCCACTGGTATCGCCTGCATCAACAACGAAAAACAGTTGATGGTGGCTTCGATGCTCTATGTCGTTGAAAACCGAGATTTTTTCCCCCCGAATGGCGCCGGAGATCCGACGGTGAATCTCATAAATCCTCCTGCCAACTACGTTCCCAAGTACTGGGTCGAGGGGCGCGATGGCAATAATCTGGTCGATTCATCAGCTTCAAGTCTCATCAATCCGCGGGTTTCGCTTTTGGCAACGTATCTGCCGGCCTTGGGATCATTCAAGTGCCCCGGGGATCGTTACACCGAGATCGTTGATGGTCGCAAGCAGGGCAATCCTCGCACCTACGGTCAGAATCCTTGGGTCAATTGGGCCGATGATGCTCCCTATCCGTCCAGCGCACTCGGAGACGATAGAACCTACCGCAATTTTCGAAAGACTACAGACCTGCTGTCCGCCTCGGATGTTTTTGTTCATGGAGAAATTCATCCTAAGGGAATTTGCCGTCCGTTCTTCGGAGTCAACATGGCGACTGCCTCAGGCGGAGCGTATCACGTGCCGGGCAATTACCACGGGCGCAGTTCCAATTTCTCCTTCGCCGACGGTCATGCAGAATCTCACCGATGGGTCAGCGGTACGTTTAATAACCCAACCTCGAATGTGGATCACCACAGCGTCCACGCAAGCGGGTACCCGGGAACCGCTAGTCGGCCCGATATGACCTGGCTTGGCGAACACACCACGATTCGCCGTTGAGGTGACTGTTTGCTTTTAGATCAGGAATGAAACCCATTGCCGATTGCCGGCTCTACACCTTCGTCGATACCGCCTACCTGAACGGGCGTAATCCTGTGGCCGTGGCGGCGGCTCTTTGTGACGGCGGATCAGACCTGATCCAACTGCGGGCCAAGGGACTTCCTGCGGCGGAGGTTCTCCGTCTGGCTCAAGCACTGGCACCCGTGCTGCGCGATGCCCGTGTCGGTCTGGTGATCAACGATCATCCTGAGGTTGCCTTGGAAGTCGGTGCTCCGTGGGTTCATCTGGGTCAGGAAGATTTCTTTGACGCGGGCCACCATCATGTTCGCGAACTCTCCAGCAAGAAGGCCGGGTGCCAGATTGGTTTGTCCACCCACGCGCCGGATCAATGCGCCCGTGCTGTCGCCGCAGGGGCTGACTACGTGGCGATCGGCCCCATATTTGCCACCGGCACCAAGCCGAGCGCTCGCCCCGTGACGGTCGATTACGTTCAGTGGGCTCGCGAGAATGTTTCGATCCCGTGGTTTGCTATTGGCGGTATCAATCTTGAAACCGTCGATACTGTGGTTGGGGCTGGAGCCCGATCCATCTGTGTGGTGAGTGCCATCCTCAACGCGAGCGATATTGCGGCGGCTTGCCGGGAGTTTCGCAGGCGATTGCCGGTCTGAAAAGTTGGCAACTGGGAAGGGGCAGGGCAGGGGCTATCTCGATCCAAGTATTGAGTGCTTCGCTTCAATGATTTCAGTGGGTTCGGTCGTGTCGGCTGCATCTGCTTGCGCAAGAGCTTCACTTGTTGCGGGCCTCAGCCCGATGACTCCTAGCTCATGCAGGGTCTTGGGAGAGAATCTCCTCCGCCATGAATCCCATCCCCATTGGATCGTTCCGGATGAGGCGGTGCTGGGCTGGGATGCTAGATTTGGCGATTTCTGCTCCCCTCGCTTGCGGGCCTGGTTCACCTTCTGACGGATGAACCTGTTTGATCTTTCCGGAGAGGTGGCGGTGGTCATCGGTGCGACCGGATCTCTGGGTGGGGCTATGGCCCAAGCCTTAGGCCAGGCAGGGGCGGCGGTCGCCGTGGTGGGACGAAATGTCGAGCGCGGACAAGCCTGCGTGGAATCGCTGGAGCAGCAGGGAATTCGGGCGGCTTTCTTCGCTGCCGATGCCATGAGTCGCGATGATCTTCGCCGCGTGGAATCCGAGGTGGAAAGCCAATTGGGCGTTCCCTCAGTCTTGGTTAATGCCGCCGGGGGTAATGATCCTAAAGCCACTGTGACGGCAGATCTTCCGTTCGAAGCAATTGGCTTGGATGCTTGGAGGGGCAATTTTGATCTTAATTTGGTGGGCGGAGTCTTGTTGCCTTGCCAGACATTCGGTCCGGGATTCTGTGCTCGCCGCCGCGGTGCGGTGATTAATGTTGCCAGCGTTTCAGCGCATATTCCGCTGTCTCGGGTGGTCAGCTATTCAGCGGCTAAGGCGGCCGTTCTGAGCCTCACCCAGTTCTTGGCACGCGAATGGGCCCCGAGCGGGGTACGGGTCAACTCCATCACGCCGGGCTTCTTTCCGGCTGAGCAGAATCGTCGCCTTCTTTTCAACGAGGACGGCAGTCCCACCGCTCGTGCCCAAGCCATCCTCAGCCACACCCCGATGGCTCGCTTCGGGGCCTCCCAAGAGTTGGGTGGAGCGGTGGTGTTTCTCGCGAGTTCGCGGGCAGCAGGTTTTGTCACCGGGACCGACGTGCGCGTGGATGGGGGATTCTTGAGCCAAACACTGTGAATTCGCCGGAGACATCCACCCGGTCCTCCACCATTCGGCGGTGGATTCAAGGCCGGTGGGAAGACCCCTCAGCCGACTTTGTCGCGGCCGAGGAACCTTTGGAAATCCGCGTTGAGACCCGCAGCGTGAGCGTAACTCTGAGAACTCCGGGTCATGATGACGAATTAGCGGTCGGCTTCTTGGTCAGTGAGGGGTTGCTTCGCACGCCTTTAGATCTCAAAGGAATTCGTCCCTATCCGCGTAACGAAACCGGGAACGTGGTGGATGTTTTTTTGAATGATTCGGTGACCTGCGATTTTGCATCACTCACCCGCCATGTCTTTGCCTCCTCTAGTTGCGGGCTCTGCGGCACGGCGAGTATCGCGGCGCTGAGGCGACAGTTTTCTCCCGTGACAGAACAATTTCAGATGGCCCCGGAGGTGTTGCTGTCACTGCCTCGACAACTGCGTTTGGCGCAAGCGGGGTTCTCAGCCTCCGGAGGGTTGCATGCGGCGGCGCTCTTTAGCCCGAGCGGCCAGTTGTGGGTGGTTCGCGAAGATGTTGGCCGGCACAACGCCGTGGATAAAGTGATCGGTCGACGGTTTCTGGATGGTGCCTTCCCAGCAGGGCCCTCGGTGCTGATGGTCAGCGGTCGTGTTTCCTTTGAAATTGTCCAGAAGGCATTGGCAGCAGGCATCGCCATGATTGCCGCTGTCTCAGCCCCTTCCAGTCTTGCGGTCCAATTTGCCAGCGAGTCGGGACAGACCTTGGTGGGTTTCTTGCGTGAGGGCCGCTTCAACGTTTACGCCGGTTTCCAACGTGTCGGCACGGCGTCCGATGCGGCCGTTCAATAAAACACTCTTGTCTGCAGAGCCTTTGGTCTATCGTGTCGCCATGCGTAAGCGCCGGGAGGCACGTGAACGAGCGGTGCAGTTTCTCTTTCAGCACGACCTGAATCCACCTGAGGATTTGGGATCGGCTCTCAACCAATTTTGGGATGCCCAGAGGATGAGCGATTTTCTGGAATCGCACGGTCCCACGTGGGGTGAAAAGGTTCACTTGCCTCCCCCGAATGCCGAGGAGAGCGCCACGAGACTCTTTGCTGAACGTCTGGTTCGGGGTGTCTTGGAACATCGAGAACTACTGGATGATATCATCCGCAAGCACGCGAAGAATTGGGACCTCCATCGAATGGCGGCCGTCGATCGCAATGTCATGCGTCTGGCCATCCACGAAATGCTCCACCGCGACGATATTCCGCCTGTGGTGAGCATTAATGAGGCGGTTGATGTCGCGAAGAAGTTCTCCACAGCCGACAGTGGAAAGTTCGTCAACGGCATCCTCGATAAGGTCAAAGCCGACCTGCTCCGGCCCGCGCGAACTGCCAAGGAAACCTTAGTCTAGGCCTTTCTAGTGAAACTCGCCGACCTGCACTTGCACACGCATTTCTCCGACGGGACCTACTCGCCGGAAGAATTGGCAGCGCACGCGCGGGCACAGGGCTTGGATGCTGTCGCCCTCACCGATCACGATAGTGTGGAGGGATGTGAGCGGATGGAAACGGCCTGCACAAAAGAAGGCCTCGAGTTCATCCCCGGGGCCGAATTAACCGCCGAGGTGACCGGTCAAGAGGTTCACATCTTGGGGTACTGGATGGATCTCTCGTCCGAGCGGCTTCGGGTAGAGCTGCAGCATTTTCAGGGAGTCCGTCAGCAACGGGTGCGTGAGATGGTCACCCAACTCAATGACAACGGCGTCAACCTGAGCGAGTCGCTGGTGTTGTCCTTGGCCCAGTGCGAGGCCCCGGGTCGTCTGCACGTCGCGCGAGCCCTCGTTCAACAGGGGTTTGCTCGTGATCATGACCAGGCTTTCGACAAGTTCCTGAAGCGGGGACGCCCCGGTTTTGTGCCCAAGGCTCGCATGAAAGCTCAGGATGCCGTCGGGTTGATTCAGGAGGCAGGCGGAGTTGCTGTGCTGGCTCACCCAGGGCTCTATCGCAACGACAGCCTCATCGGGAAGCTCAAGGACGCCGGTATCGACGGTTTGGAGTGCTGGCATACCCGCCATTCTCCGGAGGTGAGTGAAAATTATTCCCGCAAGGCGGCCGATCTCGACTTGGTTGCCACAGGAGGTAGCGATTGTCACGGCATGGCCAAAGGGCAACCCCTCATCGGCCGGGTCAAGCTGCCCTATCCTCAGGTCGAGGCCTTGCGTGCCCGGCGTTCCCGAAGAGTTTCGTAGCGAATACAGACCGACCCCATGGGATTCTTCGACAAACTTAAATCAGCCTTCACCAAGACCGCCACATCGCTGGCTCACGAGATCCAGCGGATTGTTACCCGATCTCCGAAGTTAACGGCGCAGAGTGTCGAAGAACTCGAAGCGGCCTTATTGGCGGCCGATCTGGGTCTGCCCATGACCCAGCAAATCCTGGCTGCAGTCCGTGTCGCCTTCGAGACTCAGGGAAAGTCTGGTTTGGACTTCGTCGACATCGCCATCGATGAAGTCGAGCGGAGTTTGGGAGGCATGGATCCGGCACTGATAGCCCGGCCGGATGGCGTGACGGTGGTCTCGATGGTGGGGGTGAATGGAACCGGAAAAACGACTACCTGTGCCAAGTTGGCCAAGCGCATGGCTGAGCGCGGAGAGCCAGCGATCCTCGCCGCCTGCGACACCTTTCGCGCTGCCGCCATTGAGCAGCTCCAATTGTGGGGAAGCCGATTGGAAATCCCTGTCATCGCCGGGGCCTACCAGGCCGATCCCGCGGCGGTGGCCCACGATGCCGTTGTGGCTGCGCAGGCCCGTAATGCCCGGTGGCTATTTATCGACACGGCCGGTCGCTTGCACACCAAGCACAACCTGATGCAAGAGTTGCAAAAAGTGCATCGGGTGGTCGACCGCAAGCTCCCTGGGGCGCCGCATGAGGTGCTGCTGGTGCTGGACGGTTCCACTGGCATGAATGCAATGGTCCAGGCTCGAGAATTTCATAAGTTGGTGAAGCTGACAGGCTTGGTCATCACCAAGCTGGACGGCACCAGCAAGGGCGGGGCGGTCGTGGCTATCCAGCGGGAGTTGGGCATTCCGGTGAAGTTCATCGGAGTGGGCGAACAAGCCGCAGACCTTCAGGCTTTCAATGCCCGGGAGTTCGCCGAGGCTTTGTTTTCAGCCAAGGGCTAAGCGCGTTCTGAGACGGATCCATGACTCCCGACGAGCAATTCATGGCTCAGGCCCTGAGGTTGGCCAAGCGGGCTTACGGTCAGACATCGCCGAACCCACTGGTTGGAGCCGTCTTAGTCCAGGATGGCGAGGTGATTGGCCGCGGATGGCATCATCGGGCGGGTGCTCCACATGCGGAGATAGAAGCCTTGGCCGATGCGGCTCGTCGCCAGCGGTCGGTGTCGGGCGCAACGGTTTACGTCACCCTGGAGCCCTGCTGTTCTCACGGGCGCACGCCTCCCTGCACCGAGGCATTAATGAGGGCAGGGGTTTCGCGGGTGGTGGTTGCCGCAGTAGACCCCAATCCGCGCCATGCCGGCCACGGTTTGGTGCTGCTACGGGAAGCGGGGATCACGGTTGATTCTGGCGTGCTTGAGGCAAAATCCAACCGGATCAACGAAGCATTTAACCACTGGATAGTGCATCGGATTCCGTGGGTGACGGCCAAGTCGGCCATGACTCTCGACGGCAAGATCGCCACCGCTTCGGGTGAATCGAAGTGGATCACGGGTCCGCAATCGCGAGCCCATGCCCAGCATTTGCGCCTGAGTGTCGACGCCGTCTTGGTTGGCGTTGAGACGGTTCTGGCAGACGATCCTAGTTTGACTGTGCGGACTCAGCCGGGGTTTCGCCGACCGGCGTGGGTGCCCATGAAGCGGAGGATCATTCTCGATACTCGGGCTCGGACCCCCCTGGGGTGCCGTCTGGTCTCCGATGATGAAAGGGCCAGCACTCTCGTGGTGGTCGGTGAATCGGCTGCCCGTGAGGCGGTCGAAGCCTTGCAGACGCGCGTGACCGTTCTGCAGGCACCGGAGCGAGAAGGAAGGATTGACCTCGCGTGGCTCATGTTTGAGTTGGGTCGCATGGGAGTCCTGCACCTGCTGGTGGAGGGCGGAGGAACGGTGCTGGCCTCGTTTTTTGCCGCCGGTCTCGTGCATCGGACCGCGTTTTTCTATGCGCCACGGATACTGGGCGGTGAGGAATCTCGCCGGTCGGTCGCTGGACGAGGGTTTCGCTCGTTGGCAGAAGCTCCCAGCCTCGGCGACGTGGAATCACGCCGTTTTGGTGAGGATTTGTTCATCACGGCGCGCGTGGTTCGGGCGACATCGGGCTAAGTCTGGAGGATTCCGTTGGACGTCGGGCGCTTGCGCCGCAGATGGTTGCCTGAAGGCGAGCTATGGGTGACGTTCACCTTGAGTTTTTCTCGGAGGGGAAGACCCGCCGAATGATCGCTGGCCGACTGAATCGTTTCAGCTAAGGAGAAGACATGTTCACTGGATTGGTCGAAGAGACGGGAACCGTGCGTCGTGTAGAACCAAAGGATGATTCTGTTCGCCTGTGGGTGGATGCCCGAGTGACGGCCAAGGGGGCCCGCTTGGGAGACAGCATTGCCGTGAATGGGTGCTGCCTCACTGTGGTGGCGCGACGAGCAATTCGTGCCGGAGGGAGCAAGGCCGCGGGTGCCGGGGCCTGCCTCGCTTTTGATCTCCTACAGGAAACCTGGGATCGCACAAACTTGTCGGCAGTGAAACCCGGCTCGGCGGTGAATTTGGAGCGATCTCTGGCCGCCGGGGACCGTCTCGGTGGACATTTTGTCACTGGGCACATTGATGGCACCGGAACGATTCGCACCTGGGAGCGTCGCGGCCGGGATCACATTCTCGAAATCACAGCGCCCGCGGCCATTAGGCGCTACATCGTTTTCAAGGGGTCTGTGGCTGTGGACGGAATCAGCCTCACGGTGGCCGATGTGTTTCGGGGCGGATTTCGCATTTGGATCATCCCGCACACCTATGAGGTGACCGCGCTGAGGGAGAGGCTGGTGGGCGATGTGGTCAATTTGGAGGCGGACATGCTCGGTAAGTACGTCGAGCGCTTTGTCCGGGCGCGAAAATGAAAAACATCCTGCGTCCACGGGCGTTGCGACGCGGTGACGTCGTGGGTCTGGTGGCTCCAGCTGGGGCCCTATGGCGGCCCGAGCGAGTGGAAGGGTGTGTCCGCTACCTAGAGGGGCGGGGGTACCGCGTTGAAGTTGGGCCCCACGCTCTGGGGCAGGATGGCGCTTTTTCTGGGACCGATGAGGAGCGCTTGTCCGATCTCAACGGAATGCTCCGCGATCCACGCATTCGGGCGATTATGGCCTTGCGGGGCGGCTACGGTACTCCGCGCCTGCTCGATCAAATCGACTATTCGGCAGTCCGGCGGGATCCCAAGGTCGTGGTTGGCTACAGCGACATCACCGCGTTGCAACTGGCTCTGTTTCGCAAGACGGGTTTGGTGAGTTTTTCGGGGCCCCTCGCTGCAGTGGAGTTTGCGAGTACTCCGGATCCGGAAACTGAGGAGAGCTTCTGGCGATTAGTTACCTCGCGGCGTACCCGTGGGCGACTGCCGCTGCCCGAAAATCATCCCCTGCAGACGCGCCAGGTGGGCACCGGTGAAGGCCCATTGCTGGGAGGTTGCCTCTCGTTGGTGGTGGCCTTGTTAGGAACGCCATTTTCGCCGAACTATTCCGGTGCGGTGTTGGCCTTGGAAGATGTGCATGAGCAGTTCCACCGGGTGGATCGCATGCTGACCCAATTGCGATTGGCCGGTGTGATGGGGCGGGCCAGTGGGTTGTTGCTGGGGCAATTCACGCACACTTCTGCGGCCGATCCGGCTCACCCGTTCCATGATTTGGAGGCGGTGTGGCAATCGGTACTGAAGGGAATCCCCGGACCCGTTCTGGCCCAGTTTCCGTATGGCCATGTACCGCGGAAGGTCACGTTGCCTTGGGGAATTCCGGTTCGCGTGGATGGTAAGAAGCAGACGGTGTCCCTGCTGGAGGCAGCGGTGGTTTAATGGGTTGGGGCTTTGGGCGCGATCGAATCGTCGCCATCGGCGCAGGGCTGTGGTGAATTGAAAAAAGCGCGACCCTCTTACGAAGGCCGCGCTTTTGAACTGTCCGAAAGGAAACGGTGTAGGACTTAGTAGTCCATTCCGCCGCCGCCGTGGTGAGGATCACCGGCCGGCTTTTCCTTCTTTTCCGGGATCTCGGTGATCACGGCTTCGGTCGTGAGCAACAGACCCGCAATCGAAGCGGCATTCTGCAGGGCCGAACGAGTCACCTTCTTCGGATCGACGACGCCGGCCTTGACCAGGTCTTCGTACTCGCCGGTGGCGACGTTGTAGCCTTCATTGCCCTTGCGGCGCTTGACTTCCTGAACGATCAGGCCGCCTTCGACACCGGCGTTGCGGGCCAGCTCGCGAAGCGGGGCTTCGATAGCGCGGCGAACGATGTCCACGCCGATCTGCTCGTCAACAATGCTCAGCTTGAGGGCCTCGATTGCCGGGAGGGTGCGGATGAGAGCCACGCCGCCGCCAGCGACGATGCCTTCTTCGACAGCTGCACGGGTCGCGTGCAGGGCGTCCTCAACGCGAGCCTTCTTTTCCTTCATCTCGGTCTCGGTCGCGGCACCGACGTGGATGACGGCCACGCCGCCAGCCAGCTTGGCGAGGCGCTCTTGGAGTTTTTCGCGGTCGTAGTCGCTGGTGGTCTCTTCGATCTGACGGCGGATCTGGTTAACCCGGCCCTGGATCTCGGAGTTCTTACCATGACCTTCGATGATCGTGGTGTTTTCCTTCTCGACCAACACGCTCTTGGCGCGTCCCAGGTCGGCCAGCTCGAGGCTGTCCAGCTTGATGCCGAGGTCTTCGGTGATCAAACGACCACCGGTGAGGATGGCGATGTCTTCCATCATGGCCTTGCGGCGGTCACCGAAGCCCGGAGCCTTGACGGCGCAGACGTTGATGGTGCCACGGAGCTTGTTGACCACGAGGGTGGCCAGGGCTTCGCCTTCGACCTCTTCGGAGATGATCAACAGGGGCTTGCCGGTCTTGGCCACCTTCTCGAGGATCGGGAGCAGGTCCTTGAGGGAGCTGATCTTCTTCTCATAGAGGAGGACATAGGCGTCGTCCTGCTTAACCTCGAGGGTCTCAGCGTTGGTGACGAAGTAGGGAGAGAGGTAGCCCTTGTCGAACTGCATTCCCTCGACCACGTCGAGGGTGGTCTCGATGGACTTGGCTTCTTCAACGGTGATGGTGCCGTCTTTGCCGACCTTATCCATGGCCTCGGCGATGATGTCGCCGATCGCGGTGTCCCAGTTGGCGGAAACAGTGGCGACCTGCTTGATCTCTTCCTTGTCCTTGACCTTCTTGGAGATCTTGGCCAGCTGCTCCGTGGCGGCGTCGACAGCCTTCTGGATGCCGCGCTGCAACGAGATCGGGTTGGCACCGGCGGTCACGTGCTTGAGACCTTCGCGGTAGATGGCTTCGGCCAACACCGTGGCGGTGGTGGTACCGTCACCAGCGATGTCGCTGGTCTTGCTGGCGACCTCGCGGACCAGCTGGGCGCCAATGTTCTGGTAGGGGTTCGCGAGTTCGATCTCCTTGGCGACGGTCACGCCGTCCTTGGTGATCGTCGGGGACCCGAACTTTTTGTCGATGACCACGTTACGGCCCTTGGGACCGAGGGTGGCCTTGACCGCCTTGGCCAAGATCTCGACGCCCTTCAGGATTTCCTGACGGGCTGCTTCATCAAATAGAAGTTGTTTTGCTGCCATGTTCTAGAGTGTGTTGTGAATGTTGTTGTTGAGAGTGGGAATCAGCTAAATAGGGATTAGCCGAGTAGTGATTAGCCGACGATTGCGATCAGGTCGTCGGTACTGAAGATCTTGTATTCCTTGCCGTCGATCTTGACCTCGGTGCCGCCGTACTTGGAGACCAAAACGCGATCACCGACCTTGACCTCGAAGGCCACCTTCTTGCCGTCGTCACCAGTCTTGCCGGTTCCGAGTGCCTTCACGAGGCCCTCAGACGGTTTTTCCTTGGCGGAATCCGGGATGATGATTCCTCCCTTTTTGATTTCTTTTTCCTCGCCGATTTCCACGAGGACGCGATCGCCCAGGGGTTTTACGTTCAGTGCCATATGATGGTTACTAGTGTAGTGTTGTGTTGTGCGGATGAAGCCCGCCGTTGGGACGGCTGAGCAAAATTGGTTTTGAGGGGATTAGGCCTTCTTCTTTTCATCGACCACCTCGGCGTCGATGATGGGACCTTGATCGCCTGCTTTGGGTTCGCCACCTGCGGAGGAACCTGGGCCGCTTGGCCCGCCGGCCTGTTCGGATCCGGCGGTGCCGGGCTCTTTTTGATACATGCCCGCGCTGGCGGTCTGCAGCGTTTCGTTGAGTTTGTCGAGCGCCGAGCGGATGGCGGCCGAATCAGAACCCTTGAGAGAGTCTTTAACGGAAGCCAGAGCGGACTCGATGCCGGACTTGGATTCACCGAGCTTTTCGCCGTTGTCCTTCACGAATTTCTCGGAACGGTACACGGTGTTGTCGGCTTCATTACGCAGTTCGACTTCTTCGCGGCGGGTCTTGTCCTCTTCGGCATGGGACTCGGCATCGCGACGCATCTTCTCGACCTCGTCCTTGGAGAGACCGCTAGAGGCAGTGATGACGATGTTCTGGCTCTTGCCAGTACCGAGGTCCTTGGCGCTGACATTCAGGATGCCATTGGCGTCGATGTCGAAAGTGACTTCGATCTGGGGAACGCCGCGGGCTGCGGGGGGAATATCGGCCAGTTGGAATTTGCCCAGCGACTTGTTGTCGCGGGAGAACTGGCGTTCGCCCTGGAGCACGTGGATTTCGACGCCCGGTTGGTTGTCGCTGGCCGTCGAGAAGATTTCCGACTTGCGGCTCGGGATGGTGGTGTTGCGGTCGATGAGTTTGGTAGACACGCCGCCCAGAGTTTCGATGCCCAAGGACAACGGGGTGACGTCGAGCAGCAGGACTCCCTTGACTTCGCCTTTGAGTACTCCGCCCTGAATACCGGCACCGATTGCAACGACCTCGTCGGGGTTGACGCCCTGATGGGGCGGCTTGCTGACCAGTCCACGGGCTGTTTCGACAACCCGCGGCATGCGGGTCATGCCTCCAACCAACACCAGTTCGTCGATCTTTTCGGCCGCAATGCCGGCGTCGCGCAAACAGGCTTGAGTCGGGGTGATCGTGCGCTCGAAGAGGGAGTCACACAGTTGCTCCATCTTGGAGCGGGAAAGCTTCAGGGCGATGTGCTTCGGACCGGAAGCATCGGCCGTGATGAAGGGCAGGTTGATCTCGTATTGCTGGGACGAGGACAGTGCGATCTTGGACTTTTCGGCCTCTTCCTTAATGCGCTGGAGCGCATCGGCCTGCTTGCGGAGATCAATTCCTTGGTCTTTTTGGAATTCGGCCAAGATCCAGTCGATGATGGCGTTATCCCAGTCGTCGCCGCCCAAGTGGGTATCGCCGTTGGTGGCCTTCACTTCGAAGACACCGTCGCCGATTTCCAAGACGGAGATATCGAACGTGCCGCCGCCCAGGTCGTACACGGCGATCTTTTCGTCTTTCTTTTTGTCGAGACCGTAAGCCAACGAAGCTGCGGTGGGTTCGTTGATAATTCGGAGGACTTCCAAGCCCGCAATTTTACCGGCATCTTTGGTGGCCTGACGCTGAGTGTCGTTAAAATAGGCCGGCACCGTGATCACGGCTTGGGTGATGGTCTCGCCCAAGCGAACTTCGGCATCGGACTTCAGCTTGGCCAGGATCATTGCGCTGATCTCTGGGGGGCTGAACGCCTTGGGCTTGCCCTCGACTTCGACCTCAATGTGGGCATCACCGTTGGCCGCGCGAACGACCTTGTAGGGCACTCGCTTAAGCTCTTCTTGAACCTCGTCGAACTTACGTCCAATGAATCGTTTGACCGAGTAGACGGTGTTCCGGGGGTTGGTCACGGCCTGACGCTTGGCCGCTTCACCCACTAGACGCTCACCGTTCTTGGCGAAGGCGACCACCGAGGGCGTTGTTCGTTTGCCTTCCGAGTTCTCCAGCACCAAGGGCTCTCCGCCTTCCATGACGGCCATGCAGGAGTTGGTTGTGCCAAGATCGATTCCAAGAACTTTTGCCATAGTCGGTTTCCGTTTAACTGCCTCTGTTGTTCCACGATGTCTGCAAGGCGGATGCCGATTTCAACGGGACGACAAAAATTTAGGAATTTCGATAAAAACCGATGGAAATCACCGTTTTTTGACCACTTTTGAAGTGCGAGTGACGAATAAGGCCGGTCGGTAAGGGGAATAGAATGCGACAGAGTGACGCAGTGACGCAGTTGTGTTGTCTCAAATGTCACACACTGCTAGATGCCTCCGGGCAAAATGCTTGCAGGCGGATCTCTACAATTTCTCGGTGGGTGATGGGAGCTCCACCTGGAGGACGATCAGCGATGGGCCGGGAGTCGCCGCAGGATTTCCCGGAGGACTAACGAGGCGTGGCGGGAGACAGGGCGTTCCGTTCGGTCAGCGTCGTTGATGCCTTCTTGTCCGCCCGCTAAGTCGCTCAAACTGCGGACAATGAGGAATGGTGTTCGGTTGGCCCAACAGACCTGTGCGATGGCGGTCGATTCCATGTCAAGGCAGTCGGCCTTCCAGACTCTAAATGCCCACTGGCGGTACTGGCGGTTGTCGAGAAACACGGGGCCGGAGATTCCGTTGCCCCCGACCGTCAGTTCAGCCTTCCGTGAACCCAATTGGATGGGCGGCACGTGATGAATGGCCTTTTGAGCGATCGCCAGAAGTTGGGGGTCTGCATCAAATGTTTCCCGGGACTCCGGTTTGTCCATGCCCTCGCGGATAACCTCCACGGTGTCAGGGAAGATGAAACCAAAATTCTCCCGTTTGGGTTTGAAGTAGTCTGGCAGCACGTAACCGGTGCCATCGGGACGCGGGTTGAGGTAGGCCGCCTCGCTGTGATGGTACCAGTGTTCTGGGATGACGACATCACCGATATGTCGCTCTGGATTAATGCCGCCGGCGATTCCGGCGAAGAACACGTGGCTGATCCTGAAGTGATCGAGGGCCTTCTGGGTGTTCATGGCCGCATTGACCATGCTCACGCCGCTGGGGAAGAGGAGGAGGTCGTGGCCTTCGAAGCGCACCTGCTGGAAGACAATGCCGTCGATCCGCCAGGTGGCGACACGGGTTCCGCCCTCGGTCAGGACGGATTCGTTGGCTTCGATCTCCGGTGGGTAGGCGGCCATCACCGCGATGAAGGGACCCGGACGTCGGTCACGAACTGCTTTCAGCGAGGCCGATGAGCAACCGCATCCGAAACAGAGCAAGAGAAGCCAAATCGGTTTCATCGGAAAATTAGATGAGCCAAGAAGAGCAGCCCAAGCAGGTGTGCGAGCAGGGGCACGGTGCGAGCGCGTCCGGTCAAGAGGCTGAAGCCGATGTAGGCCACGAATCCGAGAGCGATGCCTTCGGCGATGCTGAAGGTCAGGGGCATGGCGATCATGGTGATGACCGCCGGAACGGCCTTGGAGAAGTCTTTGAGGTCCAACTCAGCGATGCTCTGCATCATGAAGATGCCCACCAGAACCAAGACCGGGGCTGTCGCCACCTCGGGAATGATGGCGATGAGCGGAGACAGGAACAAAGCCACAAGGAAACACCCAGCCGTGATAATGGCGCTCAGGCCGGTACGGCCGCCCGCTTCAACGCCGGCGGCTGATTCGATGTAGCTGGTCACGGTGCTGGTTCCCAAGACCGATCCAACCATGGCGGCCGAGGCGTCGGCCATGAGGGCACGACCGATCTTCGGCAACTGCCCCTTCGAATCGAGCAATCCCGCCCGGTGGCAAACGCCGATCAAGGTTCCCATGTTGTCGAAGAGATCCACGAAGAGCAGGGAGAGCAGGATCGGGAGGCATTGGCGCCAGTGGCTCCAGAAATAGCCGAGGTCTAGTTTCAGAAAGCTCGGAGACAGCGAGGCAGGCATGGAGACCCAGGCCTCGGGCATCCGGGTGATGGGAATGAGTCCGCCCTTGCCGTCCGGGGTCTGAGTGAAGAATCCCAAGATCGTGAGTCCGATCACGGTCAGGATGATCGCACCGGGCACTTTTCTCCATACCAACGCCGCGGCCACGACAACGCCGGCCATGACCATCAGGGGGCTGGGTTGGTTGAAGGCGGCTAAACCAACCAGCGTGGCCGGATTGTCCACGATGACCCCGCCGTTCTTGAGGCCGATGAAGGCGATGAAAAGCCCGATACCGCAGGTGATAGCCAGTTTAAGTTCCTGGGGAATGGCCTCCAACAAGCGCTGACGAATTCCTGTCAGACTCAAGATCAGAAACAGGACGCCCCCGTAAAACACCAGTCCGAGGGCCGCCTGCCAGGGGATCTTGGCACCGAGGCAGATGCCGAAAGTGAAGAACGCATTCAAGCCCATGCCCGGAGCCAGCGCGATGGGGTAGTTGGTGGCTAGGGCCATGGCGAGAGTCATGATGGCTGAGGCCAGGGCGGTGGCGGTGATGAGGGCTCCCTTGTCCATGCCACTCATCCCGAGAATCGCCGGGTTCACCGCCAGAATGTAGGCCATGGCGGCGAAGGTGGTGATGCCGGCGATGATCTCCTTGCGGATCGTGCTGCCGTGGTGGGTCAGTTGAAACCAACGTTCTATCATGAGGTGGAAGTGTTCTGATGACTGAGGAAATTGCCATTCCCCCGGAAGCAGGAGGCGAGCCGTACCTGACTGGTAGCCCGTAAGGGACCAGTCCCGTCGAGGATTTGTGCCCGGGGACAGACTTTTTCACCGCACTGGGAGTCGCCAAGCTGCCCGCAGTCGAGAGGAGGGTGGTGGCGATTGGTGAGCATTATGCTCGGAATGCGTCACCAGCGCGGATGCCGCAGCGGCGCTGGGCCGTAACACGGTGATTTGAGGCGATGGTTGAATCTCAGATCACGAAGTCCGCATCGGCGAGGTCGGCGGCCTTGAGCTTTTCGGCGCGGGTGACCAGATTAGCGAGGGTGGTTTTTTCGAGGAGGTGGGCGATGGAGTCGCGGACCTCCTTCATGATTGAGCGCAGGGCGCAGCGGGCCTCATCGGGGCAGTTGCATTTCTCGTAATAGTTTTCTGAAACACAGCCAATCGGGGCCAAAGCTCCTTCGATGTGCCGGATCACCCCGGCGATGACGATCTTCTCTGGCGGTTTGGCCAGACGGTATCCTCCGGCGACTCCGCGACGGCTTTCGACGAACCCTCCCGTCCGGAGGTCGTTGAGAATTTGCTCAAGGAAACGCTTCGGGATGTTTTCCGCCGATGAGATCATCGAAATTTGGATGACCTTGGGCGAATAGCGCAACCCAAGGTGAGTTAGGGCGCGCAGGGCGTATTCACCGCGGACGGTCAGCTTCATCAGAGAGAGAAGTTAGAATCTCTACCGTTTCAATCAAGGATTCGATGAAGCCAGAAATCAAATAGAGTGACAGGTTCAAAGTAGAAACAGCAATAGAGTGACAGGTTCAATGTTTGGAATCGAGTTGGGTGAGGATTCGATTGGGGAGTCGCGCCGGCCGGGCTTCCAGTGGTTGCCAATAGGGTGACAGGTTCAAAGTGGGCAGAATGGTCGAAGGTGCGGATTCGTTGGGGACAGGCTTGACCGGTCCGGTGACCCCGGCGCTTGATCGGCGCAGCGCTCCACTCCTCCAATGACTGACTCTTCCGAACCCCAGTTTTTATCCGGCGTGATCGAGGGTTTCTATGGCCCGCCGTGGACTTCAGCCGAGCGATACCAACTCTGGGATTGGATGGTTCGCAGCGGGTTGAACACTTATTTTTATGGTCCCAAGGATGATTTGCACCAGCGAGCTATCTGGCGGCAACCGTACGATCAATTAGGGCTAATGGAGGTCCGAGAAGCAGTGGCCGCATGCCGGCAGCGCGGTTTGCGTCTTATCTATGCCTGCAGCCCGGGACTGGATGTCACGTATTCGGATCCCGCCGACATGGCTGCGGTCCAAGGCCGCTTGACCCAGTTGCTGGACGCCGGCGTGAGCGACATTTGTATCCTGCTCGATGACATCCCAGACGCGATGCGCCCCGAAGATCTGGCTCGCTGGGGCTCTCTGGCGGCCGCTCAAGCCGCCTGGGTCAATGAGGTGTACGCCTGGACTCGCGCCCGGACGCAGGGTCGCTTTCTGGTGTGCCCAACGCCCTATTGCGCACGGATGGTTGCTGCACGTCACGGAGGTGAGGGGTATTTGGAAACACTCGGTCTGGGTCTTCATCCTGACATCGACATCTTTTGGACGGGTCCGGAGATCATTTCCGAGACGCTGGATTTGGACCCGCTCGCTCGCTTGACCGAGATCCTGCGCCGTCCTCCACTCATCTGGGACAATCTCTTCGCCAATGATTACGATGGTCGCCGCTTTTTCTGCGGTCCGTATGCCGGAAGACCCTTGGAGCTGAAACAGGCGGTGCGGGGAATTCTGCTCAATCCCAATACGGAGTTTCCGCTCAACTTCGTGCCGATCCATTCGTTCGGGGCCTACCTCGCGGCCGACGGAGCGTGGGATTCCCGGGCGTCCTTTCTGGAGGGTTTGAAGGCTTGGTGGCCTCGATTCGCCACCGTGGGGGCTCCGTTGAGTTTTGATGATTTGGTGACCTTCGCGGATTGTTTCTATCTGCCGTATCAGGAGGGGCCTGAGGCGGATGCATTGGCGCAGGCCATCGCCCGGAGTTTGTCGTGGCCCCGGCGGCCGGAGGACCCGGAGTCGCTGGCCGTACGAGCGCGGATGCTTCGGTTGAAGGACTTTTGTGCGCGGTTGGTGGATTTGAAGGATCGCGGCCTGTTTCACGCGTTCCACCGGCGGGTCTGGGAATTGCGAGAGGAGCTGGACCTCATAGACCGCTGGTGGAGCCACCAGATCGATCCGGCCCGCGCGGGCACTCCGTTCGAGTCCGACTTCCACCGGCCGAAGACGTATCGTGGAGGCTTGGTGGTGCGCTTGCAGTCGTTCCTGAAACCCAAGCCGGACGGCTCGATGGAATGGAACTCCATAAACCCCGGACCCGAATCGGCGGTATGACTCCAGCCATTCCTTTTCCCTTTCAGTTGCGCCCACCCCAAGCGAGTGACAGGGCTGGTGCCTACGCAGTGTGCCTGAAGACCGGCAATTTCGGGCAGGATGGCGAGCCGTTTTACCGCGACGACCCGGATGCGTTGGGCCGGG
>Ga0209597_1000278_pt1 | contig 33995 bp, 25 predicted proteins | sample M_140625_MF_Meta_FD_187316 | JGI IMG/M metagenome (GOLD analysis project Ga0209597, IMG submission 187316) | Freshwater microbial communities from Lake Montjoie, Canada to study carbon cycling - M_140625_MF_MetaG (SPAdes) (version 2) | ecosystem: Environmental > Aquatic > Freshwater > Lake... | reverse complement strand
CTACAGGAAGCACATACCAATGGCAATTAAATGGTCAAGCGATACCAAACGCTACAGGCACTCAATATAGTGCAAGCAGTGCCGGAAGCTATTCTGTTTTAGTAAACAGTTCAATCTTATCTTGCTCTGGAGTTTCTGCTTCGAAGAATATCATAGCACTTTCTCCAGCAGCAGCACCAACAGGTCTTTCATGTTGGCAAACAACAACATTTAACACAACAACATGTTCATGGGTAGTAAGTGGCACACAAGCAGCAGCACCAACAGGTCTTTCATGTTGGCAAATAGCAACATTCAATTCAACTTCATGTTCTTGGGTAGTTACTGGAACACAAGCTCCCGCTCCTACAGGACTTTCATGTTGGCAAACATCAACATTCAACACAACTACATGTGCTTGGGTAACAAGTGGTACGCAAGCAGCAGCTCCAACTGTTCTTTCATGTTGGCAAACTGCAACCTTTAACTCAGGATCTTGTACTTGGGTTGTAACAGGTACACAGGCAGCACAACCAACACTTGCATGTTACCAGATAGCAACATTCAATACAACAAGCTGCGCTTGGGATGTAACAGGCACACAAGCAACAAACACAACAACAGCGTCAGCAACTGTATCATATACATGGGCTAACAATGGACAAACGTATTCTTCTTCTGGCACATACTCTGGCAATATAGTTAACTGTGTAGCTCAAGTATTGAATTTAACAGTTTATCCAGAGAATTATGGAGACACTATAGTTTTTGACTTAAACCAAGGAGTTTATTCGAGTGAAAATGGCGTTAATTATTTTACTTATCCTGTAAAAATAAAATCAACCTACACAGCAATTAATTCATTTGACTTTTGGTTCAAATTTAATGAGACTAAACTAACTTTTGTTGCTAGTAATTCAAATCTTAATGGTTTAGATGTTTTTTCAAACTTTAACTCAAATAATCATTATTTAAGTACTACGGCATCTATGCCATCAATAAGCAATACAATTCCAGCAAATACTAATATAATGGAATTAAAATTTATTGTTAATGGACCCTGCCCAGAAGTAAATACAAATGACTTCTTTAATTCTAACTCTCTTATTAATGGTGTTATTTGTAATCATAGATTTTCACCAGGAATACCAAGAACTGCTGTCATTAATACAACAACAGCTTCGGCATGTGGCTCTTATGTATGGAATGGGACAACATATACTGCAACTGGAGTATACACAGGTGCAACTACAAATTGTGTAATTCAATCTTTGAACCTAACAATAACTCCTCTACAAGCACAACCATCAGGACTTTCTTGTTGGCAAACAGCAACCTTTAACACAACAAGCTGTTCTTGGGATGTATCAGGTACACAAGCAGTACAACCAACACTTGCATGTTACCAGACAGCAGTATTCAATACAACATCATGTGCTTGGGATGTAAGCGGAACTCAAGCTGCACAACCAACACTAGCATGTTACCAAACAGCAGTATTTAATACAACATCATGTGCTTGGGATGTAAGCGGAACACAAGTTGCACAACCAACACTAGCATGTTTCCAAACGGCAACTTTCAATACAACAAGTTGTGCTTGGGATGTAACAGGAACACAAGCAGCACAACCAACACTAGCATGTTACCAAACAGCAGTATTTAATACAACATCATGTGCTTGGGATGTAAGTGGTACTCAAGCTGTAAATACAATCACTCAAACAGCAATGGGTTCATATACATGGGCAAATAATGGTCAAACATATACTGCATCAGGAACATATACAGGAGTTGTTGAAAATTGTATAGCACAAGTATTAAATCTTACAATTACACCATTTACTGCTACACTTTCTCTAGAGGTTTTCTTGGATGGATATTATGTGAATAACTCAAACCCATCTTCAATGCGTCCTGCTAGATATAACAACCTTGTAGCATCTGGATCCACAAATGCAGGACCCGCTACAGATGTTGATATTATCACAGTAGAATTACGAAGTCCTTCTAACCTTAATGTTGTAGCATACAGTGTTTCACCTATTTTGCAAACAAATGGAAGTGTGCAGTGTATTTTCCCTGCGGGTGCTATAGGTGCTTCATATTACGTTGTAGTTAACCATAGATCTTCATTACCATTATGGAGTGCAAATCCTGTAACTATGTCAGGAGCAACAGCTCTTAGTTTTGCCAATAATATTACTAATGCTTATACAAACGGTTCTATAGCCCCAATGAAAACATTAGTTTCAGGTTTATATGCGTCAAGATTGGGAGAGCTGATTGAAGATGGGTATTTAGATGGTGTGGATTACGCGGCTTTCGAATCAGATGTGTATTCATCAGCATACGGTAGTTTATATTTACTAGATGGAGACTTAAATGGCGACTCTTATGTTGACGCCAGCGACTATGCTGTTTTTGATTTTAACTCACAGTTAGGTTCTTATGAGCAGCGGCCATATTAACATATTTTTGCTCACCGCGTAAGCGGTTGATTTTTAAGAAATCACTATAATAAAAACCAGTACATGCGTACTGGTTTTTTTTGTGAGTTGATTCGGTTAATATCAACGGTTTTATCGGAAATAAAAAACGGAGATTCGATCAATTTTGACCAAATCTCCGCTTGAGTGACAACGTAATGATGACATAATGATCTATTATATTTTGGGCATTACAAGATAAAGAGCGAAAAACAGAACGAAAGCGAAGAAAAACAAAAACGAGAATGACGCTATCGCATGGATGAAAAGAATGAGAATGAGTGTGAGAATGAAGAAAAGGCAGGTGATTAATCATCGCTTTCGCTCTGTTTTTCACTCTGCCTTTGTGACCACAAAGGTCGAAAAATCAAACTTTTATAAGGATCTAAATAAGCTGAAAGATTGGGAATTTGGCGCAAATAAGATCCCCATTCGATAACTAATAATAAATAAATGTATATTTGAATATACGTAACCAAACCTAAGTATATACAGTCAAGTTTAAATTAAAATTATGAGCCAACATTCTCATATTACTATACTACACCAACTTTACCTTGCTGAAGCACAGCCATTCCGTAAAGTACATCGTATGATTGATCTTTTTGAAAGTATTATCAAAATGCATACGGTGGTTATTTTGGCTGAGTATGTAAAACATAATAAACTCAGTGAGACAGCCAAAGGTCTTTTGGCACATGGTCTTAAAACCCCATCACTAGGCACATGGCAACTCTTCAGCAGAGTGCTTTTTTGTGAACTTCAGTTATCAGGTTATATTTGGCTTATTGATGAGCTTCAAATAGAATTTATTATTTCTGATAATGAATTAAATAGTCAATTAGAAACCGGGAAGATTAGTTTCCCAACTTTCGATAAAGAACAATTACAAATTCTTAAAAGTGAAAGAAAAAAAAGAAAATCAAATTTTGATGATGTTATTGCTCTGCGCAACAGTTACGCCCACGGAGCTACTCCCACCGATGCACAATGTGAAATAGATATTAAAAAGCTTGATTCTTTTTTAACTCAACTAATGGAATCGAAATGGTTGGTGCTATCATCATTGGAAGTTATGAATGGAAAAGTATTTATTACTACTTCAAATGGAACGCTCAGTCTTCATCCAATGTTACTTTACAGGAAAGAAGATAATGAAGCTTCATTTGCATTTTTCAATGACTTAAAAAACGATAAAATTGGTTTACTCAATTACCCTTTAAGTAAGCACTATAAAGAAAAAGATTTTTATACCGAATTTCACGAGCACCTACCCCTTAACGAATGGAAAAAAGTTGGCAATAATGAATTCTACCAACGCATTGAGGAACTCACAGAAACATTTAAAGGCAGAACAATTGAACGCGAAAAATTGTTGCAGTTTGTCCTCAAAAATCACAAAGGTTATTTTTCCATTCAAGGTAATCCGGGTATTGGTAAATCGGCATTAATTGCGCAGTTTTTTAAAGATTTACGCGCTCATGATGAAATCAAGAAACTGCAAGTTATTGAGTATTTTATTCGCCGTGGAACGAACCAAGCTCAAGTCGAATATATGTTCAATTATCTTATTCGACGCACCGATGAAGTATTTTCAGGCGGCAAAGATATCCGAGCCGAAGGAAAGATGGTGTTTGATTTACAAAATCAACTCTTTACGAAATGGCGCTTGTGGGGCGAACAAGCAAAAGGCCAACAATTACTTTTTTTAATTGACGGCTTGGATGAAGGAGTTGAAAATAATGTGGTGACTTACCTGCCTCGCGAAAATTTTGAAAACATCTTAATTATTTATGGTTCTCGGCCAGGAGGCCATAAGTCCATAGATGAACTTTGGGCTACTCTACCCGTTTTAAACCATACTAAACTCGAGCTTTCTGGCTTGGGAAAGGAAGATATTCGCGCTCTCATTTATGAAGTAGCAAACAAATACGAAGTAGAGCGCGAAAGTGTATGGATTGATGCCGTTCAAAAGCGTTCTCAAGGAAATCCGCTGTATTTAAAATTGCTTTGCGATGCCATTGAATATGGTAGTATTGCTATTAATGATGTAAACGCCCTTCCTGAAAAAATTGACGAATACTATAAAGCCATTCTGCAACGCTATGCGCAAGATGCAGTTGATGGTGATGCCTTACTTGCCGGACTCTACACCTTTGCTGCAGCAAAAGATTACTTAACAATGTCTCATCTTGGTATTATTAATAAATTGGGAAATGCCACCATGCAACGCATAGGCAGCACCTTAAAAGAAGTACTCTATGAAAACCCACTTACCGAGGAGGTATTGGATTACCAGCTCTTTCACGAGAGTTTCCGTGAATATTTGATAAAAGAAAAAAGAAAAGAAGTGAACGATGCAGCTGTTTGGATCATAGATTTCTGCGGTTCTTGGCAACAACTAGAAGGTAGTTGGGAACAGCGCTATGCTCTCGAACACTATGCCACGCATCTAACTGAAAGTAAAATCGCCGTGCATCATAAAGCTTTGATGGACTTGATACACAATGATGCCTATGCAGGCGAGCAAATTAAAACCCTGAAAGGTTTTGATGCTTCAAACCGTCTTTATCAGTTAGCCTTAATCAAAGCATCTGAATTAAACCAAAATGAAAATGCCCTTGAAGCCGCACTATGCCTCATAGACATCAAGTACGAAGAAGCCAACGACGCACCGAAGGTTGTGGCTATGATAACTAATGGAGAAATTGATTTGGCTCTAATGCGCATAGACAGTTTTGGAGGTGCAGATAAAGAAGGTGTGAAACGCAAATTTATCCTATACATGCTCTGTTTGATGGAGCTAACCTTATTAGAAAGTAAGTATAAATCATTCAGAAAGGAGGGAATTGAAAAGTTGCTTAAGCATTTGGATGAGCAATTACCTGTGGATCACTCCATTTTAACTTGGAATAATTTCTTCCCGAGCTACACGGTTTTTTTAATGGCTTGCGAATGGGTAGAAATGGGGCTCGATTATTTAATTGTTTATAAAAGAACCGATAATTGGGAGAGAGATTGGCTCAAAGAAAAAGGGCTATACACGGATATACAGTTTGAGGTGTTACTTGAATGCGCCCGAGGCATTAATGATGATAGAGTTAAGAGTAACGCGCTGAAGGATATCTCCACCGAACTGGCTAAACAGGGTAAGATCGTAGAAGCTGCATCTGTGATGCAGGAAGCCCTTGAATGCGCCCGAGGCATTAGTAATGATTTTTGGAAGAGTAGAGCGCTGAAGGACATCTCCGCCGAACTGGCTAAACAGGGTAAGATCGAAGAAGCCCTTGAATGCGCCCGAGGCATTAGTGATGATTTTTGGAAGAGTAGAGCGCTGAAGGACATCTCCGCCGAACTGGCTAAACAGGGAAAGACCGAAGAAGCTGGATCTGCTATGCAGGAATCCCTTGAATGCGCTCGAGTCATTAGTGATGATGAAGTTAAGTTTGACGCGCTGAAGTATATCTCCGCCGAACTGACTAAACAGGGGAAGACCGACGAAGCCCTTGAATGCATCCGAGGCATTAGTGATGATGACTATAAGAGTTTCGCTCTGAAGGACATCTCCGCCGAACTGTCTAAACAGGGGAAGACCAAAGAAGCCCTTGAATGTATCCGAGGCATTAGTTATGATCCTTGTAAGAGTAGCGCTCTGAAGTATCTCTCCGCCGAACTGTCTAAACAGGGGAAGACAGAAGAAGCTGTATCCGCTTTGCTGGAATCCCTTGAATGTGCCCGAGGCATTAGTTATGATCCTAGTAAGAGTGACGAGTTGAAGGACATCTCCGCCGAACTGGCTAAACAAGGGAAGACCGAAGAAGCTACTTCTGTGATGCAGGAAGCTATTGAATGCGCTCGAGGCATTAGTTATGATGTTTGTAAGAGCACCGCGCTGAAGAACATCTCTGCTGAATTGGCTAAACAGGGGAAGGATCAAGAAGCTTCATCTGCTATGGGGGAAGCCCTTAAATGTGCCCTAAGCATTAGCGATGATTACGATAAGAGTGACGAGCTGAAGGAAATATCCGTCGAACTGGCTAAACAGGGGAATACCCAAGAAGCACTTGAAAGCGCTAGAGAAATTAGTGTCTATGCAGTTAAGTGTGACACGCTGAAGGACATCTCCACCAAACTGGTTAAACAGGGGAAGACCGAAGAAGCCCTTGAATGCGCTCGTGTCATTAGTAACTATGAAGCTAAGAGTACCGCTCTGAAGGTCATCTCCGCCGAACTCGCTAAACAGGGGAAGACTGAAGAAGCTAAATCTGCGATGCAGGAAACCCTTGAAGACGCTCGAGGCATTAGTGATGATTACGATAAGAGTACCGCGCTGAAAGACATCTCCGCCGAACTGACTAAACAGGGGAAGACCGAAGAAGCCCTTGAATGCGCCCGAGGCATTAGTGATTATTATAACAAGAGTATCGCAATGTATTACATCTCTGCCGAACTGGTTAAGCAGGGGAAGACCGCAGAAGCCCTTGAATACATCCGTGTCATTAGTGCTAATGACATTAAGAGTAGTGCGCTGAAGGAAGTCTCCGACGAACTGGCTAAACAGGGGAAGACAGAAGAAGCTGCATCTGCTATGCAGGAATCCCTTGAATGCGCCGCCCAAGGCATTAGTTATGATTACACTAAGAGTAGCGAGCTGAACAACATCTCCGTCGAACTGGTTAAACAGGGGAAGATCGAAGAAGCCCTTGAATGCGCCCGAGGCATAAGTAACGATGGAGATAAGAGTACCTCGCTGAAGGATATCTCCGCAGAACTGGCTAAACAGGGGGAGATCTTAGAAGCTGCATCTGCGATGCAGGAAGCCCTTGAATGCGCCCGTGGCATTAGTCATGTTTATGAGAAGAGTGGAGCGCTGCAGAACATCTCCGCAGAACTGGCTAAACAAGGGAATTTTCCGTTGGCTGAACAAATTGGTTTAGAAATCCCCTTTATCGCAGACCGCCAAAATTGCTGAAAAAAAAATGGCTAACTCAATAAAAAGAATTCATGGTTGGCACGCTGCTTTAGAGAAAGTACAAAAACTGCAAACCGAAGAAGCGCGTCTATTCTTCATAAAAGGATGGGCAGAAAATTTATCCCCGCTTGAAACGGATAAGACCTGCCTAAAAGAAGCACTTCCTTTGTTGGCTGAAGATACACAGAGTATCGAAAATTTATTGCAGAAATATGCGCTGAATGAAGTGATGCTCGGTAAATCAATAAAAGAGAGGTCTAAAAACCTTAATAAGGTACTAAACATCCAATGGGCAATTGATATAGTTAATAATTTTCCAATAGAACTTAACACCTCTCGCAATTCTGCAAATGTTGAAACTTGGATTCAAGATATAGAGGATGAAGATGAGCGAGAGGATATCCTAAGTTGGGCTGAGAAAGTAAGGTCAGGCAAAATGACGGAAGAGAAATTTGAAAATAAATTAAAGCAATTACAATAAGATAAAAAAAACATAGCTGTAACAGCCCACAAATATCTAAAAAATCAAACCTTTACAAGCTGAAAGATTGGCATATAAAAAAGTAAAAAGATTCTCTCTCCAAGACATTCTAATTGAAAATTTCTTACCTCCCATTTTAGAATACAAAAAATTAATTTGTTCCTACCTAACCAATAAAATTATTTAGATGTTTGTCTAGATTTATTTTATATATTACACTTAATTTACTTAAAAATACCTATTTTAAGCTAAATGTTGAGAACAAATACTTAAACAATAGGTATGGCAAAAAATGTATCTAAACTTCAGAAAAATATTAAAGCAAGAGCTAATTTTTCTTCAAGTGACTATCCAGAACTTGAAAATAATTTAGATGAAATTAGGAGGGAAATACAATTATCTAGCGATAAGTACGTAAGTGAAATTTTAATTTCCTTTTGTCGTGACCATGCAATAAATGGAGTATTTGTATTCGGCAATATGGACTTTACAAAAAAAGTAGCGCGAAAAGAACTGCCTATTCGACTTATTGAAAAGTTGTTTAAACTGAATATTGGGAACAAGAATTTTATAAAGGACTTAGAAATATTCATTGAAACAAAGCTAAAGGAAACATCTATCTAACAGCGTTCAAATAAGATTATTAGAAATCAAGTTTTTTATTTTAATTTAATACTATGGAAGTTTGACCAAACTCAATGACCATATAGATCTTTACATCATCCAATAAAAAAAACAAGTGAATTATATACCGCTAAATTACTATTTCGTTTGCGGTGTAAAAAAATGCCAAGTAACCAGCTGTCTTTGCATCAAATGTTCGAAGTTCATGTGGTCAATAACTCCTTTTTGCTCCGCTATAAATACAAAATAGCTTGATTTTCTAGAAACAAAGCGAAAGTGAAACATTTCCATTAATGCGTAAGACGCAGCCACACTAATTTTTTCAATTGGCGCTTCTTTGCTAAACCCCTTCCCTTCAATTATTTGCAAACATCCTTTTTTCAATTCCTCAAGTATTTGTGGGTCTTGACTTTTTGGTTGCTCGAAGGCATCAGATTCGCTATAAAGTACCGGACCAATTTCTAGATAATTAGCTGCTTTTGTATAGATATAAGGGAACATCGCATCGAGAGCAAGCAGCTGTAATTCATCTGACCAAGCATCCATTAATTTATCAAGAGAATCGCTCATAGTAGAATTTTAGTGAGAATTGTTTATTGATTACTAAATTATGTATAAATTAACATAAAAAGCGCATCATGGTTACTAAATATAAAATAGAATAGTATCTGAGATTCTATTTAAACCTTAATGATGAGGAAAATATAAATCTGAATAGTAATAAAAAGCCTCTATTTAATATGGATGTAATTCAAATGAATTGCTCCATAATGTTTCAAACTCCAGTAAAAAAGACCTTGAAAATTGTGCATCATTTATCCAAATAACATTTTCTTGATTGTATTTCTCTGCGCTGCGAGTCCAATTATACGAACCTGTAATCGTTATACTGTCATCCGCAACCATAAATTTATGGTGCATGTGATTTTCAGAGCGATCAATGCGTATATCAATTCCGCTATTGAAAAGATATTCGATATCCGAACCTTCATCGCTAGCTTTTATATTATCAGTTAGAATTCTAATCTCAAGACCACGATCAAATGCTGCTTTTAAAGCATCAGAAATAGTATCGTCACTGATAGTAAATACGCAGACATCAAGTTTTTGTGTAGCATCCCGAATAGTATCTAAGATTAGCTTTTTACAATCTGAACCAGGACTGAATGCAATTTTATATTCCATTTTGACAAGCTTATACTATTATCAATCTTATTTATAATCCGTAATACTGATTTCTACCCTACGGTTTTTACTTTTATTTGACTCTGTATCATTTAATACCAAAGGCTCAGTATCACCTTTGCCAACATAACTTAATCGTTCGGGTGAGATACCATTTGCTGATAGATAATCGCATATTGCTTTCGCTCTTAATCCACTGAGTTGCATGTTATGTGATTTACTTCCTTCATTGCTCGTATGACCAATAAAATGAGCACGAATATTAGTATTTGACTTTAGGTAGTTTAAAATAGCAAGCAATGCAGTGTTTGATTGTTTGAGAATAATTGTCTTATCAAAAGCAAAATAGATTTGATCTAAAGCATCTTTTAGTTGGCAGGGATCATCAATGTTTTCGTCGCCATAATATTGGAAAAGATTTTGTTTCTCTGGAAATAAAAATATTTTTGCCGTATCATTAACAATTCTTCCAATATACTGCTCTGCCCCTGTGGTATTCTGTTTACTTGTTCTGTGCGTAAGAATAAATGTACTGTCCGGCAACCATTGTAAATTTGTCAGATTAATTTCATATCCCCAAATAGATTTTCTTAAGATATACTCTATTTGCTTGCGCTCGTAACAAGGAGGAACAATAACAAACTGAAGCATTTTTTTATAATCTCCGACAAGGTAATATCCGCGAATAACCCTAGAAATCGGAACTCCCATTTGACTCATAACAGGATTCCGCCAATTTGCGCGACTTAACTTAGATTTAATAGTATCCTTAAAAGGTTCGATCACCTTGCTTATTTCTGTTGGTCTATTTTCACCAGCACAAGAAAAAAGCGATACAAGCAGCACAAAGAATATAAATAGAAGGCTATAATTTCCAGTTTTCATAAATACAAACTTATGAATAAAATCAATGTTAATTTGGGACTTTAATAGTTTCAATTATACAGACCCGACAAAAAAGGAAATTAAAATACATTTTTTCTTACATTTGTTCACGAATCAACAGAAAATTAAAATTAAAATAATCAATATCATAAAACAATGAATTATATTTTATCTTCATTTAGAAATAATTATGTACTATTTCTTTTTTTTCTATTTGTTCAATTTAACAATTTAGATGCTCAAAAAATTATTAATTGTAAAACCGGAATTTATCTTAAAACAATAAAAATAAATCAGATTGACGAAACATTTGATGTTGATTTTTACTATTGGCTCAGGGTTGACTCAATAAATATTAATGAAAATTATGAATTTATTAAAGATATCGAATTTATTAATAGTTCTAATCTAACAAATGAAATTTTAGAGGAAAAGGTTGATTCAATAGAAAAATATTATTACATAAACGGCTTTTGTAAATCTACTTTTCCATATAAATCCAATTTTAAAAATTTTCCTTTTGACAAACAAAATCTTAATATTGAAATAGAAAATACAATTGCTAACAACACTAAATTATTATACATCCCTGATAATCGTTTCTTTTTTATTAACAAGATGAGTGATAATAATATTGACATTTTAAACGGAGGTCTTTTTAAGGTTTCCGAGTTAAATTTTAATACCACAAATTATGAGTATAAAACAAACTTCGGTGATCCCAGTATAAAAAAGTATGACGTGTATTCTCGGTTAAACTTTAACATTAAAATTAGCCATAATGCTTTTGAAGTCTTTCAAAAAATTTCTTTGCCTCTTTTAGTAGTATTAATCCTAGCGTATCTAGTTTTTTATATTCCCGACCATGATATTGGAACAGCAGCAGGACTTACAGTCACATCATTATTAGCAGCAATTGCATTTCAATGGACTATTTATGATTCTCTGCCGAAAGTATCATACATAACACTCATGGATAAAATATTTTACCTTGTATTTTTCTTTATTTTCTACGCTATGGCTCAAACAGTGATTACTTTTAATCTTTCCGAAGGAACTGATAAGCAAAAAAAAATATCCATAAAACTAGAATTATATTCAAGATACCTTTTCCCCATATTATTTTTGATTAGTTTATTTTTATTGATATATTTCATCTAAACTAATGCTGAAAACCATAGATAGTAATAGGCTTACAAAAATTGATTTTTTAAGATCCCTTGCAATAATAATAATGATTTTTGCTAATTCTAGCCCCTATATTTTTCAGGGACCTCACCCTATTTGGTTCAGATTATTTTGTTCGATTGCTGCACCACTATTTATTTTCTTATCGGGTTATTCATTTCATTTATCGTTTAGAATAAATAAAAACAAAAAGCATAAATACATACAAGCTTTTTATATACTGCTTTCTGCTATTTTTATCGATACTTTGGTGTGGCAAATATTACCCTTTCAAACTTTTGATGTATTGTATCTAATTGCTTTTGGAATCCTAATTAATACATTGATTTTCGAGTTAAATGTCACTATTAAATTATCGATTGCATGTATTTTTATTATTGGGGCATTTTACCTTAATTACTTTGTAGCTTATCGATTCAATATTTACGAACAACCCATTAATTTAATTTATCCTAAACAGATTGCCTTAAGTAATATTTTCGAAGCTAAGAGATGGCTTATTGATGGTTGGTTTCCATTATTTCCATGGACAGGTGTAGCAATTCTCGGCCAAATTTTTTCTCAAAAAATGGATATACTTAATAAATACATTAATATTTTAAAGTGGGTGACTCTATTTACACTCTCATTTTTTTTATTTTTAGTATTACAGACCATCTCTCCAATTCCTGAAAGAGATGGATACCTAGAAATATTCTACCCTCCATCACCTTACTTTATTTGCTTTTTTCTCACTCTAATATTTTTTCTTTTTTCCTTTTTCAATAATTCAAAAATTAATGGACATCGATTCTTTATATTTTTTGGTATTCTGGGCCGAAAAAGCATGTTCATATATATTTATCATGCATTCATTATCTCCTATATTTTAGCAAGTTTTGCTAAACCACTTAGACCATTGTTATTTTTATTAACAAACTTTATTTTTATACTGTCTGCATTTGCAATGGCATATCTTCTTGAAAAAATAGAAGAAAATAAATTGGTTGAATTTGTTCCAAAATCTATCAAAAAAGTCCTTGGGATTAGGTAAAAAAAAAATATAACTTAAGATACTGCTAACTTAAATTTTAGAAAGAAATTTGAATGACTTAAGGTTTATTTAGGAAATTATATATTTATATATATACATTTACATCAAAAATAATATAAACCACATGAACAGTCATCAATTTTATTTTTTATTTTTTGGTTTATATTTTCTGCTTCTCTGCTTAATTTGCATAATCATATTTAAAAAGTTTCGCTTTAAACCCGCACTTACTACTTTTTTACTGGGTCTTTTTCTAGCTTTTTTCTTGTTCAACTTTAAGCGAAAAATTTATGAAAAATTAAAAAGAATTAATTTTAATGAAATTCCTATTCTTCCAAAGAAAGCGAACTGTCCAACTACAAAATTTACACTTAAAGTACATAAAGACGACTACCCGAAAGTACACAGGCCCTTAGCAATTAAAACGACTAATAATGGATACATTAGAAATCAAAAAGTGTTAAAAAAGTATTTGTCAAACGGTAAGTTGGTAAGCATAGATGAAAATGATGGATATTATATTAAACACCTAGCTCACAGTTCTAAGCACCTTACGCCTTTGGCATATAAAAGGTTAAAAGAACTGGGTATTTTATTTCGTTCCTTAATTGTGAATCCAAAAGCTAGAAAAAGCTATTTCGTAATTTCTTCTGTAACAAGAGACGAAAATCAACAAGAAATTCTTCGCCAATTAGATAAGTCAGCAACAAAAGGCCTTTCTACACATAGTTTTGGTGTATCCTTTGATATCAGTAGTATACAATCAAGTGGTTATTGCGAAGAAGCTTTAGTTGCTTTATCAAATGCGCTAACTAAAATGCAACAAAAGAAGCAACTGTTAATCTGCCCCGAAGGTGGCTGCTTTCATATTACCGTGATTAAATAATAAATCATCAAGCAATTTCGAATAAGGATACATTATTTACAGCAAATTCATAACTATCCGAAACTTAAAATAGGATCTTCCCTTAATCAAATTTAGAAAAAGTTTAAGATGAATGAGTTTGAGCATCTAAATAGTCGGCCATGTGCAGCAATATTTTTTCTTTTTTTACATAGTTTACAATAAGGGCTTTATTAGATTTTACAACGCTAGTTTGAGATAAATAATCATCGCCAAGGAGTTTTTGAATTTTAATTGGACTAAGCCCAAACATTTTTCCTACAACTAACATTTCTTCTGAACAAATTCCTATATCTTTTATTTCTCCAATTTTATTAATTAATTCACTCATGGCATAATACCCGCCTGGTAGAAATTTTATAATTTCTTTTTCTTCTGGGTTTGATTGAATTATATTGAATGAAATTTCAGTGTTTTGTTTTGTTACGTATTTACTCAATGTGTCTCCTTTTACTGGGGTTGCGATAAGCACCTTACCACGAAGCGCACTTGTATAAATTCCAATCCAACGCAGTTTACGCCGAAACTCATGTATTCCTTCTTCTAATAAATTAAGATCTATTTCTTCACTTTCAATTTTTTGATTTAGGCTCATTAACTCATCACGATAAAATACAAGCAGTTTCTTCTTTTCTTTTCCGGATTTATACCATTTTACTTTTTTTGTTGATTTTTCAAAATTAATCAGCGCTGTTTCTAAATAAGTATAGTTATTTCCATGTTTTGAGATCCAGCCATATTTTGTAAGTAAATACTCTAAAATACCCATGTAATAATATGTATTATTAATAAAATAAGTGTTGATTTCAGAAGGGAATTTCCATTTTTGATTATTTTCGATCATGGTAATCCAATAATCATATTTACCTAATGCATCTTCAATTTCTTTAAATTGATCTAACCAACTTTCAGCAAGTTCTTTATGCATACTAATTTTAGCATCTATTCTAGCTAAACCTTGCAATTGAAACAATGGATTCCGTGCACCTTTCTTATATAAAAAACTTACGAATGTACTTTTAGGGTTTGATTGATGCTCTTTGATTGATTCAGAAACGATTGAACCAAAAGCGTTCAGGTGATAGTAATATCGGGATTTTGGGAGTGACATAGCAAATTAGTGTTTATTATTATTAACTAAAAGGAATTTTAAATGCAAGCTGTAAATCCATTATTTCTGCTAACACTGCAGCATTATCAAATGTAGTAAACTTTTGATAACAACTAAATTACAAATTAAAGCTAAAGCGGACCAAGTTTATTAAAAATATATCGGGAAACTTATTGTATGAAATGGGAAGGTGTAGAATACCCCCATTATAAAGGCAGCTAATTAATAGGGAATTAAACAGGTTTAAAAAAAAACCATAAAATATTTTAATCCAATGAATACGAATACCAAAAATAAAGCTATATTTGAGTTATCCCTATCCTAAATAAGTTTCTTAATTTTCGGATACTTATACCTACTTTTTCTTTTTTCTAAAAATATTTTTTCAGAAAGTTTTATATTAAAATTACACTAATTGTTAGAAATATTTTTCTATAATATTTGTTTTTTGTTGTTGTTCAATCCAAATAATATTATATTTGTTAAGATTTATGTTAATTAAATTTAAATTTGTCAATCAAAAGGTTAATACCTTAAAATTAATTCTATTATTTATATTATTAAAAATTAATTGTCACAAGAATTAAATATTCGATTAAGTGTAATTAAAGATAAATATTAAATTATGAAAAAAAAAACTATTTTAATAATTATTATGTTTTTGTTTTTAACTGTTAGCTGTAAGAATAAAGAAGCAAAAATAAAAGATGCTGAAAATTTGGTTAATGACACCAAAGAGAATTTTGATAAATACGAACAGCAAGATTGGGATAAAGCGGATACCTTATTTACTTCTTTAGAAAACGATTTGAAAAAAAATCGTGACAACTATACTCCTGAGCAAATTGAAAAAGCCAATAAAGTTATTGGTCGTTACAAAGCGATAAAAATTAAAAAAGAATTAAATGGATTTAAAAAATCTTTGGAGGATTTTGGCCAACAAATTAAAGGTGCAATAGAAGTTTTTTCTGATACTATAAAACCAAAATAAATACAAACAAATTATTAGGTAACAACTGTAATACTAGTTTTACTAAATTTATTACTAAAAAAATTAATCTCAAATTATGAAATTTCCCATTTTTTCAAAATCCAAACTTTTAATACTAGCGTTACTCTTAATAACTTCAACTATTTTTTCCCAGAAAAAAGCTACTAATAATATTCTTATCATTGACAATACTAAATCTATGATTGGATTTCGAGGTTCAGAAGCAATATGGAGTGACGTTAAAGCTTATATTATTCAATATGTATCTAATCAGGTAAAAATTGGTGAAGTAGTAACCATCTATACCTTTGCCACCAAGTTAAGCGACCCAGTTTCATTTACAATAAATTCTAAGAACGATAAAGAACGGGTAGAGAATTATATTAACGCACTTCAAGCTACAGGGTTAACAACTTGCATTGCTAATGCTCTTGAAAATTCAATTGCTAGTTTGGATAAAAATCAAGAAAACATTATTATGCTATTTACTGATGGCGATGAAAATTGTACGACTGATTTTACCACATTAAAAAAACAATATAATATTCATAAAAGCGATATTAAAGATATCTATTTTATTCCATTTAATCCGGCTGTTTTACCATATAAAAACGATATGAATATTATTGTTGGCGATGTTACAAAACCTATTGAGGTTCCTAAACCTAAAGCAACTAAAAAAACTTTCAATATTATAAAAATTAATTAATGAAAAAGAATACTCCCAACTATTTGTTATCATGCTTAATTGTTTTTTTAATAGCATCCTGTTCAAATAAACCAGAAGTTACAAATATTGATTTTGGTGAAATTCACCCAGGTCAAAAAATTGAAAAAACAATTTTTATTGATTTTAGTAATGATGCCAAAAAGGATAAGAACACCTATTTAGAAGTGCAATATTTAACAGCTGATGGTAAAATACCTAGTGGAGTTAAATATACTTATCTGGGTAAAACTTCACCTAATAGTATTATTAAAATATATGCTAAAGACTTTATAGGAGTAAATTACCAAAAAATTGGGATTCAATTTCCAAAAGGTGCTGCTGAACAAGAAATAAATGGTACACTTAATTTAATTAATACATCCGATGGCTTAGTTGGATCTGCATTTGGCAAACCTATTAAAAAAAATGGGGTAATTACTACTTGGCATGTTAATAAAACTGACCCACTGCCTCTATGGATGACGGTTTGTATTTGGCTAGGAAGTGTTTTACTTTTATTAGCTATTATTTATTTTATTCTATCAAGAAATAATATGCCTTTTGGTTCTAAAACTTTTAAAAATGGGATTTTAACATTTCCTAATGGAGATGCTAATGTTAGCATGGTGCGGTTAGATAATTTAAAAATATATGATTTATCCATGGCCTATAGTGAATTAGAAATAGGGAAATTAATATTAGAACCCTATGATAAGCTTCATAATAGGAAAAAATTGCGTTTTGCTAGACTAACTAATCAATCACAAACAGTAGATATCAAATTGTTTTATGATGGGAAAGAAGAATTTGCAGGTGCTGCTCAAGAATTGTATAATAATGATGAAATTATTATTACTAATGGAGAAAAAAAATATACAATACGATACGCAAACAATAATATTAACAGAATATACTAAAAATTATTTATTATGGCAAAGAAAGTTAATCCAGCTCTTTTTATAGGTTTAGGTGGAACAGGACACAAAGTTTTATTACAATTAAAAAAATCAATATTAACCAATTATGGAGAAATACCTCCCGTTATTGATATGTTGTGTTTTGACACAGATGAAAAAGAGTTGCTTTCTTCAAAACAAGAATTAACCTACATTAATAAAAAAGGGGAGCTTGTTACTGAACCAATTCGATTTGATAGTGACGAAATTTATGAGATTTCCGTAAAAAGTCCAGATAAATTATTGAAGTTTGATTATATTAATGAATGGATTTCTCCAATTATAAAGCCAAAAATTACTCCAAGTAATACAGGAGCAAGACAAATTCGTCAAATGGGTCGTTTTGCTATATTTGAAAACAGTCCTGAAAACATTAGTAATAGAATAAATGAAAAAATAAATGTCCTAAAAAATATCAGTAATGAAAAGAGCGCGGCTGATTACGAAATAATAGGCAATTTGTCAGTGTATCTAGTTTTCTCTCCATGTGGAGGGACCGGAGCAGGTACATTTATAGATATGGCAATGATCTTAAAAAAGTTAAATCCTGGAATAACAATTAATAGTTATTTGGTTATGCCTGAATTTTACACTGGTTTTCCGATGACAAATTCAGTTGTAAAAAACTTTTATGGTTCATTGATTGAAGTAGATCACTTAATGGGTAAAGATAATTCAGGAGAGCAGAAATGGTCTAATTACTACAAAAAACCTTATGAAGTGAATTATACTGGAAATGGTAATTCATTTAGTTTAGGTACATCTACATTTTTATCTTCAGTTTATTTGTTTGATAAACATTTGGAAAATGGAAAGATCATCTTAGATGTTAAAGATGTTTATGATAGAATAGGTAGAATATTGTATATGATGGTATCAGGTCCTGGTCAAAAACTAGAATCTCAAACTAATAATCTTGAAGCCATGAATCATGCTAGTTCTCCTGAAACAAATGGTAAAAGGAGAAATTATTCTTCTATGGGTGTCTCACAAATAATTTTAGATAAGAATTTTTTAAAAAAGGTTAAATCTTCCCAAATAATCAATAAAATTTTAAATGTTTACAATTATGATAATTCCTCAATTGATTCAGATACGTTAAATGTTTTCATTGATTCCAATTCATGGAGAGAAGATATAGGCAAAGATATGGTGATAGATCGATTAATGCCACAAAATCAATTAAAATATGTTTTAGATGGTGTATATCCAGCAGAATTTGGTAAAGAATCAAACGTTTTATTACAAGCCAATGTGAAAAATTTATTACGTGAAATCGACTTAAAAGTAAAAACAAATTGTGAAAAAGTTGGTACTGAAATTTTTGAAGATTTTAAAATAAAAGTTTCGGATAAGATTAATACACAATTAAAAAATAAAGGTGGTGTTTCAGAATGTAAACAATTTTTATCCTTTATGATTGGTTCATTTCAAGGTATGGCAAATGAAATGAATGAAGAAGGGATAAAACATGCTTCTAACAAAACCGTTTTAGAAAAGAATTTAGTTGACTTTGTTGCTGCAATAGTTGAAGAAGAAAATGGTATTATTCCTTTTGGAAAAAAAGGGAGAATTCAAAAAGAATGTGAAAATTATGTAGGCCAGAGTGATCAAATTCTTAAAGAAAATTGGCAGATAGTTCGTAAAGAAGCAGCAAAATTATTTTTTGATAAAAGTTTAGAAATTTTAAAAGAACATCAAAAAAACATAAATAATTTTTCTGATTTATTGGTTGAAGCTAATACCCAAATAGAAACCGAAAAAACGCAATTATTAAATAATTCACCTACAGAATCAGATTTTGAGACTTATATACATACTTATTATAAAGATTTATTAGTTATGGATGAAACGGACGTTAATATAGAAGAGGCTTTTAGAGGAATTGATTTTTCAGGTTTATATAAATTAAATAAAGTAACAGACGTAATAAATACTATTAGAAATTTTGTTTCTCAAACTGATGCAGTAAAATCGATAGATGAATTATCTGTAGAAAAAATATTATCTAAACTTCCCGAAGAAACCATAAAAAATATTGTTTCCTATTTAGATAAAAGCTCATCTATTTGTATAGATATTGATGAAGCCTCATTTATTACAAACACAACTTATACTAAAACTGAAAAATCAGTATTTATTTGTGTAGAGGATGAAAAAGAATCTCTATTTAAAATAGATGGAGAACTGCAAAAGAACTTTAAAACTTCAAGTGGTTATGGTGCATTTACTCCTTTCACAAGTAATGATCCAGACAGGATTACTATGATAAAATTTATTGGAGGCTTTCCTGCTTGTGCAATTAAAAAGTTACCAAATTATAAAACAGAATTTGAAATGTCTATGAAAGGTGGTGGTTACCATTACTCAGATGTGTATTTTGAAAAATATGCAATGGATTTAATTGATGGTCCAAGTGATGATGAGGGAGAATCTCAAAAATGGTTCACTGTAGGTTCTGCATTAGGAAAAATTTATTTAGAAAAAGGTGCATTGATATTAGAATACGAAAATAAAATGCCTAGGCCGTTATCTGAAGGTTCAAGAGAAAAAACAAACAGAGTGAAATGCTCCGAAATTTTCTCTAAAAACAAAGAGTATTCTAAATATATTGAGCAAATATATGACAACTTATATACAGAAAACAAACCCGAACTGATTAAGAAATTTACAGATTTTTATAAAAACATCACTTCAGTTGAAATATTAGGAAAACAGTTTTCAACAATGGATAAATTATCTCTAGAGTATCAAAATATTTTTAATGAGAAAAAAATATTAAAAGATTTTGGTATGAGTAATGGTATAGCCGCTGAAAAGTTTGAAGAAGCTTAATAATTTCTAACAATAACAATAGAATACCAAAAATTTCATCATGGCTGAAACTATATATCCTATAATTTTCTTTTCAATTTCTAAGAGCGGTATTGAAGTTTTTAATACCGTCCAGCAAAATTGTACTACTTTAAATTCAAGTGAATATTCAAGATTTGTTAATCATGCAACATTTAATGAAGACAATACTATTAGTACTTCAATAACAGATTTAAAAATTTCTTTACCATTTGAATCTAAAAGTAAGGAGGCAAATTATGCAATAGTTAATCAAAATAGAACGGAGTATATTTCTTTATTTGAAAAATTAATTGATTCCATTAATACATTAGATAATAAGAATTATGCATCCGAAAAAAATCTTAATTTAGGGTCTCCACAAATTGTAATTTTATCTTCTATTAGTTCTTCAGATTTATCTCCATTAGTTATTCCATTACTGAATAGTATGGATAGACTTGCTAAACCTGAAAACACTCCTGATGTACATTTAATATTGTTGTATAATGAAGACACGGAGGATAAAGATAAGGAAGGTTATTTAATTGCACAAAATTCCTTTTTAAAAGAGATTGAGTCTTTGTCTGCTAGGAAACCTTATGTTTGGTTAATTGATAAAATAAATGAAAAAGGAATAAACATAGGCAGTAAAGAAATCTTGTATTTTGCAATATCTCAGTTTATAGATATTTTATTTACCAATGCTAATAAAGTTAACAAAGCTAACCTGAATGATGGTAATGAGCAAGAAAAGCTATGCATGTATTCTACTTTTGGTTATTCGGCATTGTCCTTTCCGGTAAATAAAATAGAAGAGTATTTGCGTTACTATGCACTTTCAAGAGAATTGAACTTAATAATTAAAGATTTTGATACTAAATATGAAGCAATTCGATTAAAAGATGAATTAAAAATATTTCTAAATTCTAATGGTTTAAATACCCTACCTGAAAAAATTGTAAAAAAAGATAATTCAGAACCTATATTTAATGCCTTTCAATTTAATGAATCTAAATTTGCAGATGAAGAATACGAAATTGCCTTAGGGAAAAAATTAGGGATAATTGAAAATTCAGCAACTTTAGCTAGTAGTACTACAAATGATTTTTTTCATAGATTAGAGGAATATGATAAGTCTTGGAATGAAACTACATTAATAGATACCTCACAATTATTAGATGCTGCTAAAAAAAGAGAATTAGAATTATCCTATAATTCAATTAAGTCTGAACAATCTAAATTACTGGATAACGAAGGGATAAATTATTCGCTTTTATTTACTGCTATGCTAGCTAATAACAAAGGTGCTGTAGAAAATTCTCTTGAAGGAAGATTTTCCTCTGATATCCCAACATTAATTACTTTACAAGACACATTTAGAAGTGTGTTCATAGGAGATGAAGTTGCTACGAATGAAAAATCTTTAAGAGAAAATTCAGATAATTCGACAAATAAACAGAAATTAATTGAGCAGAATAATGAAAAAATAAGTAATGCTGAAGAAAGTCTAAAAAGATTTGAAGAAACTATTGGAGTTGATAGTCCACAATACACCGAATTAGCGACAAAAATTGAAGTTTTTAAAGAAGAAATAAAAAAACTTACTTCTGAAAATGAAAATCATATTTTGAATATAAAAGATTTAACCTATAGCATAGAACAGGTAAAAGCAGAATTTAATCGTGATGCCACTAGAGAAAAATACAAATTAAAAAGAACTAAAAAAATTGAAGAAGCTTTAGCTTTAATCCAAGAAACAGAAATTCCTCTAATTGATAAAGACTTAACTACAAAATATGAAGAAAAAAATTCAAAAATTGAAGCTAGAAAAAAGTTTCTTTTTTATGATTTAATTGTTAAACCAGCTGCACTGCTACTTATTTTATTACTTTTTAATTTTATTGCTTGGAAATATTTATCCTTTTCTTCAACTGCATCTAAAAACACGCTGATTATTTCAGGAATAATTTTATTAGTTTATTATATAATTAAATTAATAAAACTGATATTTATTAACAAGGAATATACTAGTTTACTAGAAAGTATTAGTATTGCTATTTCTGAAAAGAAGAGTCTATTAGGTAAATTTGTTTCTTTAAAAAATGAATTTCATTTATCTAATTTTAATTTTGAAAGAGATAGTATCTCCTTAGACATGGTGAAAAATATTATTGATTATACCAATATCAAACAAACCAAAATAGAAGATTTTAAAAAAATAATTACTGAAGAAGCTCTTCAACAAAACGAATTTAATAAATCATATCAATTTTCTAATGATTTATTTGAGTTTTGCATAGTTGAAAAAAGTGAAATTGAAGTGATTTTTGAAAGAGCAACTTCTAGTAAGATAATAAACAAACCTAACGGAACAAAAATGAGTTCTTGTTTTAATGACTTTGAATCAACGAACACTTTAGAAGCCTTTAAAAATGCAATAAATGAAGAAGCATTAGTGGTTTATGAGAATAAAATTAAGCAGGAAAGTTTAAAAAGTGTATTGTTGAATGAATCAACAACATTTAAAAAAGATGTGAATACTACAGCAAAATTTAATCAATTATTTGATTCCTCAAGACCTTTGTTAATTTTAGAAAATAATCCAACAATAATCTCTAGGGATATTCCTTACATTGATAATATTTTGATAGGTTATAAAGATAATTCTTTTCAAAAATATCTAACTGAATCAGGATTTATAATAAATTCTGAAGGAATCGATGTAAATAATGATAAGATTTTTGGAGTGCTTTCAATCAAATCTAATTTTCCATCGTTTATAATAAATGATGTTGAAAATAATGAAGAATACTCAAGAAAGGGTATAAGCGCATCAAATAAGTCACAATATTTTATTGATGATACTAGTTATAATTACTCGCTAATTCCCACACTATCTAAAATTGAAACAGATGAAAAAGGTAATATCCAGATGGGTAGTATTTTGATAACTGCTTTGACCAAAGGAATTGTTACTTATGACCTTAATACAAATAAATTTGTAAATCCAGCTACCGGCGATCTAGGAATTAAATTAGAAGATTTAATAACAAATTGGTCTTCATCATTTTGCTATGATATAATGCAAAAAGCAAAAGAAGAGGAAAGTGAAATTTGGAATTATGATGCTGATGAGCAAAAAGAATATATTGCAGTATTTAAAAAAGTTTGGACTGTATTACCAATTAAAGTTCCAGCAAAATTTCATAATGAGCTTTCGGAATATTTATTTTCAATAAAAGGAACCGCTGAAGATTGGGAAGAAATTAAAAAAGGATTAAAATCTAAAAAATAAGTTATAATTAAATATGAAAATGACGAATTTAAATCCTAGTCGGTTAATATTAGTAGCTTTATTGATAATTGTTCTACTTGTTATGCTTCTTGATTTATTTCCACTAAAGTTTGAAATAGGACTTTCCATTTTATCTATTTTTGGTATTTATTATATTCTTAGAAAGTAATTTAAAAAGCTAAATTAATTAGTATATTAAATATAAGTTGTTAAATATTAATGAATTACTAGTATCTTCTAAATTATAAACTATACTTATAAATTCAATCAATAATTTGATTAAAAAAATTAACATTAAAAAACACTTTAAGCTATGAGCCATTTAATAGACACCATTTTATCGAATTCATTTTACAAAACTATTTCTATTATTTTAATCCTTTTTTTATTCTTCTTCTTGATAAAAAAACTATTCAAATTGGTGGTTTATGGTGTTATTTTATTTGCTTGTTTCTTAGCCTATGTTCACTTTACAGGCGGTAATGTAAAAAATGTCATAGAAAAAAGTAAAATTGAGACCGAAAATGCATTTAAAAAACTTAAAAAAAAATAGTGTTGCATTAGGTTATTGTGTTTCTTTTATCTGATTTTTTTTCGAAATTTTAGGGGGTTTCATAAAGTCTATTTTGATAGTTTTTAACTCGAACCATTGAAAGAAATTCAAACTCAAAAAAATTGTGAAGTTGTGATTGATTACTATTTAAAAATAGTCAAATATAAGTTCACAAATGACCCTAAACCCGATGATTTAAACCTTAATATATTAAATAACATTGAGCAATTTTAAACGGATACCTACCTCGTTTTTTTTCATGAAAGAAACCACGTATATGTATTTATAAACTCTCTAATAATGATGATAATGAAGGAGGAGGTGCATTCCAAATCATGAATATTTGGGGGACGGAATTTGGAGTTGATGGTTATTTTTGGATCAAATACAACGACTTCAAGCTTCATGTTCATAACGCTTATGCTGTAATGCATAAATAATAATCTAGATATATATAAATAAATGTGGAAAATAGTATTAATTATAACTTATTAAATTACCAATAGAATTTATTTAACAGAAGGCTCAGTCATCTATTTGCAAATTAGCTTTTCTTTTTTTAGCTGTGCGCTATGACTTACCGAAGCCAATACTTTTTATTCCACTTTGCAAGATAATTTCTTGGGAACAAAATTTCAAAAGCTGCTCGAAATTTGGTATTTCGTCGTTCAACAGCGCTTGTATTTCAGACTTGCGAATAATGTTGTCGATTTGTCCGCCCGAGAGCGAATGCGTCTCGGCAAGTGCTTTTGCGTCGTCATCGCTCAACGACGGCATTTTGATTTTCCAAATAGCAGCTCTCGATGCAATACCTGGATTATTAAATTTAATCTTAAATAAAAATCTTCGGTCAAATGCTTTATCTAGGTTTTCAGCAAGGTTTGTGGTAGCAATAAAAATACCTTTGAAATTTTCTAATTCTTCCAACAAAATATTCTGAATTGCATTCTCAGTTTGAGAAACGCTGCTCTGTGTGTTTGTTTTTCTAGATGATAGGATTGCATCTGCCTCATTAAAAAGCAAAATTGGAGCGATATCTAGCGACTTATGGAGTTCAATATAATCCCTAAATATTTTCTTAACTAATTTTTCACTTTCACCAAACCACATTGATTTTGACTGACTGATTTCCACCTTCATAATCTCTCTTCCAGTTGCTTTTGCCAATTGAAAGACGCTCTCCGTTTTACCAGTACCAGGAGCACCAAATAACAGGATGTTAAAATTTTCAGGAAGTGCTTTATTTTTTAAACGGGTCATCAACGATTCGTAGTTGTTCGTATTGAGCATTCTGCCTAAATCTTTGATTTGCTGGTCCTCTTCAGACTCGTACACGAGTGTCTTTTCGGCAATATCCTCCGGTTTAATAGTTCCTTTATTTGATTTTCGTCGATTGACAATTATGCCATGGTCGTTGAGCAACTGAATGGAATGGTCTGTTAATGAAAAATCGATATCATTAAAAAAACGACCACCCGAATATTCAATCAAATCTTGATCCATTAATTTATTTGACCCCTTATAGATGCCTTGAATGTATTGAACTCGTGCGCCAGATCTTTTAAAGAACGCTCCTATTGGCTCATCCATATCGACATTTATTGCACCATTGATGGTCTTCCAAACAATATAAAGAAAGATAGTTTGATCGATGAGATTAAGATCCATTTTTTTTAGTGCATCAATAAAAGAAAATGTGCTGTTTTCATCAATTAGCCGAGCCATTTCATCAAGAAATATCTCGGAATCAATGTGCTCAGAAATACAATCTTGACAAACTTCATTCATTAACTCTAGGGCCTCTACTAAATCAATTGCCTTTATTTTGATATCAATGGGAAACGATTCCTCGGCAATTATTGCATTTAAAATTTTAGGATTGACTATGTAGTTATGTTTTCTGAGGAAGTCGTCGCTTCGCCTTCTATTTTTGCGTTTGACGAATATACTTCGTTCGTTCAAGGTTGTTAATGATTTGGAATAATTAATAAGTTCAAAAGGAGTCACTTCAAAATAACGAAGTAGGTCGTTTGAATCTACGTTTTCGCCAAATAAGTTCATGGAGCATACAACGCTAAAAACGAGGGCATCTTTTTCCTCACATTGAACAAAATCACACACGACTTTCAGTTCATCTTTGAGATCAACAAACAGCGAATCTGGAAGCCCCGAATGCTTGGCGGATTTATAAATAGTATTTAGGGCCTCAGGCATTTTAATTTGTTTCGGAGAAGTTTTGGACGCAGATTTACGCATGTATGTTATGAGGTTTAGACTAGGGTATACGTTATTTCCTTGGGGACATAACAAAGAAGTTTAAAAAAAACTTTATTAGTTGTCATCAAAATCAGTGGAGAAAAACTGATCAAAAAAATCAAGATGCCTATCCACGTTTAAGACCTTTCTTAATTTCTCAACTGCTCTTTCAATATAAACAGCGCTATTATTGAGACCAAGCTCAATATCAATATCACGAATTGAATAATTACGAAAAAACCGTAAAACGATGAGCATTTGATCTCGCTCATTTAAAAATTTCATTAATTTATTAATATCGATTTCCTTTTTCGACAAAGAGGGATCCATTGCGTTAAAATGCGATTGCTTGGAGGCAAATAACTTTCTATCTACTTCAGAAAAATCATCTAAAAGGACTAATATATTTTTTTTGACTTGTTTATGAGACTTTAAACTTCTTAGTTTATCGGTACAAAAATTATTGGTCACGGTCATTAACCAAGCTTCAGCCTCCCATTTACTTAAATTTTCATCATTTTCATTGCGGATTTTTACAAGTATGTGGATACAAACATCCTGATAAACATCATCAAGATTGACTTTGCTGAAAAAAGTAGCCGCTATTTTTTTTCTAAGTTTCGTCTCATTACGACGAATGATTTCATTAAATAAAAAGTCTCTGTTCAAGAATAAATTAATTTAGGTTTACTTAAAATTTTACTTTGTTCAGTTGCTAAAATTTGCTGGAGAAATCCATTTATATTATCTAGCTCGTGCCCCATCAACCATGTCTTTTTGAATTGCTTGCCATACCATAGCGCGGCATCATTCATTTCCCTTTCGATATCTTTGAAAGCTACCGAGGTATTTAAAAATAATATGCTTTCATCAGCCTTAAATGATTTTCTTTTGTAACAATTTATCAAGGGCATGCCAGAAAATCTTTTCTTAGCATGTTTTTTAATACTTTCCAAAAAACTTACAAATAACAATTCTAAGGTACACCCCACAATTAAGTGGTACTTAGTTTCCCTCTTTTCTAAAAATAAAGCATGATGAAATTGAAGTTCATCGATGTTGTAATTTAAATTGGGGTGCTCTTTATTTTTTATATAAACTATGCTTTTGCAAGCATTACTATTTTCTTGTTTTTCGAACAACACTATTTTATGGTCAAATCGAATTCGAATTTTCGGATCCAACTTCTCATACGTGTCAAAAGCAATATCTCCTACCCAAAGGATTACTTGTTTTGTTTTTTGTTTCGTTTGCACAGCCTTTATATTTTATCATACAAAAACTAGTACGAATAAAAAGACGTTACATAACACATTCTAATCAAAAAGTTACAAAAATTTATTTTAAAATAGAAAAAATCTGATTATGTTTTGGAACAAAGAATAAAACCTTCGTGTTATCTTATGAACGAAACTTATAAAGTAAGGTTGTGTTGTTTAGCCCATTCTTCAATTAGGTCATCTTCTAATTCATTACAGGCACGATTCAATTCACCCAATTTTTGTACTATTTTATTATTATTTACCTCAATAGTTATCATTGTGATTTCAGTAGATTTTTTACTGTCGGTATTTTTGATTACATTCCTTAATGAAAAAATATAAGAACCACTATTCAAACAATCATACGTGTAACTAGAAACACAATGCTGTAACTCTCCACTCTCATCGTTTAGCTCGAAGTTTGTTTTTAATTGTTTGATTACATAACGACAATTATTCCTCTCAAGAAAGTAAGGTTTAATCTTAAAATTAGGTAAGCGTTTTAATCGCAAGCCTTTTTTCAGTTTTGCAAATTGAATAGCAAGATGCCAATGATCTGATTCATCAATTAAGTTGGATAGCTTTTTTGTTGTGAAATCGATTTTTCTTTCTAATTGGTACACTTGGTAATGAATATAATCATATAGCTCATTAACTAGGATTGTATCAGCCTTTAAACCCTTTCGATATAACAAACCCATTGTTTTAATCCAAAAATCACTTTCCGAATAGTTTCTAATTTTTGCGGTAATTATTGAGGCATAAGCCATGTCTTGAACTTCTGAAAATAACGCGGTGCAAACCAACGCATCAGTGACAGAGTTACTACAGATATGTTGCGATGTATTAAATTCATGCGCTACTTTTTTTGATAACTTGAAGGGGAGATTAGCTGAATAAATTAAATTTTTGCCTGATACAACATCATTAAACCATGCTTTTTCAATCATTGTCAGTTTTAGTTCAACATGAGCTTTAGCGAAATAAACTGAAATACCATATGCTTTAAACATTTTTTCCACTAAAAAAGAAGAAAACTCCCCTAACCTACTTTCAGACCAAGGCGATGAATTTAAAATCTCGAGGTATTCTTCATTGACTTGTTTGAAGTCAATTAATTCAAAAATTTTAGGGTTAATCCTATAAACTTCAAAAAGGATTTCGTTTGATCGTGAACTTTCCCTCTGGATAGTACTTATTGGAATACGTCGATATAAATAGTCAAAAAATGAATAATAATTACTTTGGTGAAGGAACGAAGTTGGAGTTGATTGTATATATTGAAATAAAATTACTTCGTACAATTGATAAGGTGCATTCATTTCATTCAGAAAACTATATGTTTTCCAAATGTTTATGCTTGCAAGCGATTGAGGCAGAATGTAAGCAGGAATCAAATTCCCCATCTGACGTATTGACCAACAAAAGTTGACGGTTTCTTTTGAATAATTTAATATATACCTAAAAATTAACTGAAAGGATTCATAACCACACAGCAAAAATAATTGCGAGGAAATTTGAATAAATAGATCAAGTTTAAGCTTTTCTGAAACAAAGGATCCTTTATCTATAAAAATGAAATTTCCTATCACTAAATCCCAATAAGGCAACTCACTTGAAAATGATTTTTCTTTTAATTTGGTTGCCAAATAACATAGAGATTTAAAAATATCTTTGTTAATTAAAAATTTTCTGTAGAGCAATAAAGTAGTATAAGCACTTAATAAAGGAACTTGAGTCTTTTTATACATTACTTGGAGCTCGGTGAAAAATTCAATTTCTCGCAATCGAGATTCATTAAGAATAATAATCCGAATACCGTTTCTATAATTTAATATACGCTCTTCTTCTTTATTCAAATAACTTAATGTGTTATTTGTTTTTAGAAGTATCTCTTTGTTTATTGAAAGAAAAATTTCTTTTGAATTCATAAGTGTATTTAACTATTAACAAACGTATAATCAGCGCACTGATAACATTTAAATATATTTAAATATATATCGTCCATAATCTTTTCAATGTAAGAATCCATCTGGAATCTAAAATTATTTATTATATTCGGTAAAAATTCAATATTTTTTTTAAATTAATCATTGTTAGAATTATAATTTTTTAAATTTCATATTATGAAAAATCTACTTGTTATATTAATAATTTCAATATTTTCAAATTTTACATTTGGCCAGACTCACACAGGTAGATGTAACATTGGTATTAATGATGTTTCTCCAACTACTTCTTTCGGTTATCTAATTAGTTATCGTGTTAATTTTAAAAATAAATCCCAAAAAACTGTAGATTTTATTTCTTGGGAGGCCTATTATTATAATAATGCAAATGAGTTTATAGAAAAAGAAAAATTTTCTTTTAATTCAACAGATTATACTGATCCAATTTCCTCAGGTTTTACGAGAAAATCAAGACAATTTACAAAAATTTATGGGGCTTCCAAAGTAATTATTAAAATAACAAAAGTGCATTTCACAGATGGCACAATCTGCAAATAAAAGAGTAAAACCTGAGGAACAAATTATTAGTTGAGACTAAGCAACAAGGCTTGCGATTTTAAAGGACAAATAACTTGTCATTTAGTTTTTTTCAATATATATATGATTCTACTAAATTCTTATCTTATTAAGGAAATTAGATTACCTACTCAATTGAAACAGTTGTTGGTTTTATAAGTTCTCCAGTAGTATAACTGATAAAGGATTTGGCGTCTTTCTTTTTACCATTATATGCTAGGAGAATACCCGAGTTCGATTTAAAAAAATTATCTAATGAATAAAGATGGAGCTTATCATTTTCAATTAGCGTCAATAAAATTGTTGACTTAGAAGATTTCACACTTTCTAAAATAGGTTTTAATTTCTCTTGCTCAGATATAAAATTTTTCACTTCGTAGTATGGAAATATAAATTCGCTATCATCTTCTAGTATATCAGCAGGAAAAATATCTGGGCATCCTCCAGATGAAAGTTTAACTAACCAATTCCTATCAAATAATTTATCCCAACTGTCTTGTTTATCTACAGTCACAAACAAATCAAAATCAAGTTTTTGCATTTCATGCAATAAGAACAAACTTAATTTTTCCATTGCTAGATAAAAATCAAAATTAATTTTACTTGGGACACCGTGTCCTCTTGTTTTATTTCGAACAAAACTCATGAAACTAAATAACTGCTGTAATGTTGGTTTAGATGGTATTTTATCCTTCCAACCATAAGAATGAATTAGTTTGGAAAATAATTCAATACCCTGTTCATCCAAATATTTGCTTTCAAATGATTTTCTAATTCTATTAATAATTATTCCATTATCGCTTGATTTTAGCATTTTATCAAGGTAGCTAACATAATCTCCAAAACTCAACTCTTTATCCCACCCTTCCCTTTCGTATATTGGAGAAGATTTAACTTCATCTATTGGTTCTGCAAATATAAAGCCACATAGAAACTGAGAAGCTGCTTCCCATATCATAAGATTAATTATAAATCTAAGCGGGATACTTGAAGTTTCATGAGCCTGTCTGAATAAATTATGAAATTCAAAAATACCTTTAGTTTCCAATGATTTCAATATATCATGTTCTTGACTGCTCAATAAACTTCTAATTTTTATATTTATTAAAATCGCCTCTGTACTTATTTGGTCATGAATAGTAGAAAAGAGCTCTTCACGGTTCATAAATGTGAACTTTTCATCACAAAGTTTTGAGTAAAAATCAATTCTCCATTTTGCAAACTGATACTCATTCCTATCTATTAATACTGAGTAATCTTCAACAAAGGCAATTGCCTTTGTTCTTTCTGGAATCTCATAAGCATCGATAATAACCATTAAATTATTCAATGAATAACGGAAATCATCTTCAATTCGATGAATCATATCACTACCATCATTATTGATTATTAGGATAAAATTTCTAGCGGTTTCATTTCGAATTTTGGAATAATCAATAACCATATCATATGTCTCATATAGTGGGCAAAAATTATTTAAAACTGCATATGAATTTTCATTTTTTTGTTTCATATTAATGCGTTTTATTAACGTTTTTCCAATATTTTCGAAAAGATTTTCACCTCTATTTTGTACGTTTAAAATACCAAGATTTTCTGGTAGCTTATTTCCGTAATTAGAAAAAAATTTTTTTAATTCCCATGCTAGGAAAAATGAAAACATAAACTGAAAATTGATTCCAAATACTATCGAGATACCTATGGCTGCAAATAAAATCTGCATATCAAATACTGGTTTATTCTCGGTCATAAAAGTATTTCGATTATTGATACTATTTATATTTAAAGTACTTTGATGTGATAATGCCATAGATAATACCGTTAAAAAACCAAAAAAACTAGCCATCCAAAATCCAGGTATACAAGTCCATAATGAATACATACAAATACCAATTATATCATCATTATTTTTTTTATATTTCGTAATATTATTTCGTAATTTTTCATTTCGTTGTTGATCATAATTTGTTAATCTAGTTTTAAAATCTAAATAAGCCCATTTGCTACTTCTATGTAGTTTATATTCATAAATTTCAAAAATAATTTTGATAATATATATAATTACAAATAATACCAAAAGGAATTTATTCTCAGTAAATAATGGGAAATAAACCACTAAAAGTAATAAAGGAATTAAATAGAGAAATAAACTGAGTCTATAATAAATTCCTTTTTCAGAATTTTTTTTATCGATGATTGTTAAGCCGAGTATAACTATCTGAATTAGTGCGGTAGAAACTAAGGATATAAATACTTCAATAGTAAATACTTTTGATGTAAATCCATTATTTGCAACAACTATTCCAATGATAGCAATAAAAAATGTGTTATATACAGCTGTTTTCTTGAGGGCATTTCTTTTATAAGAAACCCCAAGTACAGCTATTCCCAATAAAACAAAAAGCCCAAACCAGCTTAATTGATTATTTGATATTTTGATAAACTGATTAAGAAAATCGTTTATTTGATAAAAAAAATTGAAAATAACTTCCATATAATAATCTAATTATTAAGTAAGCCAATCTACCAGCTCGGTAATTTAACAAATAATTTTCTTGATCTGAACATCAAGTTTTACTGGTATCAATATCCTAGTTTTATTATAAATGATCCTACCTAATTTATTCTAAAGAAAAAAGCTTTTCTAATCTTTTAATAAATTTAGCTTCACTATCGCTAATAGCATCTTTTATTCCAATGAATGACAACCAATCTTCTTTGGAGGCCTTTGCGATACAAACAGCATATTCAATAAGAAATTGTTTTGTAAGAGTTGCTGTTTCTTTATCTTCTTGTATTTCAATAATAGACATCGCTATCTCTATAATATTTTCAGGTATGTCATCTTCAATTTTTGGAAAGTCTTCTTCTACAAATGCCACAAGAAAATTGGAGCTTGAAAAGCTAGCATTATTTTTTAATATTTCGCCTCTATTTTTTATTACGTCAAATTCTGGATAGTTATTTACACTATCTCTATAAAAATTAACTGAAGCTAGCACAACGCCATTTTCTACATATTGCCTTAAACCAGCTAATAAAATGTAATTGTCTTTGTACTTATTTTTAATATTCATATTTAGTATGTTTTAATCACAATTAGTAAAAATACAATTTAAATCACTGACTTAAAAATGTGAAAATTATAATTAAAGGATTTATTAAAATTGTTTTTTTTATCACTCTAGCTGATTTACTATTAGCCAGTTTGTGAATTCGTCCATCTTATTTTTTTCTTTTATAAAACCACACTAAATAGGCGCCAAATGAAAAAATAACAGAATAAGGTAACCACCAAAAAGCTATACTATCTGGGTTGTGATAAAAATTATACAAATCAATCACTGCTGAGGCAGCACCAAAAAGCCCAACCAAACTAAGGATTAGCCCTAAGTTGTTATCTCTTTTTTTCTGTGCATCTTCTAAATCTTTGTCTAACCTTGCTTTTACTTCTTTGTCTAACCCTTCTATCAATTGATGAATTTCATTGATACTTTCTTTATTGTCTCTCATAAGTATTTCAATATCGAATTTCTTTTGTAATTCAGCAAAAAGAATATCTATTTCATTGTATACAGAAACTGTAAAAGATATTTGTTTTAGGTAAACCTCAGTAACAAATTTTTTCAAATCTTTTAATTCCTTCAATTCAGTTATGCCAACATAAGGTGCTAAGCGAATCACTTTTAATAGGAATTCTCTCTGATTTAAGGCAAGAACAAAAGCCGGCAAATATTTTTTAGTCAAGGCAGTTAAATCAAT
>Ga0209597_1000277_pt1 | contig 33998 bp, 21 predicted proteins | sample M_140625_MF_Meta_FD_187316 | JGI IMG/M metagenome (GOLD analysis project Ga0209597, IMG submission 187316) | Freshwater microbial communities from Lake Montjoie, Canada to study carbon cycling - M_140625_MF_MetaG (SPAdes) (version 2) | ecosystem: Environmental > Aquatic > Freshwater > Lake... | reverse complement strand
TTAATTTATCAAATGTGACATCAGTAACAAATTCATTATTTACAGATTTGACTGCTCTCCAAAGTATTAATTTATCAAGTGTGACATCAGTACCAAATTCATTATTTGCAGGTATGACTGGTCTCCAAAGTATTAATTTATCAAGTGCGACATCAGTACCAGATTCATTATTTTCAGGTCTGACTGTTCTCCAAAGTATTAATTTATCAAGTGTGACATCACTACAAGATTCATTATTTGAAGGTCTGACTGCTCTCCAAAGTATTGAATCCAATGATCTGAGAGAAATTGAAAATAATACATTTAATGGATGTGTAAATCTTACAAGCATTGGACCCAATTCTGATATAGATACGGGTTTGAATCTAAATAGGTTAACTAAAATTGGCGATTATGCATTTAATGGATGTTCATCTCTTACTATTGCAAATCTACCAAGAGTTAACCAAATTGGGAATAATACATTTTTTAACTGCTCAGGATTAACAACTATTAATATTAGTTATGTGAATAGGAACTCTGTTGTGAAAGGAGTTAATCTTATTGAAGATTATGCTTTTAATGCATGTAGTAATTTGACATCAATAAACTTACCCCGACTTAAAAAACTTGGAGATTATGCATTTGATGGTTGTATTGGATTAACAACTATAAGTGATATGAACAAAGTTAATGTTATTGGAGATAATGCTTTCAATGCATGTAGTAGTTTAACATCATTACCAACTATGAGTAGATTATCTATTATAGGTAATAATTCATTTGCAGGTTGCACTGGTTTGAGTGGAACCGTCAACGCACCCATCCTCCAAACTATTGGAAATAGTGGATTTGTTGGATGTGTGGGTATTACTGGATTTGTTGCACCCCTCCTTCAAAATATTGGAGAAAATGCTTTTAATGGATGCATAGGACTCGGAGATTCATTGAGTTTTCCACGCGTCAAATCTATCAAGACTCTTGCATTTGATGGATGTACTGGAATGACACAAATATCTGTCTACAAAAGTGCCAGCATCGCATCGGATGCTTTTCCAAATACAGTTACGGTTAATTTGATTGATTCTTCCTAATCCATATATTTTTATTATCAGATGATGATTAAAAAATTGAATTTTTAATCATAACTATATAAATTATATTACTTAAATATATATTAATATATAATACAAAATGGATACGGATTATTATACAGTCGATATAGATACGATTTCCACAATTGATAATATTGAATTTGATGTTTTATCAAATGAAGAAATAAAAAGAATGAGTGCTCTGGGCGATGGTGCAGGCATATCAATTCCAGATTTGCATGATAATTCCGAACCCAAAAAAGGTGGTTTGATAGATAGCCGATTAGGTACGAGTGGGAATGATATTAATTGCACAACTTGTGGATTAAATACCACTTATTGTGTGGGTCATTTTGGACATATTGATTTAGCAGATGTAGTTTTTCACATCGGATATCTACCATTTATTCAAAAAATAATGACTTGTATTTGTCCCAGATGTAGCAAAATCTTATTGTATAAAAATGAAGAAGAAGTCAAAGAATTGTTAAAAATTAAAAATGGAAAAGAAAGAATGACTTTTATCAGAGAATCATCAAAAAATATTACATATTGTCAAAAAGAATATTATGGATGTGGTGCACCTATACCTAGAATTAAGATTGAGATTAAAAAAACATCTGGTGCGATAAATATAATTGCAGAGACTGATGGAGAGGTTATTAGCGGAGAGGGAGGAGTTGAAAATAAAAAAAAATTAAGACAAATTCTTACACCTGATATAGTTTATGATATATTAAAAAATATATCTGATGAAGATTGTTTGATTCTTGGTATGGATCCAAAACGATCTAGACCTGAATATATGATTCATAAAGTATTTCCTGTTCCACCTGTTCAAGTCAGACCATCAGCGAGAGGTGATTTTATGGGAGGAACAACTATTGAGGATGATTTGACGCACAAATTAGCTGATATTGTTAAATCTAATCTTAGAATTATTAAAAATAAAGAAAATAGTGAGATTAATTCAAAATATAATCCAGATCATCAACATTTGCTTCAATTTCATATTGCGACATATTTTGAAAATGATTCAGCATATACATTAAAATCCGAACAAAAGGGTAAACCATTTAAATCAATTGCTTCTAGATTAAAAACCAAAGAAGGTCGTGTGAGAGGTAATTTGATGGGAAAAAGAGGTGATTTTACAGCCCGAACTGTTATTACATCTGACCCAACTATTGGAAATAATCAATTGGGTGTTCCGGTAAAGATAGCTATGACTCTTACATTTCCAGAAGTAGTAACTCCGCATAATATTGAGTATTTGACTAAATTAGTTAAGAATGGTAGGGATAATTATCCAGGTGCTAATTTTGTGTTTCCAATTAGTTCCAGAAAGCCTGGAGCCAGATTGCTATCATTTGACTTGAGATATATTAAAGAAAAGATTGAGCTTAGATTTGGTGATGTTGTTGAGAGACATCTTATTGATGGTGATATAGTTCTACTAAATAGGCAACCTACTTTACACAAACAATCTATGATGGGACATAGAATAAAAATTATCAATGACCCAACACTTCAAACATTTAGATTATCTGTAGCTATTACCACACCATACAATGCAGATTTTGATGGTGATGAAATGAATATCTTCTTGTGTCAAAGCATTCAAACTAATATTGAATTAGAAGAATTAGCAGCAGTTGAGAGACAAATTATCACACCCACAACCAGTCAAACAATTGTAGGTATTGTACAGGATGGATTGTTGGGAGCATATAATCTTACATCACCAACCATTAGAATTGATTGGAGAAATGCAATGAATATAATGTCATATACAACTTTGGATGATTTTTCATACATTAAAAAGAAAAAAAATTATTCTGGTTCTGAATTATATTCATTGATTCTTCCTCCTGGAATAACTGTTAATAAACCAAATCTTAAGATTAAAAATAGTATATTGGTTGAGGGACAACTTACAAAACAAATTTTAGGTTCTAAGAAAAAGAATAATTTGATTCAATTAATATGGGATGGATATGGTGTCAACACAACTAGAGATTTCATTGATAATACACAAAAACTTGTAAATAACTTTAATCTGTATAATGGATTTTCTGCAGGTATTGGATATACTTTTATTCCAGATAATATTAAAAAACAGATTAATGGTATATTTGATACAAAAAATCTAAAAATTGCTTATATGATTACAGAAAATGAGAATAATCCAGATTTAATGCCTGTTGATAGTTTTGAAAGAAAATTATTTTCAGAAATGAATATTATTAGAGATGATGCTAGTAAGCTAGTTATTGAAAATATACAACCAGACAATGCATTTGGTATTATGATGAGAAGTGGTTCAAAAGGTGATGCTACCAATATGGGTCAAATGATAGGTTGTGTAGGATTGCAAGCATTTGAAGGAAAATTAATGCCAAAGAAATATATGGGTAGGTCGCTAGCATATTTTCACAAAGGAGATGATAGAGCTGACTCAAGAGGTTTAGTTAAGAGCTCTTTTATTAGTGGTTTAGAATTTCCTGAATTTGTTTTTCACTTAATGGCTAGTCGTTTGGGTATTATCGAACAAGCTATCAAAACTGCCGATACAGGATACGCACAAAGAAGACTTGTTAAATCATTAGAAGATATTATGGTTAAGTATGATGGAACTGTCCGAACTTGTAATGAATCTATAATTCAACTTGTTTATGGAGATTCTGGAACTGATACAACTAAGCAATATGAATATAAAATTAATTTGTTAGAAATGAATAATTCTGAAGTAGCATCAAAATTTAAATTTACATCAAGTGAGTTGAAACAATATGATGATTTTAATGAAAAAGATAATGATGAATTATATGATATGATTATCAATATGAGAAATTCTGTTAGAAAATTAATTATGTGTGCAAAAATGGATTATAAAGTTATTACTAATACATTTATGTTGCCTGTAAATCTGACACGTATCATTGATACAATTAATGGTAGAGTAGATTCAAAAAAGAGTAAGTTATCTCCTAAATATATTCTTGATAAATTGAATTATATTTTACTCAATGAAAATACAACATTAATGTTTGTAAATAAAAAAAATAAAAATTCTTGGAAAATTAAAGATGAAATAGTTCATAAAACAATATTCAAAATTTCATTGTTTGATGCGATATCTCCAAAACGTATCATCACAGACTATATGATGAGCAAAGAACAATTTGATGAAGCTTGTGAGCAAATTATTGATAATTTTAATAAAAATATAGCTGAACCAGGTGATATGATTGGAATTATTGCAGCTCAAAGCACCGGTGAACCACTCACACAAATGACACTTAATAGTTTCCATCATTCAGGTATTGCAAGTATGAGTGCAACCACTCAGGGTGTACCGAGAATTAAAGAACTGTTAAGTGTATCGAAGAATCAAAAGACACCACAAATGGTAGTATATCTGACAGAAGAATTTCGTCAATCAAAAGATATGTCTAACAAAATAGCATCATATATCAAACATACAACTTTGGGAGAAATAAGAGGTAAAATTACTGTATTGTATGACCCACTACCCAGTGCGGATAAAGGGATTATGCTTGAAGATGGTGTTAGTAATACATTTTATAAAAATAAATCATCAAAGTACGGGTGTCAGAGTGATATTACAGGAATGCCATGGTTGATTCGAATTGAAATTGATAGAGAAAAAATGTTAGAAAAAGAACTTAATTTGTTAGAGATAACAAGTAAATTTTGTAATTGGTGGGATAAAAGAAATGCTGATACAAAAATACTGAAGAAAGAAGAAAAAAAAATTATTACAAAAATCACACAATTAGGTGTATTGTGTAATACTGATTCAGACAAGCAACCTATTATTCATATTAGGTTTAATGTTAAAGATACAGAAAAAGATAAATTTGATTTGAGCACCATTAATAGTTTTATAGAATTAATTATTGATAAGTTTAAACTTAAAGGTATTAACTCTATTAGCAATATTCCTGCAATTCCTAAAGAACTTGTTATATCTTATGATGATGAGGGGAATGTGGTTAAAAATGAACATTATGTGATTTATGCAGCTGGTGTAAATCTTGAAGATATCAGATATCTGATTGGTATTGATTTGAATAAAACGGTATCAAATGATATAGTTCAAATGTATAATACATTTGGAATAGAAGTCGCAAGAGCTATATTGTTGAGAGAAATTTCTATCGCATACGAGCGAGGAGGAGCGAATGATTTGAATTATCAACATATAAGTCTTATTGTTGACCAAATGACACATAATGGAGTTTTAAATTCTATTGATAGACATGGTATGAGCAAAACTGATACTGAACCATTAGGCAGAGCTTCATTTGAAAAAACTGTTGACCAACTATTGAATGCAGCGGTTCATGGAGAGATTGACCATATGAAGGGTGTTAGTGCTAGAATTATGGCTGGTCAAGTCATCAAAGGTGGAACCGGATATTGTGATATATCGCTAGATACTGAGATGATAGAAAAATCAGAATATGTGGAGGATATGGATTTTGGTAAAACATTTGTTGAACTCAATACCACACAATTAGCAAATGATATTATTAAAAAACAGAATAATGATATATTTATGCCTATCTAATTTATTTATTTCTTAGAACTCTTCTTAGAACCTTTCTTAGAACCTTTCTTAGAACGCTTTTTAGCACCACCAAACAACAACTCACCTCCTTCTTGAGTTTTAGCAAATGCTTTGGCAAAAGCTAAATTTCTATTTTTACCAACTACAGCTAAAAATTCTTTCTTATCAAGTTTCTTCTCATCAGACTCGCCATTTTTCATTGTTCGCATACTAAATTCACCATTTTTTCCAGTAATAACAATTTTTTCTTTTTCACCCTTATTGTTGCTAAAGTATTTAATCATAATACCTCGAGAACCTTCTGTAATCATTTCTTCCTCAACCATCTTTACACCATCTTTAATACTTTGTTTTTCGAGTTTATGTAGAAACGTTAGACCTGATTCACCGGAGCTCTTTGATTTTTTAGACATTCTATATATATATGAGTTAAAAAAATATTATATGATAAAAAAAATTGATTTTTAAACATATTAACAACTTATCTTATATCTCTATGAATTATTATAATAAAAATGAACCAGACTACTGAAACTAATAATTACAGAACTACCTATGCTTCAAAATCATCAGATGAAGATATGAAGAATGTTAATGCATGCGATTTTAAGACAGAATACTTTTATCTGGATACTATAAGAGATGGACCAGAACAAAAAGATCAACCTCAATATACTGGATTTCCACGATACAGATATACTAATGAAGATAAAAGTGTTGACAAAAAAGGAGAACGATGTATTATTATTACAGATGAAATTTCTATGGAAAAAGGCGGAATCCCATCACTTGATGAAAAATATAGAAAGACAGATAATGACTGTATGTATTTTTGGCTACCACTTTTAGAAACAGATGAAGGTGCACAAGATTTAGATAAAAATTGTTTTGTTCCTCTGGATGAATATTTTGTAACTAAAATTAATACAGATGGTAATAAAGATTTTGTAGAGACATTTAATACACAAACTAAAGTAAAAGCACCAATCAAGAAACTTAAATATATATCATTTGTAAAAAAAACAGGAGAGGATGAAGATGATGATGATGATGCTGAAAAATCAAGTAGTAAAGAATCATATCGACGTGTCAAAGTAAAACTTTTCACACATTATGATAAGAATCGTAAGAAGGATGACCCAATGCGAATCAAAACTACTGTTAGAAATATTGATAGCAATGGAGAACCAAATGAAGTTCCAGAAGAAATTAATTGTTTGGATGATATGCGTAGATTATTTCCCTGGAAATGTAAAGCTAAATTTGCTCTTGAAATTAATAAATTTTGGGCTTCACGAAATACAGATGATAGTGGAAAACGTAAATGTAGTATTGTTGTAAAATGTATTGAAATGGTTATTACTGAACGACCTTCATCAAACAAAGCACGAACTACTTTATCAAAAAGTGTATTTCAAAATAAAAATAAAACAATTACTGCAAAATCTGACAATGATAAATCTGTTGATACAACTGTCTCTCAACCCAAAATTTCAGAAGTAGTATTTAAGCCAGAAAATAGTAAATCTGTTGCTACAACTGTCTCTCAACCCAAGACTCCAGAAGTAGTATTTAAGCCAGAAAATGGTAAATCTTCTCTTCAACCTGCACATAATAAAGATTTGATGAAAAAAGTTAAAGAATCTGAAGAAGAATCTGAAGAGGAAGAAGAGGAAGATGAAGATGAGGAAGATGAGGAGGAAGAAGAATCTGAAGAATCAGAACCTAAACCAGTTCTTAAAAAAGCAACACCTCCTGCAAAGAGTAAGGGAAAAAAGACTTAATTTTTATATTATGACTTGACAATATATAAAACATAATTATATATTATTATATAATGAATATTAAGCCTGTTGTATTTACATTATCAGAAGTCAATATAAAAAATATTGTATTTGATCAACCACAAGTTGTATCTGATAATTTGATTATAAAAATATTGTCTGATGCATCAAATATATTGACTAATTTATTTATACAAACAAATATGATGCGAATTCTTGAAGTATCAGATAAAAGTATTATTTGCGAGTCTGATTCAGATAATAAATTTTATGATTGTTTGGATAATCATATTATAAATTTTATTAAAAAATCTAAAATTATTAGCATGTATGGTTTGAAAAATATCAAATATAAAACAACAGTTAATGAATTTTATAAAAAATCTGTCATAGTATTTAGATATTCAGAACAAACTAAATTTTATCTATCTGATAAACGACAAATAAATGATATCACACAATATTTAAAACCAGATAATATGGCACGAATTATTTTTGAACCTCATTCGGTTGTGGTAGACTTGAAAAATAATGAAATGCATACAATTATTAGTATGAGACAAATTGTATTTGATGCATTACCTGTATATAATATGACTTTGGATGAATATTCATTTACTGAGACGGATAAAAAAATATGTTTGGATGTGGATAAATCTGATTCATACACATCAGATTCTGATAAATCAGATAAATATGAAATATTAAAAAAAACATATTCAGATGCAGATGAATCGGATTCACACAAATCGGATTCACACAAATCGGATTCACACAAATCGGATTCATACAAATCGGATTCACACAAATTGGATTCACACAAATCGGATTCTAATAAGTCTAAAAACTTTAAAAAAACATATTTGAATGCAAATCAAACTGATTTATCAGAATCATCTGATTCTCAGATAATAAAAATATATTCAGATTCAGAACCAGAACCTAATTCAGAATCATATGATTCAGATGTAGAAGAATCTGATAAAAATTCAACAACTGATAGTGATTAAAGTCTTTTAATAAATTCTTTCATTTTATTATTTTTGTTTTCAGATATCATATAACAAAAAAGAAGAAATAGAGTCAATACAGGAATAATCCACATAATAATATAATTATATTTTTCCAATATCATTATATTCAACTAATAAAAAATATTTTTAATATACGTTTATACGCACATAAATATAATCATAGTTTTTTATATAGCAATGACAGAAGATACGACAAATTTAATAACAGAAGATATGACAAAATATTTGATTCAGGATGATATTATTGGTATTGATTTAGGAACTACTAATACTTGTATTGGCATATGGAGAAATGGAAACTTAGAAATAATTCCAGATGAATATGGGAATAGAACTATTCCAAGCTATGTAGGATTTACTAATATAAACAGATATGTAGGATTAGATGCAAAAAAACAAAAAGATATTAATACAAAAAATGTATTTTATGAAGTAAAAAGATTAATTGGAAGAAAAGCATCTGATTCAATAATTATGAAAGAAAAAGAATTATTATCTTATCAGATTGGTTGTGATGATTCTGATAATATTATATTGGTATCAGAACTTAATAATAAAAAAACTTTTACACCAGAAGAAATTAGTGCTGCGATTCTTAGTAAAGCAAAAACTTTAGCATCTAATTATTTAGGTAAACCTATCAGTAAGGCAGTCATCACTATACCGGCTCATTTTAATGATGGACAAAGACAAGCCACCAAAGATGCGGCAACTATAGCTGGTTTGGAATGTATACGTATTATTAATGAACCAACTGCAGCCGCGATGGCGTATGGTTTGATGCATAGATCCAATAAACCTAAAACAATTATGGTATATGATTTTGGTGGAGGAACACTAGATGTTTCTTTGATGCAGATAGATAATGGTATATTTGAAGTTATGTGTGTGAGTGGAAACTCAAGAATTGGTGGTGTAGATTTTGACAATAGATTGATGGCTTACACTATAGCAAAATTTCAAAAACAAAATAAGATAGAAAAAATAAATGGATTATCAGCTATATCTTTACAAAAGTTAAGAACAGGTTGCGAACAAGCAAAAAAAATATTATCTGTTTCAACCAAAACAAATATATGTGTTGGAGAATTTTATGAAACTGATACAAAAGTGTTTGATTTGGTTGTTAGTGTGAGTCGTGATGATATTGAGAAAATATGTGGTGACTTATTTGTTAGTGTGTTAAAACCGATTGAAGATATATTGAGAGAAGAAAAAATTACAACAAATGATATTGATGAAGTAATTTTAGTTGGAGGTATGACTAGAATGCCTAAAATTAGAGAACTCATCCGATTAAAATTTAATGGCAGAGAACCAAATATTACAATTAATCCAGATGAAGCAGTTGCCGCCGGAGCAGCCATACAAGCTCATATACTCTCACACAAAGAAGAAGCTTTTTCTGATTCAATTACACTACTTGATAGCACTGCTTTATCATTAGGAATAGAGACTGTGGGTGGTGTGATGGATTGTTTGATTCAAAGAGGAAGTATAATTCCTGTTAGCGAAGAAAGGCTTTATACAACTGATAAAGATTATACTGATAGCATAACAGTAAAAATTTATGAGGGTGAGAGAGCAATGACTAAAGATAATTTTTTTGTTGGAGAGTTTGAATTAAAAGGTATTGAACCAGTTCCACGTGGCTTACCAGAAATATTGGTATCAGTCAATATAGACTCTAATGGAATAATAGTTGTTAGTGCTGAAGATAAAAAAACACATGAAAAAAATTCGCTATCAGTAACTTCTAATAAAGGTAGATTATCTGCAGAAAAAATAAATCAATTAATCGAAGAAGCTGTTGATTTTGAAATCAGAGATGAATTAGAAAAACATAAAAAAATGTATCATTATCAGATTGATGATTATTGTAATACTATTATGATAAATATTAAAAATAAAGAATTTAAATTATCTGAAAAAGATACTCAAATAATTACAACTGATATTAAGAAAATTACTGATTGGTTGTATGGTTGTAAATGGAACCAACATGATACTGATAAATTAGAAAAAACATTAGAATCAATCAAACACAAATATGGTGTGATGATATTAAAAGCAAATTCTGATAATGTATTAGATATGACAGGAACATATAATTCTGTTGGAACTAATATATTTGAAGATGAAGATGATAATAAAAATAGTTTTGAGAAAATATCAAATAGTGGATTATCTGATGAATCGGTTGCTGATATTAAGGAACTTAGAAAAGCAATAACTGATTTATGTTATTCGGTATTTGATATTTTGACATCAAATAGTTTAAAAATTTCTCAACAACATATGGGTGAGATAAAAGATTATGTGGATGATACGTTGTTGTGGATGCATATTAGTGATACATATACCAAACAAGACTATGTGTCAAAGATTGATGAGATAAATAATACTTGTAATAAAGTATTTGAACATTATGGAGAAAAAATATTTGACGAAAAGTCTAGTAAGCGTGATGAATTAGAAAATTTATGTATTGTTATTGGACTTTTGATAGAAGATGGAGGATTTGATAACTCATCTGAATTAGAGGAATTGAAAGCAAAAATAACAGAATATTTGACTTTTATTTATAAATCAGATGAGTCAGGAATTTTGATATGTGTCAAAGAATATGAAGAGAAAATAAATAAAATTAGTATGTTATTTGATTATGTGAAAAACATTCAACCAATTGATTGTATCAAAACTGTTCAACAAAACCCCATACATATTATTAGTATAGAAAGCAAAGAATCTTCAGAGATGGGAACAGATATTATGACACTTATCAAAGATAAACAAAATATAATTATTGAATCAATGATAAATGAAGATAATTAATTTTTTTTTCTATTTCGATATTTTGTCAAAATATCATCAACATTATTAGTTTCTGATTTGATATCTGGTTTGATATCTGGTTTGATATCTGGTTTGATAGGATTTGATTTGATATCTGGTTTGATAGGATTTGATTTTGTTGTGATTCTATTGATTTTTTTAATCTGAGTAGATTGTGTATCAGATATTGCTTGCTCTAAAGTTTTGATTAATTCTTTTTCTACTTTCTTTTCCAATTCTTCTACAGATTGAGAAATATTAAGTTTTATTTCTTTTTCATCTCTATATTTATTAATTTCATCTTGTTCTTCTTTGGTGAGTTGTTCGGTTCCAAGCATCATCTCTATCATTTCATCTAATCGTTTTACATCTCTTGAAATTTTCTTTTGTTCTTTTTTATAAAATTCTTTTAATGAACTATAATCTTTGGGGTCATATTTTTGTCTATCAGCAGACCTAATCAGTATATCAAATTCTTTTTTATAATCATTTTCTTTTGATTCAGCATATAATTCTCTAATATCATTTTGTGCTTTTTTTAATGACTTTATCAGATTATTTAATTCTGATTCTAATACGGATTGGTCTCGATCTAATTGTGTATACTTATGAACTATCAAATCTTCTTTTTGTTTAAACAATTTATTATAATTTTCATTTTTAAGAATATTCTTATAAGGTGTATTTTTTCTTCCATTATACCACTCAACTAATAATTTGGGTAAAGCTGATGCATCTACTTTTGATTGTAAACTTAGATATGTTGTTTCTCTTTCTGTGTGTATTTTTGATAGTTCTTGTTTATTCATTCTTTCAACTTTGATTGGATTAATAATATAATTAGTAAGTTGATTATTTGTTAATCCCATTTCACCAACAGATTTTATTTTTCTCATTTGCTCTAGTTTTGCTAAATTGATTCTATTGTGGAAATTTGGATCATTTATATTTGCTTGAATGATAGGATTAGAATTTGATTGTTTGTTATATTCTGATAATAGATTATTATTCATATACGGATTTTTGGATTGTTGAGGATTATTTGTAAAATAATTCATTCTTATACTAACAAGATAAGGAAAAAAAAAACAATATTTAAACATATTATATAAAAACATATAATCAAATATTAATATATGGATAGTTGTGGATGTATACTAAAACATATATTTGATGTAGGAGTTATGATTAAAAAAGAATACGACACAATTAAAGAAATTAAATTACTTAATTTTGATCAGTTACCTATTTATGAAGAATCAATAAATATATTATGTGCATCTGTGTCTAAAATATTAGGATTATGGAAGAAAGATATCCCAATCGAACATAAGCTAAAAATTGGATTATTGCAAAATCTTGGTAACAAACTATCAACATTTCATAAAATTCTATTGAAATTCAGAGTATGGTATAATGATGTGGTAAGTTCAGAACCCATAAAATCTTATTCTAGATGTTTTATTTGTATAAAACAACTTATTAAAGAAAAACCATCAAAAATAAAAAAACAATTGGAAAAGACTTTTGAAGAGATTAATCCGATTATTGCGATTGTGATAAATTTAGAAAAATCAATATTTGGTTCAGCTATAAGAATCCGACATCCAATTCTTCAGATGGCATGGATAAATATTGGAGAAAATCAATTATCAGACACAGCAGTATCAAAAACATTTTTAATAGAAAGTCTTATATCAATGTTTGTAAAAGAAAACAATACAATATGTGAATCAGATGTTAAGAATATTAGTAATTTGGTTGATCGTATGGATAGTATATCCGGAACATCAACTGACAGTTTAATATCAATATTTGAGTTAGACAGAATTGAAGTAACTGAATATAATTGTAATTCAGTAAAAGATTTAATTGAAAATTTTAGATTTAAATATTGTCTTACACCTATATGTTCACCAAAAGAATCTGATGTAATTTCACAGATAGATAAAATAATTGGTGCATCAGATAGTAATAAAATTATATTGAATCCAATTATATCAAAAATTAAATCAAATGTAGCCAATACAAAGTCAAATATAACCAATACAAAGTCAAATATAACCAATACAAAGTCAAATATACCCAACACAACCATCACAATATCTAACTTGTCTACTCCAAAATCAAATTTATCTATAAAATCTAATTTATCTACTCCAAAATCTAACCTAACACCAACATCAATATTGGTTCAAAGAAAAACAAATGATTGATTTTTTATTTATTCCTAATATATATTATGAATAAATATTCATTAAAGTTAAAAACATATATTGATAATAATTTTGCAGATACTTTACCCCAAACAAATTATCAAAATAGTGTAAAATATATATCAGATACTATTGAGAAAATTATAAATTTGCCATATAAATCTTTAACTTCAACATATAAATCTCAAATTAAAAAGATATCAGAAACAAAACCTATTATTTATCAGCTACTTTTATCTGCATATAATGATGGATTGTTAGTCAAATATTTTGATTCTGTGCCAAATTTAAATAATTTTGATATATTTATTGATTGGTGGAGAAAAAATTATCATCTAATAAATATTAACAAAATATCTCAATCATATACAACATATAATAAAATATTATCAGAACCTCATCCAGATAGAAAAAAACTACACCAACTATTATATGATAATAATTTTGTTTTTATCGATACAATGATACACGCCGAAACATCAGATTTAATTTATGAGAAATATCAGACTGATATTATGAATTTGGATTTGTATTGGGTGAATGCTACTAAGCCTCCGCAGGTTGGATTAATGTATCAGATAGTTGAATTTATGCAATTATTATCTGGTTCTGATCTTAAAGTTAATCTAACAGTATTCTATGGTAATCAAAAAAAATATCTAACAGCAAAAAAATTTATTTCAGCAGAGAATATTAATAGTGGTTCAACTCTAACAGGTATAGAGATGATGTTATGGAGAAAAGAAGAATTTTATAAAGTTTTTATACACGAATTAGTTCATTATTTTGATATGGATTTTAACTCACATTCAAATATTATAAATAAATTAGAAACTCATTGTCATAATACATTTCAGATTGATGGTACAGACAGAGCAAATGAAGCATATACAGAAATACTTGCTTTAACTATACATAGTATATTATATGGTAAATTAAAAAATATATCTTTTGATGAGGTGATAAGATATGAAATGTTATTTACTTTTTATCAAATTGCAAAATTAATATGCTGGTATGGAGGTGCTGAATACAAAGATTTATTTAAAATTAAGATTTATCAATCTACCTCTTTATGTTCATATATTATTTGCAAAGGTATGATGTTGGCTAATTATCAAAAAATTCTTGATTTTTGGACAAAGTATGGTATTATTAATACTGGAAAATCAGACAGAAATTCTGAATTTTTAAAATTATACAAACAAATTGTGAGGGAAGAGGGAATGAGTCAAATTCAGATTAACTTAATCAACCTATTAATATATAGTATTAAGAATCATCAGATATGTGAGCATCTGAGTTTTATTAAAAGCACACTCCGAATGACTCTTTTTCAAATATAAAATATAATTTCATAATATATGGATAATCCAAAAATATCACAATATAGGATTAAATTTAGTAAATTAATTTCATATTTCGAACATACATATATTAGAAGACTTGCTGATAAAAGACCAAATACTCATATATTATTTCCTAATCTTGATAGAGTTGATAAAGATAAATTAGATTTTTATACCCAACTATTAAATTATCCAAATGATAATATTATTAAAGTATTGGATGATATGATAGCATTAAATGAAGGGGAATCTGAGCATCTCTATAAATTATCAAATCCAGAGTCAGGTATAAATATTTATATATCTGATACTCAATATATTGAATTGCTAAGCAAATTAGATAATGTGTTAGAAGAAGATTTTTTAAATAACTTTAATAAATATACAGATACTCTTTTTGATACATATAAGATGTATGGTAAAAAAGATGGTAAGTATCAATCAGTTGAGCATATCAATCAGTTAAGTAAGATGTATTCGATATACGATTTTGATAATAAATATTTTTATACCAAATATCAATTTGATAATTTTACACTTTTTCTTGAATTAAGAAAGTTTCAAATTAATTTATATGGATGGTTGTCAGATACAGTTAGTATAATTATTGATAGCAAGAATATAAAGTTTGAGTTATTCAAACAACTTATAATATTTATTAATAATCATATAATCAATTTGATAGAAAAATATGGATATGATTTAGATATCAATCAATTATTTGTTAATATTAACTTTTACCTTAAACAATTATCTGGAATAGAATATTTAGAATTACCTATGCCTAAACTTAATCCTAAATTTAATCCTAACCCGAATAAAGATATTATATTTGTTTTTGTAGAATGTGAGATATATAAATTATTTTGTAAAAAAATATTTCAAAGCATCAAAGAGTTTTATGATGATTTTCAAATATTTATTGAGACTGGACAAGTTAGATATGATTCACTTAATGATCCACATCTATTAGAAAAATATTTATTGTTAGAATATGATTTATATGAAAAAATAGATTGTGAGAAATATCATGTAACCCCAACACCAGCTATTATGAGTACAAATCAACAAATAGACCTGATTAGTAGATTTATAGAAGCATATACTAAAAGTTGTGGAAATATAACTTTAGAAATATCCCAAAATCCTATCTATCAAAAAATACACACTACTCTAAATAAGATTAGATTAATGAATCGTCTTATTTTTCCAGAATTTATATACTTACGATTACCCGATAAGTCTGATGACCAATCTAATCCGCAACAAATAATATTTTCAAAGAGGTCTAATCCAGCATATCGAAATCATCCTAATTATAATTTATTATCTGCACATATTGAGCAAAATAAAGATTTGAATAAAATTTTTGAATTAAATAAAGATACTGGACCATATTCTATATTTGGTTTGGATACAGAACTGGAATCATACAAGCATTATTGTAGTAAATATAAATTCAGACCTGCTGTTTGGGATAGAAATATGTTTTCAAATACATTTGAACTACTATTTTGGTCATTTGATATAAATAAATTATATCTAAAAAGCGAATTGGTAAAAAATAAAGCCAAACAAGCAAATCTATTATATATATACAAAAAATTACTTCCTGCACATTTTGCAACAGATGTTGAAAGTTTATCAAAGACAAATTTAACAAGATTTGCATCAAAATATCATTATTTGGGTATAATGCAAATTCCATCACTAACTCATCCACAAGAATTAATTATATGTTGGAATATCAGATATAAGTATTTTACATTATTTGAACCATTAGGTAATCCTATATTTACTAAATGTATTTTATATAATCCATACATAACTTATAGTGAGATAAATCAAATCTCAAAATACTATGAGTATTCATTCTATGAGGTGAATCCGGATGCAGAAAAGTCTGAACATGTATGTTTGGTTAGTAAAAAACTTGATGGTATTCAAGAGTTAAAAAAAATACAAATTAATAAAGTATCAGATGCTATACATTATAAAAAATGGAAATTTAGTGGTGGTGGTGAGTATATTAAACTAAAATATACTACTATTGAAGAAGTTCCAAAAAAAAATAAAAAATTTATAAGCATATATTGGAAAAAATTAGATAAAATTTATCAGAATCATATAATTCATATTGATAAAAAAAGTCTTGAAAAATATTTATTTTTGCTAAATCCATATGAACATATATATCCACAAAATAGATTATATTTTAGAACAGATAATGATAATACTAAAATAACTATAAAAGATATACCTGATACTAATAATTATATGAACATATTAAACTATAAATTTAAAACAAATGCTAGTTTATTTTTTTTTGAAATAAATAAGAAATATAATCTGATTGAAGATAATTTTAAAGATATTTATGAAATAACTAATTATAGTTTTATAGGAGACAGTATTCAAATAATAAATGATGAATATTTTACAAATAATCCAAAACATCTAATAACATTATATACTGAGTTTACTATTGCAGAATCCAGAAAATCACATAAAATAAATCAACAAAATACTATAAAAAATACTACCTTTATAAATATAAATAATAATTCGGAATATATTAATCAACTAAATAAAATAGATAAAATTGATTTTGTATATTATCATATCAGAATAGAATCACCAACAGAGTCATGGATGAATCCATCAAATTATAATTATTTGACACAAATATTTTTGCTTGATTTCCTAATAGAGATTTATAATAAACTTAAAGTGGGAGCAAATATGTGCTTATCTATTGGACCTATATATAATTATTTTTCTGTTAAAATATTAACATTATTTTGTGGATTATTTGATAAATATTATTTTGTAACAAGTGATATAAATCCTGAAAGAAACAAATACTCATATCTAATACTCAAACATAAGATTACAAATAATATGATTGAAAAAATATTACAACAAATTAAAAATAGTAAAAAACAATATATTAAAAATATTGTTTTTACAGATAAAAATATGAAAAATTTATACAAAAAAGTAAAAAAAGATATTATGATTTATAATGATAAATTTTATTTAACATTTTATCTATTATATCGAAATATATATGATTTATATAAAATTGATAAAAAAGAAATGTTAACTAATAAAATTATAGAAGATTATAGAATAAAAAATTTATTTGAATGTATTCAATGGAGTAAAAAATATGATTTTCCACTCATACCATATCTTGAGACAGAAAAGTTTACAAATATGATGAAACTAGAGATTTATACAGATATTGTTAGTTATGAGGATAATATTATATTTAAATTTAAATCGCATTCTAATGATTTAATAAAATTTAAACCAGATAGTGCGATTAATTTTAATAATATTCCAAATTATTTTAACAAAGCAATAAGAAAAAATCTATATGTCACCAGAGCATTAGACTATAGAGATATGAATATATATCATCAAGTTAAAGTCAGAATAGATTATTATTATAAAAAATTAACAAAAGAAATTATTAATAAATTTAATCTATCATCTCAATATGTCTCACAAGCCTGGATGAAAATGACAGAAATGTTGCATATAATTCCTATAATCAACAAAGAAAATACTATGATGAAATCATTTCATATATGCGAGCTTCCAGGGTCATTTATTTTAGCACTCAAACATTATATTGATACAGAATCTAATATTAAGAATTGGGAGTGGAAAGCTCAAAGTCTAAATCCTAAAACTATAAAATCCGATGATGATAGAAAAGCATTTGGTGATGAGGCTAATTTGTTAAAAATGTATCCATCAAATTATGATTTTGGAATTGGAGAGAGTGGGGATATAACTGATTATCGGAATATAATTTATTATTCAAAAAAATATTCTCAAAATGACCTTACAACGGCTGATTGTGGCTTACCTTATAGTCAGAGTGACTTAAGTTATGTATTATCATACGCTACATATTTGATGATATTTTGCACAACAAAAAAAGGGGGATGTAGTATTGTAAAAAGATATGTTCCAATTTCAAATAATCAAGAAATATATTTATTGTATTTATTTTATCAATCATTTGAACAAACAATTATTTATAAACCTAAATTAAACTTACAGTCTCAAGAATATTATTTGATTGGATTAAAATACAAACAAATAGATAGATTAGTTTTAGATTCTATGATAGAATTTTTAAAAAATTATAAAAAAACAGGGTTTGCGAATGATATTCCAGAGTCATTTTTATTACAGGTTGATAAAGCTCAACATATATTGTTAGATAGTATGAATAAATTTATAAATAAAAAGATTTATTTTTGTGATAATTTTAACAATCTATCATATTCTGATTGGAGCAAAATAAATCAAGCTACAGAAGATAAAATTAAAGAATGGTTAGAATCAGTACCCATCAAAGCTGTAAAATAATATAGTTAGATTGGTAATATAGTATTATTAATTTCATTTGTGACCCGAGGAGCAATATAATCAGGATATACTATTTTTGGAATTTTTTTATTAGTATATATTTGAATATATCTCTTATAATCCTCAGTAATGAATGAATTAGATAGTTCGTTAAAATTTACAGGATAAGGTATACTATTAGATGCTGATGTATTTTTTAACTCTGTTATTAAATTATCTCTATCGGTTGTAGAATATGATGATATTGTATAGGGGGGGATATCATTATTAAATGCTAACTCATATAATGACTTTGATTCAAGCCAACTACCTGTCGGTGGAATAGCTAGTGACTTTGATTTTATCCAGTCATTTGTGATAGCATCCTTAAGTACAGTCAATATTAAAGCTTTTCTTATAAACACACATATTATAGGCTTATTTGATTCATGTAATCTGATAAATATAGGTAGAGTATTTGTTAGAAAGTTAGCGTCTTTAAGCGTTTCTATATATCGAGGAGTAGCCGTACGTATGAATATAACTATTTTATCACAAGATAATGTTGTCTCATATGATAATCTCTTATCAGATAATAAATCAATCCATTCAATATCTACGTCTTTAAGGTTAGTAGATATAAAAGTATTTACTATATCGAAGTCTGATAGTATAACATATCCTACTCGTATATTTCCTCCTCCTTGCAGTAAATTTTGATATTTTTGTTTATATTTGATAACTTTCTGATACATATATTATGCATATACAAAAAACTATATTTAATATTCTTTATTAAAAATATTAAATTATAAAGTAAAAAAATTATTTACTCAGAACGATTAGCCTGAGTGATGTAGGTCTGAAGATTGCAAAAGTTAAAACCATCCTTATCACGATGATCAGTTGATGTATTTACACCAACTGGGACTCCAAAAATCTCAGTCACCTCATTGTTGGTGCGAAATACACGCTTATCCTTTTCATAAGTCAAATTACGATCCTTAAGTTGCTTCCAAACTGCAGAAGTGATTTGCGGACCAGTAAGTTCCGAACCCTCAGGAATATTAAGAAATCTAGCCAGCTTAGCATTAACTTTCTTAGCCTTAGCAAAACCAGTTGGTTCATGGCTGGAAGTTCGCTTTGGCTTGCGTTGAGTCAACTTCTTAAGGTCATATCGATAAGCTGAATCAAGCTTCTTAAAATTAGAATGCATCTTCTGAAGATTTTCACGCATCACTCGAAGTTCAGAGTGCATAGTATTATATTGGGAGACAAATTTACGCTGACTATCTGCTTCATCAACAACCTCAGTCACAACCTGTTCAACAGGTACAACAACAGGAGTTTCAGTTGTTGATGGTTGAGCTTGAGAAACCTGAACATCAACCACTTCAGTCTTTGGCTTACGAGTGCTCTTTTTTGAAACCTTTTCAGTAGTAACAGTTTCTTGAACAGGTTGAGCAACTTCTTGAACAGGCTGAGCTACTTCCTTGACAACTTTCTTGCTCTTAGACTTGGTTTGAACCTGAGTCTCAGACTTATTTTCTACTTCTTGTGGCTTAACTTGAGCAACTTCTTGGGTTTTAGAATTTGAACGAGGCATTTGATAATAATTTTATATAGTAGTAAATCTTTAAATAGTTTTATAAAATAATAAATTTATAGAACAATTATGCTCAATAAATATATTATAGTGTGTTTTAATTGTGTTTTGAAGTTATTTTTTGTAGTATTATAAGATTATTTATTTATTATTTTTTTAATAATAATATATCAAACTATTCTATGGGTTTATAACTATAAGTTCCTATCAAACAATTCATCCGATTATTTTCTACTTTTGTTTTATAAAGGCTAACAGGTTGAGATAAACCTAGCAATATATTATTCAATATATCACGAGATTGATTAATTATACGAATCGTTCTTTCTCTCACATTAACCAGATTACCTCTAATATCTTCTATCTTATAATTATTATTTGCAGCCGCATTTAATAATTTTCTTAAATCAATTCTAACCATACTATTATTTTCTTTCCAACAATCTGACTTACATTTATCAAATATAATGCGAACATTATGTAGATAATCTTTTCTATTGATTGAATCAACATACAATATATATGATACATATTTACTACTAATTATAGGTATAGCTATTTTGTCTATTATACGTGAATCTATATTAATCAAATTTGCTGTTTCTTCTCGAGTTTCTCTACAAGCCGCCTGAGCATATGTTTCTCCACTATCTATCATACCACCCGGATCATCATATATATATTTTTTTTTACCAAATAATACTGCGACTACATTTCCTTTATATTTTTCAATTAAAAAAATGCCCGCACCAGTCAGACTAACATCAGATTTTATTAAAGAAATATTTGTTGTATTATGAGTCATATAGTTGTAGATGAAAAAAATTGAATTTAATTAAATTTATATTTAAATATATATATATAATTATTTATAAAAATATGAACTCCGAAGGTAAAACTTATTTATGGTATGACAAAGCATCACATGATGGTATGGGGAATTTTATTCATCATTATGATAATAAATTAGTAAAAAATATTAAAATTAGTAATCTATTTGATTCTAATTATACATCTATTGAAAATTCTAATGCTATTGATGAATTTAATAAATTTGGAGAACAATTTAGTATTCCATCAAACATAGATTTTGATTTGTATACTATAAATATGTTTGAATCAAAAACTTCTTTTTTTCATTTTAAATTTACAATAGTTGTAATTGATGATAAAAAGATAGAAAATTATATTCTAAATAAATCATATATTCCTAATAAAGATTTCTTAATAAAATGTTGTAGTTATCATACATTATATGAAAGAGTTACATCAGGATTTAGTGCAAATACCGCAGAAAATATGATTACTAATTCAATAACTCGTATTATTGAGAAAGCTACAAATAGTCCAAATATATTGGAATTATCAGAACCTCAACCTCATTTTTGTAAGCTTCCTTTGTATGATTATCAAAAACGAACTATTAAATGGTTGATAGATAGAGAAAAAGAAAAAAAGGAAATTTATTATTCGTTAAATGATGAAATAACTATGGGAAATATGGTGTATGATACAATTAAAAAAGATTTTGTTTCAAATAATAATAGAAATAAATTAGTATTTGGTGGTGGTGCATTGATTGATGAAGTTGGATTAGGTAAAACATATCAGATGATATGTTTGGCTTTGATAAATCAACCATCTAATATTAATTATTATAACGAATCATATGATAAGATATTTAGTAAAGCTACACTTATTATTTGCCCCAATCAACTTGTTGGTCAGTGGTCGAGAGAAATAGAAAATACAATTATGTCAAATTATAATCTAAAAATTATATTATTTTTTACTAAAACTCATCTTAATAAATATACCTATCAGGACTTATTGGATGCTGATTTTGTAATTACATCATTTTCATTTCTTGGAAATAAATGTTTTTTGGATAGTTGGTTGAGTCAAATCTCCGAATCATCATCATATGTCAAATCATACAGATATTCTCATCAGACAACAAGTAATCTGATAGCAAAATTAAGTTCAGATATTAGAAAAGATTTTAGTAAAATATTTGAAAAAAATCCACAACTTTTATTGATTCATTGGAATAGAATTATTATTGATGAATTTCATGAGATATATACTGTTACCAAGTATGATTATATGATAAAACTATTAAAACTATTTGAAGCAACATATAAGTGGACAGTAACTGCTACTCCATTTGATAAATCAAATATTGTGGTATCGCATATGATTGATTTTGTAACAAATTATTCTAATACAATAGAAAAAAATATTTTTACAAATACAAATATAGAAAATCATTTATCATCATTCTTCTTCAGACGCAATACTAAACAAAGTATCAAATCAGAATATGAATTAAAACCATTAAAAGAACATGTAGTTTGGTTAGATTTTTCATCAACTGAATGGATGATATACAATGCATATGCGGCTAATCCTAATATTGATAAATATAATGTAGTGTTGAGACAAATTTGTTGTGACCCAAAAATTGTTGATGAAATCAAAGATAAACTTTCTAATTGTAAATCACTAAATGATATTGAGACAATGATGATAAAACACTATGAAGACTCAACAAATCTTGCTTACAAAAAATTTAAATATATTGAGTATCGTATTAAAATAATTACCAGAAAAATTAAAACTCATGAATATCACAGACAATCTAAATTTCTCAAACAAGAAGGATATCGGACTAAAATAGAAATTGGTCAAGATTTAGAGGATGAAAAAGAGATGAAAGAATTAGAAAAAGAGTTAGGCAAAGAATCAGACATACAAAATATTGTAAGTGAGATAAATATCGATTTAAATATTTTAGAAGATGTTGATGATGATAGCAAAGAATATAAAAAACCACTTATTATTATTAGTGATAGCACTCAAGAACAAATTAATAAAATAATTGGTATTAGATTGTTACACAATATTCCAAAATCTATTGAAGAACTAAAAACAATTGATGAAAAATTAAAACAAAAACTTATTATTCTTAATAAAGATTATACTGGTAAAAAATCAACTCTTGATTATTTTAATAGTGTGATGGAAAGATTAAAGAAAACTACACAAATCACCAAAGCTGATAGTGATTCGGATGAAGAAAATCCAGATAATGAAAAATGTGGTATTTGTTTGAGTCAAGTTACTGGTAATGATTTGGGAGTGACCAGATGTGGGCATATATTCTGTTATAATTGTGTGCAACCATTTATTGAAGAAAAAAATAAATGTCCAATGTGTCAAAAAATATGTCGTTCTAATGAAATTTATATGATTACATCCAAGCGAGATAGAAAAGATAAGGAATTTACCGATAAACAATCATTAATTGAAAAAGTTGGAACAAAGTTAGCAAACTTAATATTCTTTTTGAAGAGTGTTGATAAGCATTGTATTATTTTTTCACAATGGGATGAGATGTTAAAAAATGTTGGTTTGATTCTCAATAATTATGGTATCCGAAATGTATTTTGCAAAGGAAATGTATGGCAACGTGATAAAGCTGTTAGAGAATTCAATGAAGACAAGGATATTAAAGTTATTATGTTATCTTCGGAGAGTTCTGCATCAGGAACTAATCTTACAAAAGCTGAAATGGTTATATTATTAGATCCAGTATGTGGAACATATGAGTATAGAAAAAATACTGAATGGCAAGCAATTGGTAGAGCTTATCGGATGGGGCAAACCAAACAAGTAGAAGTTGTTAGATTTATAATCAATCAAACAATTGAGAAAGAAATATATGATGAAAATATAAATGCAGATAAAAGATTAAATATTAAAACAACTTTAGATACTCAGACCAAAGGAGATGATATTAATCTTGACCAAAATCAGATTAGTAAAATTGTATCTGATGCTAAAAAAGATGCTAAAAAAGTAGTTGTTAGAAAAAAAGCAGTTAAATCAGAATAATTTATCTAAAAAAATTTTACTATATTGAATACCATCATCAAATGTTTGTCTGATTCTCTCACTATTTGTATCATTTGATTTGGTTACTTTTGGCATATATTCTATCAAATAACTATATTTATTTTGTTTTATATTTCGTATAATTCGATAATCATTTCTATCAATTAAAAATGAAATTATTGCTATCAAATATTCTATCAAATTAGATGTATTGTGCAAATTAGCTTTTTTGATGCATTCTAAAGTATTCGTCATAAGTAATAATTTTATTGATTTTTTATCTGATAATATTCGTTTTGTAAGATTACTATATGGATGAACTTGTATTATACCTGCATCCATAAATTCATCTATACTTCCATCTGGTTGTATGATTTTGATAGGTGCAAATATTCCCCAGCAGGAAATTGATGCAACAATATATTCTATTATTTTAGGATTAGAACCATTTATTATTTGTAATTTATTTTTTGTTATATTAAAAACCATACAATTAAATTTAGAAAGTTTTGATTTAATTTCTGGTGTAATTGATTCAAATAATTTTTTTAAAGCATTATATGCAAAAGTTATATCATAAAAACCCTTTTTGGCAATGCTTTTTATAATCCATATTGTATCAGATATTATGATAAATAGTTTTCCTATTATAGGAATTGATGAAAAAAAATTATATGTTCCCCATAAGTCAAATATTTTACGCATTAATAGAGAACTATCATTTATCATTATATTTTTTAATAATTCAAGTTTATTAAACAAATAATATATTCCAACAAATGAACCAAATGAAACACAATATATGTTAGAGATATTAATATTATTAATAAATAAATCATTTTTAATTATATTTGATAAAAATCCTATTTGAAAAGCACATTTGGTTCCACCTCCTGATAAATATATATTCATATTTTTTTTATTTGATTCAATCATATATATTTTATTCATATAATATTTGTTAATTACTTAAACGCACACAATATATTTTTTGAATATAATGCGTGATTCGGAATCTGAAGCTAGTCAATCAGATGATTCATATGACTCTTATAAATCAGAATCTAATGATGACTCAGTTATAGAGCATAATCAGGTTGATTTTAAAACATTTTTTAATGTTAAAGAATTATGTTATTATAAGATGATAGATAAATTTTTTAATATGTGTACTGAGGATAATATAAATAAAATGTTGGATATTATAGAAGGTAAATCACCTATATCACTTAGAATATTAGATTGGTTTGCAACAAAATATTCTAAAAAAAATATTGATACTAATAGAGAAGATGGAGAGATATTTGATGTAAAAATTAGTTATAAATCTCAGCTCAAAGCATATAAAAAAAGATATTTTGACCCATTTAGAAGAAGAAAAAAATTTAGATATATGTTTTGTGAAGACAAAAAATTATCAGCTGATAATATTTACACTACACTCGGACAATTAAATTTTTTTAAATGGATATTTTCTAATCATATATTAAACTATGTTGATAAAAACTTGAAACAAATTTGTAAGGAAATGAATCAGTCAAATAAGGATGATAAACAAAGAAAAAAAGATAAAGTGAGTGATGTTATACCAGTAAAAAAATCTAAAGATATTATTAAAATTAATCCTACTAGAATGGTTGAAACAACTCAATCACAAATTGTTCTAATGTTTGATTAATTGCTAATTAAATTTGATTGAATGTGTCGAAATAACTCAATATTTTGACTCATAATATTTTTTAATCTATTAATTTCAGATGTTATTTGTTCGCATTCTTTGACTAACAATTCCTCAACTCTATTTATTGTTAGACTAATTTTATTTATATTATCAATATGATACAGATATTCTTCAGATTTTTGTCTTATACTCATAATATTATACTTAGATATTTATTGAGGGTGTGTTAGAATATTTATTTGAAGCATTTTCACTATAATAATTTTCTACAGATGTATCAGATATATTGTCTGTTTGAAATGCCTGAGATGCTTGAGATGGTTGTTTTCTAATTATTTCTGATAATTCATTTACTTTTTTATCCATTTTGATTCGAATGGTTCCGATTCGCATCATATCATTTTGCATATCAGAATATTTACTTATTTGATAATCCATTTCTTCTTTAACATATGATGTTATTTTATTAGTAATTACAACACTATATGATAATAATTTATTTTTTAATGCTGTTTTTGTTTTATCATTTTTAATAACATCGCTTATATTATTTATTATTTTTAACAAATGATTCAAAATATCATAAGATACTTGTCTTATTATATTTAATATTTTTGTTTTAGATTTAGTATCTATTTTACACATATTAATCTCATCAATCAAGTGTTTTTTTTCAAATAAATTAATACTACTATACATTTTTAATATCATTTCAATATTACCCATAAATGGTGACTGCATATGATTTTTTAATTCAAAATTATAAGATTTTTGATTAATTGTACACACATATGTTTCAATCAGAGGAACCGAATTACCCATATCTGTATGTTGCATAAACGAATTATCAAAAATTGATGTAATATATTTTATTAATTGAACAGATGAAAAACTACCTATTAGTCTTTTTTGTTTATCATAAAATATAAATTTACATAATCCAGTGTCTGTTATAATTTGATGTTCAATAATAATTTGACTTGTATCTGGTCTTACTACTTCTATATTTATATTATTTGTATGTTGATGTAAATGAAATTTATCATTAGTTTTTTGTTCAATTCCAACAGGCATTTTTCCACCATCTTGACTAAGATTTATTTTTTTATCATCTTTTACAACTATTTTATCACCTTTTACAAGAGATAATTCTTTACTATCTTGTCCGATAGATATTTTTTTATCATCTGATTTATTTACTGGGTCTTTTGTTGATTTTACTGATAACATATTTATATTAACAATATATATTTTTTTGGTTTATATTTGTATAAATGTTTATCCATATAAAATATTTTTACCTCAATTATTTATAATATGAATAAATTTAATGTGAAAGATTTATTATTATATAAATTAAAAATAGAATATGATAAAAAATGTCAGATAATAAAAAACATGTTGGTTCATATAGAAAACATACATGAGTCATTTTTATTAGGTAATTCTGAAAGAACCAAATACATTAAAATATTAAATGAAACAGTTAGTAAATTAAAAAATTTATATCATACAAAACTTAGTGAATTGAATGAGAATAAATATAGTGATTGTATCAATTTACAAAAAAATCTAAATACAGATATATGTGTATTTACAAATATTCATATGTTAAGAAATTTGGATATGGTTAATCTTATGCATGTATTGGATAAATATAAAATGTTATCTATTGATGATTATTCAAATATAGATGATCTTTATATTCCACTATATAATGAGATTGATTTAGATATACAAAAAATAATGATACATGTTGGTATATCTAAAATTTCTGATATAATTAAAATATTGTATCCATATACAGATATATTGGTCAAACAATCTATAGAAAAAATAAATAATTCTAAAAATATTTTTGATATTCTGGATAATTATTTTGTTTCTCTATCTGTATTAGTTTGTGATACAAGATATCCAGATACACTAACTATATCTGCTAAAGAAAATACTTCTGATAAATATGATATATTATTAGATAATTATTACACCATAAAACTAAATTTAGATGATTTGTATCCATGTTATTATTTGGAAATTACTGGATATTTTAAATTAGATTGTTTGAATATAATAATAAGAACATCAGATATATGTGATTCATATATTAATAATAAATATAAAGAAGTTGAAAATAGAAATAATATAAAAATTCCTAAAAGTTTTTTAGATACATATATGTCTCATATTAATATAGGAGATATATTGGAATCTGATATGAATAAATTTATTAAAAAATACAATCACACATATATGTTGTTTGAAAAATATTCTAAGAATAATAATTTTAAATTTATATTTACTGATTTTATAAATGCTGATTTGAAAACAAAATTTAAAATGATAAATGTAATTTTAATGGGTGAAAATCATAATAATGCTGGATTACTTTTTAGTTTTATAAAAGATGTTAAGATTGGTTCTACCATCATATCTGAAATATTTTATAAAAATCTTAATTTTAATTCTCAAATCAAAGTCTATAAAGCAAATACTTCAATAAAATCAGAAATAGAAAAAATTAATAATATTAATGCAGATGGTATAGATATTAAAAAACAAATAATACTCAATAATTCAATTCCAATAAAAATAAAAAAATTAGCATTAGAAAAACTAGAAGAAATGAAATCAGGAAATACAGAGTATTATAAACAATTATTATATGTTAAAACAATTGCTGATTTTCCATGGATAGATGAAAATTATCATGATATATTTTCAGAACATACTTGTGATATTAAGAGTTGGAAAAATATAATGGAAAATACAAATAATATATTGAATAAACAAGTATATGGACACAAAGAATGCAAAAATACTATAATTGAATTATTAGGAAAATGGTTTAGTAATCCTAAAAGTATCGGTAAAGCAATAGGATTATGTGGTTCGCCTGGAGTTGGTAAAACATTAATCGCTAAAGGATTAGGTGTAGCACTTGGAATACCATTTACTCAAATAAATCTTGGTGGGATGGATGATGGGTCAGTGCTTTCTGGTCATTCTATCACATATTCTGGTGCGGTTCCGGGATTAATTGTAAAAAAAATGGTAGAGGCAGGAAAACCGCGATGTATTATGTTTTTTGATGAACTGGATAAAACTTCTTTTCATCATGGAAGAAATGAAATACAAGATATATTGATTCATGTTATTGACCCAAACTCAAATAGCGAACATAATGATAAATTTTTTCAAGATGTTCAGTTTCCGATAAATAAAGTTTTATTTATATTTTCTTTTAATGATAAAAGTAAGATTGATAAAATTTTACTTGACCGTATGGAAATTATTGATGTGAAAAATTATTCAATAGAAGAAAAACATACAATTATCAAAGATTATATGTTGCAAAAATTATTGGATGATATAGGATTGAGTGATTTTAAAATTAATATAAGTGATGCTGATACAACATACTTGATAGAAAATTTTACAAATGAATCAGGTGTTAGAAATATTGGAAGAAAATTTGAATCAATTTTATTAAAACTAAATAAAGACCGCATATATGGAGTTGGTGCATTTGAAAATAATCCAGAAACAAAATCTATAACAATTACTAAAGATATGATTGATACATATTTATCAAAACCATCTATTAATATTAATCATATACATGAATCTAATGAGGTTGGTGTGGTAAATGGGCTTTATGCTACTACTGGAGGGTCTGGTGGTATTGTTCCAATCATAGTGTATAAAAATAATATGGGTAACAATAATAAATTTAGTATCCGATTAACTGGAAAACAAGGAAAAGTTATGAAAGAATCTATCAGATTTTCATATACAGTTGCGACTAGATTTTTAAATGATACAGTATGTGAGAATTTTTATAATTCTCATCCGTCTGGTATACATGTTCATACACCCGATGGGTCGACTGATAAAGATGGTCCTTCTGCTGGATGTGGATTTACACTTGGATTTATTTCTAAAATTCTTAATAAAAAAGTTAAGAATTGTGTTGCAATGACTGGAGAAATAAATATGAATGGAAATATAACTGCAATTGGAGGACTTGATTGTAAGCTAGTTGGAGCCAAACGTGCAGGTATTCGATTAGTTTTTGTTCCCAAAGAAAATGAATCCGATATTTTAAAAATAAAACAAACAAACAAAAAATTATTTGATGATAATTTTAGATATCAGATAGTTACAAATATTAGTCAGATATGCGATATGGCATTGATTGAAGAATCAATGATTGAAGATTCATCAGATATTACATACAAAAAAGTATTTGATTATACAAAATATGCATCATTTTAATCAAATATAATTCTCAATCAGAAAATCAATATAGTTAAAAATAATTCCAAGAAACATGAAATAAAAATAGTAATCTAATCTAATCATATTATTAAATGCATTGTATGGTGACTCATACGTCCATGCATTATTGGTATCAAAAAAATATAAAAGTGTATTACCACCAACTATCTCAAATAGCCAAAATAATATAGGATATAATAGAACAAATAATACATTATTATTATATGTTCGGTTTATTTGAATCATAAATGGAGAAAATACAAATGATAATATAAATTGTTCTAAGGTTGTATGATAATAACCATATTTTATTCTATAAAATACTAATTCTATAATAGCAAATGTTAATGCATATATGAATGGAAGTAAAAATTTATATAACATTTTTTAATATTCTAATATATTAATCAATATATGTGTTTAAAATATCAATTTTTTATTTAATTCCTGTATATATGGAAGAATATTTGATAGTAGGATGTGGATTATCTGGAGTAGTGGTTGCTGAAAGAATTGCCAATATATTAGGTAAATCGGTTACAATTATTGATAAAAGAGATCATATTGGTGGTAATTGTTATGATTATTATAATCCAGAGACTGGTATTCTTATGGGTAAATATGGAGCACATTTATTTCATACAAATGACAAAGAAGTATGGGATTATGTAAATATGTTCAGTGAGTGGACAAGATATGAACATAAAGTTTTATCATATGTTGATAATAAATTTGTATCTTTACCTGTCAATATAACAACAATAAATGAATTATGTAATGAACAATTACAAACAGAAGTAGAAGCATCTAAATGGTTATCTGAAAATCAAGTATCATATGATACTATATCAGATAGTGAACAGATGGCAAAATCCAGAGTAGGTGAAGTATTGTATGATAAACTTATTAAAGACTATACATTCAAGCAATGGAATAAATATCCAAATGAATTAGATAAATCGGTATTGGAAAGAATTCCAGTAAGAACAAATTTTGATACTAGATATTTTACTGATAAATATCAAGCATTACCCTCTGTATCATATACTAATTTTTTTACTAATATGTTAGCAAATAAAAATATTACAGTTAAGTTGAATACTGATTATTTTGAATATATCAAAACTAATAATATTTATCGGATGATAATATTTACTGGTCCAATTGATTCATATTTTAATGGTTTAGAAAAATTAGAATATCGGAGTATAGATTTTGATATTAAAGTTATCAAAAACATGAATTATTTTCAGCCAAATTCTGTTGTTAATTATCCAACAAAAGATTACCCATATACTAGAATTGTCGAATATAAACATTTTTTAAATCAACAATCTCCTCATACAGTAGTTGTATATGAGACAACCAATGATGTTGGAGAACCATATTATCCAGTTCCAAATATAAGAAATTTAGAACTATATGAAAAATATAAAGTATTAGCTGAATTAGAGGAATCAAAAAATATATTTTTTATAGGTAGATTAGCTAATTATAAGTATTTTAATATGGATGCTGCAATAAAAAATAGTTTAATTTTTTTTAATGATATTGTAATAAAAAAAGCTTAAGTATCTGCTCTAGTATTTTGACGTATCTGATGTTTCAAACTTACAAAATCATCAATAATTTGTATATTATCTTTTATATTCATTTGAGAAACTTTTTGTATCAGATTCTCACAATCAGATATATTTTTTTTAATATTATAATTATCTATATTGATATCTGAAATATTAATATCCACATTATCTGAAATATCAATATCCACATTATCTGAAATATCAATATCCACATTATCTGAAATATCAATATCCACATTATCTGAATCAATCATTCCAAATTTTTTCATTCTTTCAATAATTTCTGGAGATGTAGATGCATCATTCGCATCATCTGCTATTTTATTCAAAATATTATCAACCATCGTATCATCAATCAATATATTTTTATATTTTTCTATTTTTTTATAAGTTTTTGATACAGTTACTTCTGAAATATCAAAATTAATAGATACTTTTTTCTTTGTTACATGAGTTAAATTGTTAGTATCTGCCATAAGAAGAATACTCGCTGCAGCAATTGAAAATGGAGTATGCACACTTGCAATATTCAATCTCTCAATATTTCTTACAATTTTTAATGTTTGTTCAATATATTGATTAGATATTTGCAACTCGTTGCAATGACTTATTATAAAATGATTTGGCTTACTTGTTCCCATATTTGTATTAAAATTTCTTATTTTTAATAATTTTAAAAAACTTTTACATCCTCTATTCATCTCAACAGAACTTATATCAAACAAAGATGCTATTTCTTTCGATGTTCGTGTCATACCTTTTCTCACACAAGCATAAAAAAGGCATGCTGCCACAATACTCAAACGATTGATACCACGAGTAATAATAAATTTACCAGTATTTTTACCCTTATTGTGTTTACATTCGCTTATCATCTTATACATAATTTTTGCATCATCTTCAATACATTTAAGAATTTTTGCTTTTGAACATCTATCTTGTATTTTTTTAAACTCATTATTAAGACTTCTTTCCGTATAAGGCATAGAATTCCAACCATGAAGAGTTTTTAATCTATTTTTACCATATCCAGAGATTGTGGTTCCTAATGATGATTGTGGTAATAATTTATTAATTGGTAATCCGCATCTTCCATTAGCCTTATCTTCTTCCTCAAATTGTTTCCATTCTGGATTTATATCTACAACTCCATCTAATACTTGACCACAATCTTGACAAACCACAATACCATTACTATAATCTTCTATAATTCTAACACTTCCGCATAAATTATTAGTGCAACTTTCTATGCGTTGAATTTTATTTTTATTATATTTATCAATATCACCCATAATGCTTTGAAATGTTGTTGTATCATCAAAATCCATATCATCAATATATTTATTAAGTTTGCTTATATGGTCAAAATTTATCATTTGTTATATAATTTATACTTAAAAATATAATATTGTTTAAGTATTTTTGTTTCAATTTTTTACATACATAAAATTGATTTTTAGATACATAACAGTATAATATTATAAATAGTATATAAAAATGATAATCAAACAGTGGAACCAAATAACTGATTGTAAAGTTAGTATTAGAAAATTATTAAATATAGATGATTCATGGAATCTGATATTTGAAAAATTATTACACCATTTTCACTGAATAATGGGACATTTTAATGAGTATTAATATAATTTTTAGCTTGAATAAATAAATATTTAAAATAGTTTTTTAAATGTTCA